>TARA_R110002049_G_scaffold309284_1_pt1 | contig 19054 bp, 11 predicted proteins | sample TARA_R110002049 | Tara Oceans TARA_R110002049 (sample SAMEA4396941) | marine metagenome | biome: Polar Biome; feature: [SRF] surface water layer (ENVO:00010504); material: water (ENVO:00002006), including particulate matter (ENVO:01000060) such as... | depth 5 m | reverse complement strand
ACATGACCACCGTCAAAGACGGTGGTTTTTCAATGTGAAATAAATAACATAACCTATTATTTTATCAACAAACGTTATGATAACTAATATAGAAAAACAAACATTTCCATTACAATTGAAAATACATATATAAATATGCTCTAGTGGGATTTAATAAATTTAAAAAATCCTATAAGAAATCAATTAGAATTCAGATGTTGACATATTTTACATGACTCATTTTAATTATTGACGGTTTTGATTTGTACTGCATCAATCCATACGGTTGAATTGCTTTTTACATCACCCATATCAAAATATAGTTCATAATTTCCATCCTCTGGAATTTTTATGCTAGGTAACGAATACCCAGTCACTTCTTGACCGACAAGTACATCGCTGCTTACAAGAACTGGATTTTTGGAATTGACTTTTTTAAATCCAAAAGATATGTTAGATGGCTTATCGCTCATAGACTTAAATTCAATGCTCAATGCCTCTCCTTTCTTGGCAGGATACCTCCAAGACATAGAAAGGTCTTTAGGTTTATTTCCTGTTTTAAAAACTTGAATTTTAGCAGCATTTGTACCACTAATTTTACTAGTATGATCAGTATCCACATTTACTTCAACAGTTTCAGATTTTTTTATGTTCCAATCCCCTAAATCCATATCAAATTCACCATTGATGTTTCTGCGATATAAAGTCATACGCTGACCATAATCTAAAGAATTCATTGGAAAAACGTTAATACCCTTTCCCCACTCAAGCCATTGTTTGTACATGCTACTTAATCGTTCTGGATATTGTAAAGACAAATCATTTATTTCTGTAGGATCGGATTCTAAATTATAAAGATGTAAATTAGACATTGAAAATTGCTCTTCTGGCTCTGTTTTGGCAACCATTTTCCACTTACCATCACGCAATGCTATATTTGCCTCATGCTCCCAGAAAATTTTTCCTCTGTCACGACTTTTTCCTTGAATCACAGGTAAAAGACTTTTTCCTTGTAAAGGCCATATGTCATGTTCATTAAATTTCTTAGGATAGGTGGCTCCAGATACTTCTAAACAGGTTGCCATAATATCCATAATCTGTCCATAGTCATTCGTGAATGTTCCCATTCTTTCTGAACCAATGGCTTTTGGCCAATGTATTATTAAAGGCGTTGCAATACCGCCTTCGTAGGTATAATGTTTGTATTCTTTATATGGCGTACTACTAACATTAGCCCAATTTATTCTATAGCTTTCCCTAGTATCGTCAGAGCCATCTACTTTTTTGCTCTTTCCATTACTTACAAATTCTGCGGTTGCCCCATTGTCACTTAAAAAAAATATCAATGTATTATCTAATTGACCATATTGTTTTAAGGTTTGAATTATTTTCCCTATTCCTTGATCCATAATATCTACTTGGGCGGCATAAATAGCCATACGCATAGTAAATTCATTTTGTTCTTCTTCAGAAATCTGATCCCAAGCAGGAACATCTGAGTCTCTTGGATTTAAAGCAGTGTCATTTGAAAACAAACCTATTTCTTTTTGCCTTTCATATCGGGAACGTCTAATTTTGTCCCAACCTATCTTATAAGTATTTTTGTATTTATCAATTTCATTCCCTAAAGCGTGTAAAGGAAAATGTGGTGCGGTATAGGCCACATACATAAAAAATGGATCCTTCGTATTTTTAAGAACATGATCTTTTATATAAACAGCTGTTGTATCACTGATAGCGTTTGTTAAATAAAAATCATCAGGTGCGTTATAGCTAGTATTATTACTATAAAGAGTTGGCGTAAAATAACTTGCACCTCCTGGTATAATTCCAAAATAACGATCAAACCCTCTTTGTTTTGGCCAATTATCTGTAACCTTACCCGATACCTTTCTATCATTGGTCAAGTGCCATTTACCTGTCATGTAAGTTTTATAATCGGCTGTTTTAAGCACCTCTGCAATCGTTACACAGTTTGCATTCAAATCGCCTTGATATTCTGGAGTACCCATATCCGATGCTGCCATCCACCCCATGCCTGCCTGATGCGGATATATCCCTGTCATTAAAGCAGCTCTTGTGGGGCAACATCTTGCTGCATTATAAAACTGTTTATACCTGAGACCATTTTGTGCCAAATTATCAATATTTGGCGTATCGATTTCTCCTCCATAACACCCCAAGTCAGAATACCCCATATCGTCTACCATAATCAAGATGATGTTTGGACGCTCTTCCTGAGCTTTTAGAACAAAGCTTATTAAGATTGCAACTGAAAGCATTGTCAGCTTTCTGAAATATATTTTTTTCATATTATTTATTTTTATCTGATTTATAATCATATAGTATTAGCTGTAGACTTTTTATAAAAATAGGAAGCCTACACTTTCCTATAGAAGCCAAAAGATGTATTAAGATATCAAAAAAAAAAAGGAAGCAGATATTTAATCTCAATGATCGATTAAAAAACTACTTCCTTGAAAACAAACTAAACAAACTAAACTTTTTATAAATACGTTAAAACATAACGGTTATTAATAACCATCATTTTGAGTAAGATTAGGATTGGCATCAATCTCAGTCTGTGGAATAGGAAATAAAACTTGAAAAGGCTTCGCTATGGTAATCCCTCTGTCCAAGGCATTCTGGATAAACCTACCATGCCTAATCAAATCTGATCTTCTCTTTCCTTCACTATAAAACTCCCAAGCTCTTTCATCAAGTATTTTATCTACATAGGTGTCTTGATCTGGAATATCAGTAAGTGTATAATCATCTAGTCCCGCTCTATCCCTTACTTCATTTAATAAATCTAAAGCTTCTTGGGAAACAGTACCAGTAGACATTACCAATCCTTCTGATCGGGTCAATAATATATCTGAATATCTAATATAGGGTACATCTTGACCTCCTATTGTTGGATCTGCCGAATCTTCATCTATCGGATACTTGAAACTTCTAGGATGATTGTATTTGTCTCCTGTTGGGCCTACGTTAGGGTCTAGTAGGTTTACAAATACTCCTTTATTTGAAATATACTCAGTAACAATCAAATCTGCCCTTTTATCATTTGCATCAAACGTATTGTAAAAAGGAATTGGAACGGTGGATTGGGTTGCTGCATTTACTACACTAGTTGGGTAATCTCCAGGAAGTGTATTTCGAGTCCAATTGCCTCCTACGGGAGCTACATCTATATTAGGAAACGTATGGACCAATTCAATATTCCCTTCATTGTTCAGTGCAAAAATATCCCCATAATTAGGTAATAGATCATAGACCCCTAAATCAATTACCTTTTGGGCAGTTTGTGCTGCATCCCCCCAATTTTTAGTATTTAATTGAAAATGGGCCAATATACCCCAAGCACCACCTCGAGTGGCTCTTCCAAATTCACTTGCAGGTCTAGTTGGTGGCAACAATGGTGCTGCAACATTTAATTCAGATATAACAAAATCCGCAATTTCTTGAGCTGAAGCCCGTACTGGGAAAAGATCTGTCGAAGTCTCTGTAATAAGAGGCACGCCCCCAAACCACTCATAAAGCAAGCTATAAGCCGTTGCCCTAATAAACTTAGCCTCACCAAGGTATTTGTCTTTAATATCATCACTTAATTTTGGGTGGTCTGGAATCTCTGTAATCAAGATATTGGCATCTCGTATCGCTCTGTAACATTTACGCCAATAATCTTGAATAACCGCAGTGTGCCCTGCATCAAAAGTAAATTCTTGATACCTTCTCATCGTATTATTAAAATAAGCTCCTAGGTAAACTCTAAACGTATCTGTTGTTCCTTCATTTAGAGCTATATAATCGGCTGCACCTCCCCAACCATTCAATTGATGGTTGGCATAAGCAGATGCTAAAAGCGCTTCTATACCTTCTTGTGTATCTAAAAAAGCTCCTGAAAATTCAGATTGTGGTTCTATTTCTAATGGTTTTTCACAGCTTACCATAAAAAGAGCTAATACCCCTATGGTAAATACTAAATATTTATTTAATGGTTTCATTTTTTTTTATTTTAAAATCCTACATTAATTCCTAATTGAAATACTCTTGATGACGGATAAGCATTACGATCTATACGTACCCCTGACTGCCCTAGTGAGTTAACATCAGGATCAAATCCAGAATAGTCAGTTATCACTAATAAATTCTGTCCTCCAACAAATATATCAAGCGAGTTTATAAAGTTTATATTGTCCATTGGAACAGCATACGTTAATTGTACATTCTTTAAACGCACAAAAGAAGCATCTTCTATTAAGTAACTGTTGGATTGAGAACCTTGGTATGTACTTGGATTTAATCCAGATGGCCATGTATTGGTCGGGTTATCTGGCGTCCAACGGTTCAGCCACGGTTCAGCCAATCGGTTTCTAAAAGTATCGTTTGGATATAAAGCATCATAGGTTGCAAAATTCATTAATTCCTGACCTAATGCCCCATCAAAAAATACATTCAACTTAAAATTCTTATAGCTAAGTGAATTATTGACACCAAAAGTAAAATCCGGGTAAGGATTCCCTAACACAATCCTATCTTGATCATTAATGACATCATCTTCATTAACATCCAACCATATGGGGTTTCCTGGGACTATGCCTGGTTGGGCCGCAATTGGAGCTTGACCTTCTTGAAAAATCCCTATAGCTTTGGTGCCAAAATATGAATACAGTGCCTCACCTGGTCTTATAAGAGAATTTATTTGCGCATTTGATTGAATAATCTCAGGTATATTACCTAAACTTATTACCTCATTTTTTGAAAAGGAAAAATTCAAATCGGTTGACCACTGTAAATCTCCAGTAAGGTTATGTGTACTAAGCATAAATTCAAATCCAGAATTATCCACTTGACCTACGTTACTGGCAAGTACTGAAAACCCAGAAGTACTAGGTATTGGGAGATTTAACAATAAATCTTTATTTGACTTTTTATAGTAATCAATGCTTCCTGTTATTCTAGAATTAAGAAACCCAAAATCCAGACCAAAATTCAACTGTTCAGAAGTTTCCCATTTTAAATCTGGGTTTGGTATTCTAGAAGGCGCAACCCCAGCTATTTGCTGGTCTCCAAAAACCGCAACTGGCCCTCCTGAATACGTTGCAAGTGCACGTGCAATACCTATGTTGTCGTTACCAAGTTGTCCCCAACCTGCTCTAAGTTTAAGATTGGAAAGAAACGAAACCTCTTTTAAAAACGATTCTTGATTGATTTTCCAAGCTCCTGAGAAAGAAGAAAAATAACCGTACCTATTATTGGCTCCAAAATTTGAAGAACCGTCGGCTCTTATGGAAGCTGTCAACAAATACTTATCATTAAAACCATAATTAATCCTGCCCAGATAAGACAACAACCTACGTTCTGAAGCAAAACTACCTACTTGATTTTGAGTTTGGGTTCCTATACCTAAATCATTTGTCTCAATGATATCTGACGCAAATCCCTGCGTTCCAGCCGAAACTGTTCTATTTTCAAAAGCCTGATAAGTACTTCCTATCAATGCCGTTAATGAATGCTTATCGGCTATAGTTTTAGTATATGTCAAAATACCTTCTAGCAAAGTATTTGACAATTCGCCAGAAATAATGGTGGCAATACCTCCTGCTGACTCTCCTTGTGTTGATATTCTGTTTGAATAAATATCTCTTCGCTTAGTTGTTCTATCTGAACCAAAAGTCACTTTAGCTTTTAAATCAGGAACAATAGTGTACTCTCCATAAATATTCACAAGAGTACGATTAACTTTTTCGTTTAGTTCTTGCCCATATAATGTACCATAAGGGCTACTTAGGGTCAAGTTAAATATGCCATCTATTTGAGGTCTAAAAACACTTCCATCATCATTAAAAACAGGGTTAACCGGTGCATTATTAAGTGCTAAATAAATAGCGTCACCTTGTTCATTAATAGCACCTCCATTCACAGGAACCTGTTTATTGTTTTCCAAAGATGTATTTAACTTGATCCCAAAAGTAAATTTATCGCTAACCTCTTGATCTAAATTCAATCTAGCTTGATAACGATCGTATCCTGTGTTCTTTACAATACCTTCTTGGTCATAATAACTGAGAGATGAATAATAAGTGGTTCCACCCGATTTTCCTGATAAGGATAAATTATGAGTTTGTGTGGAACCCATTTGAAAGATTTCATCTTGCCAGTCTGTTCCAGCTCCAACTGAATTTATATAATTACTATCAAAAGGTGCTGCATTACCTCTGGCAACTTCAATCTGATTCATAACATCAATATACTCTGATGTATTCAACACATCCATTTTTGACCTAATCTTGGACACAGAATAACTTGTACTAAACTTAAATTTAGGAGCACCTGCTCCTGATTTTGTAGTTATAATCACAACGCCGTTGGCGCCTCTTGCTCCATATATGGCAGCAGCGGAAGCGTCCTTCAATATTTCAATTGATTTAATATCTGCCGGATTTATCGAATTCAATGGATTGTTGTCAGGCAGTTGGCCATCAAATCCACTATTCAATTCTCCTGTTGCAGTAGCAACATTGTTAAGAGGAAACCCATCTACCACATAAAGTGGTTCTTGCCCTGCGGTTATAGAACCTGTCCCTCTAATTCTAACAGAAACACCTCCACCAGGAGCATGACTTGCTTGGGTTATCTGTACACCCGCAGCTCGACCTTGCAGCAATTGATCTGCCGACACAGGATTGACCTGATTCAAATCATCTTCACTAAGTGACACTACCGACCCCGTTAAATCGCTCTTTTTTACAGAACCATAGCCAACTATTACAACTTCATCCAGTCCTGCTACATCTTCTTGAAGGACAATATTTAACTGATTCTGGTTATTTACTTGTACTTCTTTTGAAACAAAACCAATGTATGATATGACAAGTGTGGCAGCATCATTATTTAATCTAATTAAAAATTCACCATCAAAATCTGTTGTTACTCCATTTGATGTGCCTTTTTCTATGACACTTGCACCTGGCAGAGGGTTTCCGCTCCCATCTTTAACCACCCCTCTTACTTCAGTTGTTTGTTTTTTCACAACAGCTACAAAGGTGCTTTCATTTTGAATGTTTTTATCTTGAATACTTTTAACAACAATATTCTTATTCTCAGTTAATTCAAAATCCACCTTGCTAGATGCAATGATTTGATTTAATAATTTAGAAACTTCAATCTCTCCTTTTTTTAATTGAACTCTAGGCGCATTTCTGAATAAACTCCTAGGGAAAATAAAACTATAATCCGTTTGGTCTTTGATAATTTCAAAAACCTCCTTGACCGTTGCCAATTGATCTTGATCAATAGTTATTTTTTCTTGAGATAATGCAATTTCTGAATTGAGACTAAAAACAGTCGTGCAAAATAGAATGATAAAGGTTCTCATAATGATTGACATCAGCCGTTTTTGAAGCTGAAAATGGTACTGAATAAAATTAATTTTCATAATTTCGCTTAATATTAGTTAGACAATAGTTTAGGTAATATGTACAATAGAGGGGGAATTAGTTAGGATACCGCAAAATGTCAAAACTTCTATCCCTCTTTTATTTTAATTATTTTAATTTCAAAATTTTATCTGCAATTTTATATTCTTTAATAATTCCAGAATTCTTTATTGAAGTTAAAACCTCATCAATATTTCTATCTTTCATCAGGACACCCATAAATTCTTCATATTTAATAGCTTCATTTTCAAAAACAACTTCTACATCATACCATCTGGATAAAATTGCCATGATTTCTTCAAGTGATTTTTCATCAAAACTAAAAACGCCGTCTTTCCAAGATGTTTCGTTATAAACATTTACTGTTGCTACTGAAATTTCATTGGTATTGGAATTAAATCTAGATTGCTGATTAGGAATTAAACTCAATTTATCATTATCAAAACTTACATCAACCTTACCTTCAACTAATGTTGTGTATATATCAATTTCATCTTTGTAGGCCTTAATATTAAATTCTGTACCCAATACCTCAATGGTTTGCTCATTATTAAGCACCTTAAAATGCGCTCCACTATGTTGGGAACTTGGTGACACATCAAAATAGGCTTCACCATAAACCAACTCTACACTACGCGCTTGTCCTTTGACAAAATTTACCGGATACTTTAATTGGGACTCTGAATTCAACCAAACTTGGGTTCCATCTGCCAATGTTATAAAAAATTGACCGCCTCTGGGAACAGTTAGATAGTTGTAAACAATCTTTGGATCTTTTTCGGAGTTGTTTTCACTATATATAATTTGTTCCCCATTACTATTGGCATTATTTGTTTGGAACGATGCTCCTTTTTCCAAAGCTATTTGCGAACCGTCCCCTAAGGTAAGTGTTGCTTTATCCGTACCTGTTTTAATGGTGTTTACAATTATTGGGGCATTGTTACCCTTAGTATTATCAGTATTATCAAACAATCTGTCTCTAAAAAAATAGCTGGTAGCCATTAAGCCAACAACACTTGCTGCTACGGCATAACGCCAATACAATTTTCTTACTGGTACATTAATTTTACTTTCTACCGTTTTCCAACTTGCTTTTTTATCTATTTGTACCAAATGCTCATAACGTTTCTTAACCAAATCGTCATCAGTAAGGTTTTTTAGTATGTAATCCTTGTCCTTTTCATCAAAAAGTTCTGTTTCATACAAATCTGTAGGTTTTTCGTCTTTTAATAGCGCAGCGGCTACTTGTTTAGACAATCTTATAATTTCATTGAAAATGTACATAAATCTATGCTTATTTAACTGAGGTATATGCTTATTTAACCCTAAGACGACAAAATGCACAGAGGAGGGTTAAAAAAAAGTCAAAAAAAAACAAAAAAATATGGTATTATCTGTTTTTCAATTGATTGAAATCATAAAAACAAGAAAATTCATGATGGATTTATTTGCTAAAAGCAAAAGCTATTAAAAAAAAGTAGTCTTTTAAAAGCGGTTTTAGCCTTTTGTAGGCTATTTTTTTTTGAGCTTTGACAGTATTTATGGATATGCCCATTTCTTCATCTATTTCTGAATTTTTAAAATCTTTGATACTCAAACGAATTATTTTAGCACATCTGGCGGGCAATGTACTTATGGCGTTATCTATAATATTCGAAGTTTCAGCTACAACTACTTCTCTTAAAAAATAAGATTCCTTTTCTAGTTTTTCTATTTGATCGGCTGAAAAATGTTTGGTAGATTTATAATGCTTGCTCTTTAAATAATCAAGGGATTTATTTTTAACAGAAGTGTACAGATAGGATTTTATAGCATTTTCATTATTGAAAGCGATATTTTCTTCCCAAACCTTTATATATACTTCTTGAACAATATCTTTGGCTTTTTCTATATCATCTAAATATTTATTAGAGAACAAGCATAGTGATGCAAACAGTTTATTAAAGTTATTTTTATAATCTTTTAATGTTAACTTATACATACTCTGATTTCTCACTATTAAAATAGAAACTAATGTCAAATCTAAATGAAAGATACTAAACATTTATCTTAAATCTAAACTATTATTAACCCGTTGGGCGCAATTGATGTTTCTTTGCCAAATAAGTGTTCTGTGTCACACTTAGCTTAGCCTGCCATGAGTTTATCGAAGGGAGGTGTTCTTTTATGAAGTCTTCGACAAGCTGAGACTGACATTTTGAGATTAATTGGCTAAATATTTTAAATGAAAGCTACAAAATACTTATTTATTAACCACCATTAAGTCTATTACAAAAATGAAAAAAGGTTTTAAATATAATAGTTTTAAAAAATGATGATTAAAAATAGGTTTAAACTCAAAACAAAAAATCCTGACCTATTATGAATATAACGCATCAGGATTCTTGTAGTTACCTAGACAGGTTTTAAAAGCTGTCTGATATAAATAATTTCTGAATATTTTATTAACCCAGTACTTCCTGTACTTTATCCGCAGCTTCTTGAAACTCGGTTGCACTCATAACATCCAATCCTGAATTATCGATCAATTCTTTAGCAATATCTGCATTGGTGCCTTGTAAACGCACAATAATGGGAACATTAATATTGCCCATATTTTTATAAGCATCAATAACCCCCTGCGCCACACGGTCGCAACGTACAATACCTCCAAAAATATTTATCAAAATAGCTTTAACGGCCGGATCTTTTAATATGATTTTAAAAGCCGCTTCCACACGGGCCGCATCTGCCGTACCTCCAACATCTAAAAAGTTGGCTGGTTCGCCGCCTGCTTGTTTTATTAAATCCATAGTTGCCATGGCCAGACCTGCGCCATTTACCATACAGCCCACGTTTCCGTCAAGGTCCACATAGTTCAATCCCAATTTTCCCGCCTCAACTTCAATGGCACTTTCTTCACGGATATCACGTAAATCCACATAGTTTTTATGTCTGAAAAGCGCATTATCATCTATGGTCACTTTAGCATCTACCGCCATGATTTTATTATCGCTGGTTTTTAAAACCGGATTGATTTCAAATAAAGACGCATCAGAATTGACATAAGCTTTGTAAAGGTTTGTGACAAATTGGGTCATTTCCTTAAATGCCAATCCCGACAATCCTAAATTGAAAGCCACACGTCTTGCCTGAAAAGGCATCAAACCAACCGTTGGGTCAATTTCTTCTGTAAATATCAAATGTGGTGTTTCTTCTGCAACCGTTTCAATATCCATTCCGCCTTCAGTAGAATACATTACCATATTACGGCCCGTAGCACGATTTAATAAAACGGACATGTAAAATTCATCCGTTTCGCTTTCTCCAGGATAATACACATCTTCGGCCACTAAAACCTGATGCACGCGTTTCCCTGCTGCAGAGGTTTGGGGCGTCACAAGATCCATTCCTATAATTTGGCCTGCAATATCTTCTACTTCCTTTAAGTTTTTAGCCAATTTTACACCACCACCTTTTCCACGGCCACCAGCATGTACTTGGGCCTTAATAACGTGCCAACTCGTACCTGTTTCGGTTGTTAGCTGTTTTGCAGCCGCAACTGCTTCATTTGCATTTTTAGCAACAATACCACGCTGGATACGCACACCAAAACCGCTCAATATTTCTTTACCTTGATATTCGTGTAAATTCATAATCTGCTTAATAGTTTTTAAGAGTCACAAATGTATATAATAGGTCTTAATTAGACTAACATTTTGTTTAGGAATCCTTGACCCCATATAATTACGCTCTTTTAATTGTTAAATATTTAACAATTTGTTTAATTTGATTAATATTTGTGTTTTTTATTTTTTATTGAAAGGAAAAAAATACCTTTGGAAAAAATTTATAGAAAGTGAGTACAATAGAAAAAAACCAATTGCTTAAAATAGCACATGATTATGGAAGTCCCATTTATGTTTATGATGCTGAAAAAATCGAGCAACAATACAAACGCTTGACCAATGCTTTTAAAGGTGTGAAACATCTAAAGATAAACTATGCGGTAAAGGCGCTTTCCAATATTTCTGTGTTGAAGTTATTGCATTCTTTTGGTTCTGGTATTGATACCGTTTCCATTCAAGAAGTGCAATTGGGCTTGGCGGCTGGCTTTCCTGTGGAAAAAATAATATTTACGCCTAACGGGGTGTCTTTGGAAGAAATTGAAACCGTTACAAAACTGGGAGTCCAAATTAATATTGACAACCTATCTATTTTAGAACAATTTGGCGCCAAACATCCAAATATTCCTGTTTGTATCCGTATCAATCCGCATATTATGGCTGGTGGAAACGCCAATATTTCCGTAGGACATATTGATAGCAAATTTGGTATTTCTGTACATCAAATTCCTCACATTCTCCGCATTGTTGAAAATACCGGTATGACCATTAATGGCATCCACATGCATACGGGAAGTGATATTTTGGATATTGAAGTGTTTTTATATGCCAGTGAAATTTTATTTGATACAGCTAAACAATTCAAAGATTTAGAGTTTTTAGATTTTGGATCTGGCTTTAAAGTACCTTACAAAAAAGATGATATTGAAACCAATATTGAAGAACTTGGTAAAAAACTGACCAAACGTTTCAATGAATTCTGTAAAGATTACGGCAAAGAACTGACCTTGGCTTTTGAGCCTGGAAAATTTTTAGTGAGCGAAGCCGGACAGTTTTTGGTAAAAGTAAATGCCGTAAAGCAAACCACATCAACCGTTTTTGCACAAGTGGATTCGGGCTTCAATCATTTAATACGCCCCATGTTTTACGGGTCGCAGCATGTTATTGAAAACATTTCCAACCCAAAAGGGAAAGAGCGTTTTTATTCCGTAGTGGGCTATATTTGTGAAACCGATACGTTTGCCAACAACAGGCGCATTACAGAAATCAACGAAGGTGATATTTTAACCTTTAAAAATGCCGGTGCGTATTGTTTTTCAATGGCTAGTAATTACAACTCACGCTTCAAACCAGCAGAGGTTTTATGGCATAACAATGAAGCGCATTTAATAAGAAAAAGGGAAACTTTTGAAGATATTCTGAAAAATCAGGTTGAAATTGATTTTGCAAAAAAAACAGAAGTCGAGATAGCAAAGTAATTATTACTTTCAATACAGGTTATCTTCTCAGATAAATAATCTTTATTTTAAACCACGTTCTATTAAATATTAGAACGTGGTTTATTTTTTTTAAATAAATCAGATTTAATAGCTCTTAATCACTTTAATCATTCTATTTTTGAAAATCAACAAGATTTTTAATGAATTTTACAAACCCATTAGTGTATGGTGTTCCCTGTTTTCTTGGGCTAATTTTGCTTGAATTAACTTATAGCAAACATCATAAAGAAAAAAAAGATTTATATAAATGGAACGATTTAGCTGCCAGTCTTACCATGGGCATAGGTTCTACTATTATAGCACCACTAACCAAAACAATCGCCGCCATTGTACTTTTTGAATATGTTTATGAAGTTTTCAATCCAATAATTGACGGGGTTCGCACCAACATTATGGGGTGGGAATCCTTTGGATATGCTTGGTACGTCTGGATTATTTGTCAATTGCTGGATGATTTTAGTTACTATTGGTTCCATAGGCAAAATCATAATGTGCGCTTTCTTTGGGCGGCACATATTGTGCACCATTCTTCAGAAAATTTTAATTTAGGGACCGCCGTAAGAAACGGATGGTTCACTATTTTTTACAAACCGTTTTTCTACATGTGGATTCCCGCACTTGGTTTCCCGCCAGAAATGCTAGTAGTTTGTCTGGGTATTGAGGCCTTATGGCAATTTCAGTTACACACCGTTTATATTGGTAAACTTGGTTTTATTGAAAAATTTATGAATACACATACCATGCACCAAGTACATCATGCCCAGAACATTGAATATATGGACAAGAACCATGGCGGGTTCTTAAATATTTTTGATAAACTTTTTGGCACTTGGAAAGAACTGGACGAATCTATAGATATAAAATATGGAGTTACTAAAGACCCAAATTCTTATAATCCCTTAGTGATATTGACACACGAGTATAAAGATATATGGAATGACATGAAAAAATCCAAAAATTGGTACCATAAATTCATGTATGCTTTTGGCGCACCTGGTTGGAGCCATGACGGGAGCACACTTACCATCAAGCAACAGCAAAAACTTATGAAAGCTGAAAAAAAATTATAACTATTATTGTATCTCGGCAAGAACCTCTCAATATAAAAACCGCTATTAAAAACCTGATTCGTTACAATTCTTATTAGAACTCCCAATATTTATTGAAACCAAAAATAGCTTTTCCTTTTTAAGGATTTTCATGCTAATATCTAATTTTATTGTTCTTTTCTATAAAAATTTACATTTTTAGGAATATGTTTTACCACAATATTTTCCTTTATTATTACATTTAGAGATTTAAAAAAAAATAACGCACGTAAACACATGTTCCATGAATAAAATTCTATTAATTTGCACCATTATAGTTGGTATCCTAATCACAAGCTGTGACAACAAGCGAGATGGAAAACCCAAAGTTCTAGTGTTCTCAAAAACAATGGGTTTTAAGCATGGATCCATTCCTAAAGGCATTGCAGCCATTCAGAAACTAGGTACCAAAAATGGGTTTGAAGTTGATACAACCAAAAATGCAGAACTATTCAACGAGAATAATCTTAAAATGTATTCCGCTATTATATTTTTGAGTACTACTGGAAATATATTAGATGCTAAACAGGAAGCCGCTTTTGAACGCTACATTCAGGCTGGTGGAGGCTTTGTGGGCATTCATGCCGCTGCTGATACCGAATATGACTGGGGTTGGTACAATAAATTGGTAGGTGCACAATTTTCAAGCCATCCTGCAGGAACTCCCGAGGCCAATTTTATTATCAAAGACAAGAATTTCAGTGCTACGAAATTTTTTACCGACTCCATCTGGCACCGTTCTGACGAGCTTTATAATTATAAAAAAATCAATCCGGAGGTGCATGTTTTAATGACTCTTGATGAATCAACTTATAAAGGCGGACAGAATGGGGATTTCCACCCGATTGCATGGTATCACAATTTTGATGGTGGAAGGGCATTTTATACAGGCGCTGGCCATACAGCCGAGAGCTATTCCGAAAATTTATTCCTTAAACATGTACTAGGTGGCATCCAATATGCTATTGGTGACAATCAAAAGTTGGATTATAGCAAGGTCACAACCCAAATCCCACCGGATATGAATCGTTTTTCAAAGGTATCATTGATTGGAGGAAATGTGTTTTTTGAGCCTACCGAGATGACCATATTGCCAAACAACGACGTTTTGATAGGACAAAGAAGGGGGGAGATTATGTTTTATAATAATACAACAAAAAAACTATCGCAGGCAGGGTTCCTCGATGTCTATTACAAAACTTTGAATACGCCTAATGTCAATGCTGAAGAAGGATTGATGGGACTCCAAAAAGATCCCGATTTTGAAAACAACCATTGGATTTACATCTATTATGCCCCAACGGGTAATAAATGGGTCAATCGCCTTTCACGTTTTAAATTAAACGACGGGTTGTTGGAAAATGCCTCCGAACAGATTATTTTAGAAGTGGATTCCCAACGTGAAATATGCTGTCACACAGGAGGTTCTATTGCCTTTGGCCCTAATAATCTCTTGTATTTATCTACTGGAGATAATTCTACCCCGTTTGATGAAAAAGGCCAAAAATATGTAAATAATGGCTACGCTCCTTTAAACGATAGCCCCGGTCACGAGCAATACGATGCCCGACGTTCCTCAGGAAACACCAATGATTTGAGAGGAAAAATACTTCGTATTAAGGTAAATAAAGATGGTTCTTACGACATTCCTAAAGACAATCTTTTTGCCGAAGGAACCGCCAAAACCCGTCCAGAAATTTATACTATGGGACACAGGAATCCCTATCGTATTTCTGTAGACAAAAAAAACGGACGCCTTTTTTGGGGAGAAGTGGGACCAGATGCAAACAACGATGCATTGGATACCCGTGGTCCAAGAGGTTATGACGAAATGAATATAGCACTTAAAGCAGGTAACTTTGGATGGCCTATGTTTATTGGTGATAATATACCCTATCATAAATACGATTATGAAACTGGGCAAACAGGTAATGCTTTTAACCTCACAAAGCCAATTAACGATTCAAAAAACAACACCGGTTTAAGGGAATTACCTCCAGCAAATCCAGCTTATATCTACTATCCGTATGCCGATACCCAAGATTTCCCTCAAGTGGGATCAGGAGGCAGAAATGCCATGGCAGGCCCAACCTATTATTCTGACATGTATTCCAATGGTGGTGGACTTCCTGCCTATTACAACGGTAAAACCATTATATATGACTGGATACGTGGCTGGATGAAAGCCGTTACCTTTTTTAAGGATGGCTCCTTACATAAAATGGAACCTTTTGCTTCCGATATTAAATTGAACAATTTGATTGATATGGAAATGGGCCCTGACGGAAAGGTTTACCTATTAGAATACGGAAGTGGCTGGTTTACGAAAAACTTAGATTCAGGCTTAAGTTATATAGAATACAATGATGGAAACAGGCAGCCCATAATCGATGACTTTGTGGTAGACAAAAACACAGGAAAGTTACCACTAACCGTAACTGCAAAAGTTAAAGCTCATGATCTTGAAAAAGATACTTTAAGTTATCATTGGGATTTAGGAAATGGCGAAACAAAAGAAACCAATGTACCTAAACTAACGTATACCTATAATAATCCCGGGGAATATAAATTATCGGTAGTAGTCAGGGACATACAGGATGCTAGTTCAAAAAGCGAAGTTATTTCAATTGTTGCTGGAAATTCCAGACCAGAAATTACTATTTCTATAGAAAGAACCAATGATTATATATTTAATGCCAAATCACCAATTAAGTATAAAGTAATTGTATCAGATCCTGACGGCAATCAAGATATTGATACAGCAAATATTTTTGTTTCTGTAGATTATATGGCAGGTATGGACGAGGTAAACAAATCCATGGGGCATCAACAAGTATCTGCAACGGTAACAGGGAAAGCATTAACCCAAGGTATGGATTGCAAAGCATGTCATAAGGAAACTGAAAAATCCATTGGCCCAAGCTTTCAACAGGTCGCTGAAAAGTACAAAGACGACAAAAAAGCAGAGAGTTATTTACAGAAAAAGATTGTATCAGGAGGCTCTGGAGTTTGGGGAGAAGTGGCCATGGCAGCACACCCCAATATTACGGCAGATGAAACGCGACAAATTGTAACCTACATTCAATCGTTGGCAAATACTGAAGCCAAACAAAAATCGCTTCCCCAAGAAGGCACGATTGTTCCTAAACCATTTCACAATGAATATGTTATGTTACTAACAGCCAGTTATACCGATAAAGGAGCTAATGGAGTAAGACCATTAACAGGCGTTAAATCCGTCACATTTGAAATCAATCCCTAACAGATACAAAAATTAGTGAACGTTACAGTGCGTTATTATTTTGATAAAAATCAAAATTTTTAAATTTTTCGGATTCAAAATCTCTTCGTCTGAAAATTAAAAAACGCTAAAAAATAGCTTTATAAAATCAAGAAACCTTAATGCATTATAACATTAAGGTTTCTTGATTTTGACCACATTCTTTTCAAGAATTCAATAAGATAGCTTGTTGCTGTTGTTCTTAGAAATAAAAAGAAAATCTATTCCTTAAGTTTCCCACTAAAAAGATTCACTTTAGAATTAAACGGATTTCCTGAAGCGCGGCGTAACAAAACCAATTGTCCACAGTGCCATAAAGCATCTTCAATGGGACCATTTATGAGATTCCAAAAAGGAATATGGATGTTATCCAATTGAAAAGGTTCATCCTTATTTCTTAAAGCATCGGAAACTATTTTAAAATTCAATAAAGTTTGTTTACGCTTGGCTTCAAAATCAAGCTCTAATACGTTTTCATCTTTATCATTTCCTAAAATACTATTACGAATGGTCTTTGACAATCCATAAATATGTTCGATGGTTTCTGAAGTTGCACGTCCTGTTTTACTGGGTTTATATATTAAATCTTCATGGCGTAATCCTTCCGTAGCCCAATAATATCTAAATCCCAAGCCATCTATCATTCTTGCTGCAACCGTACCCGCTGTGTAAATTTCTGGATATTCAGGAATCTCATAATATGGCAATACATCGTTTTTCATCATTTGGGCGTTTACAGTTACAAAACAAAAAGTGGTCAATAAAATAACGAAAATCTTCATAATCAATTTTTCAATTTGATTTTATGCCGTACTTATCAATCAAATAAACCAAAGCCGTCATCGTGGCCGCTCCCAATTCCAACTCTCGCTTATTTACAGCATCAAACGTATCGTTACTGGCATGATGATAATCAAAATAGCGCTGGGAATCGGGACGCAATCCTGCCAAAACATTCTGTTTGTTTTTAAGTGGCCCCACATCGGCACCGCTCTCCCCTTTTTCAAAATAATGGATTAAATAAGGTTTGAACAACGGTTGCCAATTTAATATTTGATTGAAATTAGCATCTGTGCAATCAAAAGAAAACCCACGAGGCGTAAATCCACCAGCATCACTTTCTAAAGCAAAAATGTGGTTTTCGATTTTTTGCTTAGCTACTTCCGCATATTTTTTTGCGCCTCGCAATCCATTTTCTTCATTCATAAACAACACCACTCGAAGGCTTCGTTTAGGCTTGATTCCCGATGTTTTCAACAAGCGTAACACGTCCATGGATTGCACCACGCCTGCTCCATCATCATGCGCGCCATCACCCAAATCCCAAGAATCCAAATGCCCACCAACAACCATATATTCATTGGGATATTCGCTTCCTGTAATCTCCCCAATAACGTTATAGGACTGCACATCTTTTAGTTGTTTACAGCTTTGTTTAAAATAGAAATGAATGCTTTTATCAAGGGTTAACATCGCACTTAACAATTCGGCACCTTTAGTACTTATGGCCGCCGCAGGAACGCGTTTTTCAACAGGCATATCATCATAAGTCATGCTGCCTGTATGTGGTAAATCGTCCAATCGTAAATTCATAGAACGGACAATGACGCCCACAGCGCCATACTTTGAAGCTTCCACAGCACCTTGGTAACGCTGGTTTACACAACCACCATAAGCTTCAAAAGTTTCAATTAAATCTGCTTGCATCGGGCGGTTATAAAACACAATCTTACCTTCTATGTTTTCTTTGCCCAAACTTTCAAGTTCCTCAAAATTTTGAATTTCAACGACATGAGCTTTCAGTCCCGCGGGCGAAGTTGCCACAGAACCGCCCAAAGCACAAATATTAACGGATGTGGTTTTCCCTGGTAGCGTTTCAATAAAAGCGTATTCCTTGGTGCCACGAACCCATTTTGGCACCATTACGGGCTGCAACCAAACTTTGTCCAGCCCCAAACTGTCAAGGGTTTCCTTTGCCCAAGCTACAGCTTTTTCGGCATTGTAAGAACCCGATAAACGACCGCCAATTTGTACGGACAAATAGCTGAGCCAATCATAACTTTTGCCATTGGTAAGGGATTGGTTGTAAATTTTTTTAAAGACTTCTTCATCTTGTAGGCTTCCCCTTTTTAGGACACTTTAAAGTTCGATAAATAAT
>TARA_R110002049_G_scaffold14039_1_pt1 | contig 19060 bp, 12 predicted proteins | sample TARA_R110002049 | Tara Oceans TARA_R110002049 (sample SAMEA4396941) | marine metagenome | biome: Polar Biome; feature: [SRF] surface water layer (ENVO:00010504); material: water (ENVO:00002006), including particulate matter (ENVO:01000060) such as... | depth 5 m | reverse complement strand
AAAATATGAACCAATCGCTACCTTTGAATTCCCCTTTTCTATCTGGTACAATGTCTTTCTATCTATACCTGCACGTTCAGATACTTGAATAGTGGTAAGCTTTCTTCGCTTACGTGCAAGCTTTATATTCTCTCCTAATTGCCCCATTATCCTCTGATATTTTGGAAAAAGGACAGCTTTCTTATTTTTCATAATGGGTAATATTTTCCCCAAATATAACAATTATGGGGATATTAATACTCGTTTTAATCAAAAATTATTTTCAAAATCAATGAGTAATCATCTTTTAAAGTGAGCTTATAGGAAAATTTACACGATTATTTCCAATAGTGAAATAGTAATCTTTTCAATTTTTTGTAACAAAGTCAGGGTAAATTTCAAGATTATTTGTAGCAAAGTCAGGGTAAATACTGAACCAAAATTAGCCCTGCTCGCGAAATGGGTCCGTAAGGGAACAAATTCCTATTAACCAAACCAGTTTGTTCAACCATATTTCAATAGTAAATTTTTATGGCAAGTCGGTCCCAAATACTTACCATAACTTATCTGCGCGTGGATCCTGATTCGATTTTATAGCGTTCGGGGGGATAAGCGTTAAATAAAATCGAATTAGGGCGCATTGTGCTTATGTTCAGGAGCACAATGCCAATTCCAGGATTTTGATCAAATACCCGATAATAAACGTTTGTATACGACTAATATGTTTTCCACACTATTTTGTTTCAAATAGGTACTGATATGTCCAAATAAGATGATTGAGTCACAGTGATCTAGAATTAATAGGAACTTTCAATAGTTTTGACCCAATGACTAAAATTCTCTAGATACTATTAGGAGCCAAGTCAATTAAGACTAATAAATATTAATAGGATATTATTTACAGTAAATAGTCCAATGATTATGGGCAATTCGAGATGATCTGCTGTAAAAATAGGATAGTAAATCTAATTTGAATTACAAACATAATTTTGAAAACCAGCACATTACAAACCGTAACACCGCTTTAGCGTGTTACCCTCTTGCTATACCCCTTAGTTTAGCAAACACACTTTTCATAGAGCTTTCTTTTAAGATAAATGATCCTTAAATGATCCATTATCTTTTAATCGGGTAAACCCTCCATAATTGTAAATTACAACCAACCTATAAAGGTGAATTAGGCTAATAGAGCATTTATAAAAGGAGCGAGGAACGAGCCCGAATATGCAATCCGATTAAGACGAAACCAGACAACTTTGGTTTCAGGAAAAGGAGAAAATAAGTTACATTTTTAAGCAAAAACCATTTGATGTCATTTGATTGAAATTGATATGCCAGCAACAATATAACCAAATCCGGGACAACTAATGGGACAACTACTGTACTAGTTATAAACTAGCTTTGAACATGTGCTGGTATCATAATATAAGCTATTAAAAACATAATTAAACTTATATAAATGGTTGGGCATTTTTTTTAAAAAAACACCCACTGCCCCAATATTGAATTTTCATTTAAATCTTATATATAAACATAGCCTTTTTTGGAATTTTAAGCATGCCTTTAAGGCTTTTCACCAGTGGTGAATAATAGAGTTGATTTACCTCGTAATTAAGTCGCCATATAGCTTTAAAACACATAATTATCTGACATTCATAATGTTAATAGCATTTGTTGACATTTGCCTTAATTTGGTATGATATTAAATTTTTATAAAAAATAGGCAGTTGAAAAAAAAAGAAAAAAAACCTATTGAAAAATTGAAGTGGACTTAAGCCGTTTTCTTTTTCAAAAACGGCTTGTGTCCAAGACTTTTTTACGATGTTCTTTGGCCGGAATGAAATGAAGGGCAATGGGCGGAGTATCTCCCTATTAGATTTGTACAAAATACTTTTTAAATTTATGAAAAGAATCTTCTCAAAATGATATAACACTTGGGAAAGAATCATTTCTAACCTAAAAGAATAGGTCGACAGAACCGGAGAAATGCTATGGATGTTGTAAAAAAAAGTAGCAAAAGACATAAGTATTAATAAATGTTTATATTGTATATCAACATAAGGTTACCTTTTTAAAAATAACGAGTTTCTTAATTCGCCTCACTTCCTTTTTTATTTTACCGTACTTGCTAATTATTGGTATTTTTTAAGCATCTTAATAACATTTTGCTTAGTAGCACTATTGCCTTTTACATCAGAATATATTCCCAAAATGCCTACTCATTTCATGGCCATCTAGGGCAAAGGTGACAAAAGTGATATTCCAGCTGCTTTTTTCTTCGCTCGTAACAATGCTTCTACATAATAATAATCGGCATAATTTATAGAATAATCAATTTCGTTCCCAGCTGGTTTATGACCAGTGGAATGTTTCAAACTAGCGTAATTGGAATCGCCACTCTGATAGTTTTCGGAAAGTTCTTTCAATATCGCTAATGCCTTGTCGTCATAGTGTTGCGATAAAATTGAATCTTTGGTCAAAGATGACAGTTCCAATAAGGCCGAAGCGACGACCGCAGCTGCCGATGCATCCCGGGGTTCATCAGGAATATTGGGAGCTTCAAAGTCCCAAAACGGTATCAAATCCTTTGGAAGTCGGTCCAAATACACTTTTGTTATTTTGTGGGCAAAATCAATATACTTGGAATCTCCGGTTTCTCTATAAACCATAGTATAGCCGTAGATTGCCCAGGCCTGCCCCCTAGCCCACATACTATCATCCGCATACCCCTGGTGTGTAACCCTTTTAATCCTTTCCCCCGTTTCCCGATTATAAACTACTACATGATATGAGGTATAATCCGGTCTAAAATGATTTTTCATGGTCTTCTCTGCATGGCTAACAGCCATATTGTACAACTTAGGGTCACCTCCATTTTTGGCGGCCCAAAAAAGAAGTTCAAGATTAACCATATTATCTATAATGGTGTTGTGCTCAGGCCAATCCATGTTGGGTACAGCCCGTGGCCATGAAAGAATGGTACCTACCCTGGGATTGAATAGAGAAGCCAAGGTATCGGCCGTTTTTAAAACAATATCCCTATATTCTAGATTTTTGGTCAGCTTATAACCATTTCCGAAACTATTGAACACCTGAAAACCCAAATCATGATCTGCCGCCGTACTTATTGAGAGAGGCGTCAGGTATCGAGAAAATTTATCAGCTTGTTTTTTCCAAGTTTCAGCGTGGGTGTACTCGTAGAGATACCACAATTGTCCAGGCCAGAATCCACTGGTCCAATCATTATATTCTACAAAATTCCATTCTTTACCCGAATTGGAAATGTTTCTAGGAATGGATTTTTTATCGTCTGGGATGAGTTTTAACGTTTTCGATGCTTGATTTACACAATATTCTAATTGTTTATCAATATGAAAATCCTTGGGTGTTGAACTATTATTTGACTTTGATTTACAAGCCACTGCAAGGAATATGCACAATGGTATTCCTATTCTCTTTAATGTTATATTACTCATTAAATTCATATTAATTAGTTTTTATATGGACCTCGCTATCAATTAAGACTTTGTTGTCACAATTTTCCTTTAAAAATACCTCCTGTACAAAACCCTTGATAACAAGGATTTTTTATTCAATCATGCTTAAAGTTCAATTCCCAGATTATTCTCTCTGAATTAACTGGGATACACCCTTTTGACCATATATAATTACAATTAACAAACCCGAATTTGCTATCAGCTACTCCTGAAGCTTTCTAAACCTATTGATTATCCTTAAAATTTGAATGGGGAGTTATTGATTCGAAGCCTTTAATTACTGATAGGTCCACATAAACCGCTTCAAACCTATCCTCGGTATTTGATGCCCTTATGAAATAAACGCGTTTACCATCACTGGAAAAAGATGGATTTACATGTGCTACCCAATCCCAAGTAATTTTTGTATTCTTCCATTCAGCCAATAGGGCATAAGGTTTCTTAAACCCTTTTTTATATAAGTAAACTCTTGTAAAGCCATCCTTCTCTGGTTTGTAAAAACCGCCTTCCCCTACATACCATTTTCGATTTGGGGACACCCCTACATGCGTTGACGTTCCTCCCAAGACCTCCATTTTCTTACCATACAAATCGTACCTGACTATATTAAAATCAATATCTTTTGTATCTACTCCAAACATAGAGTTATTGTCAAACCATACCACATGCATAGGTCTTTCCTTTACTTCTCGGGTTCCAGTACCATCGGTGTACATAAACCCATGCAAGGATACCCAACTTTGATCGGTCTTGTTCCGATATCGAAAATCAAACATTAGTTTATCGTTTGAAGGGTTGGGTTCTAAATGCAAAATTTTTATCTCGTTACTATTAACCTTTGGATTTTGAGCCATAAATTCCGAAGTAATATCTTCCAATTTTGCAACTAGGTTGATTTTTCCGTTTATTACATCTAATGCGTATATTCCCTCACAATCTTTATCATAAGGCGTACGGGTTGGATCCAAGACCAATAGACGTGCATTGTTAAGGGAGAAATACAGGGTGCTTCCAAAGGATTTGTGCGGCAGCTCACCCGCAATAGGACCAAATTCTATTTTATTTGTCGCTATGTTATATACAACAAACTCCTTAAAATCGGTTACTTGAAAAGCTAACAATGAGTCATTTATCCACACTGCATTTACCCCATTATGGTTGTTGCATTTTACATCAAAAATTTTACTGATTTTCCCAGAAACTCTATTTTTCAACATTAATTGTGCCTCAACTGTTTTTGCCAAATGACCTCCTTTAGCTATTTCCGGATACTTTGTAAAACAGATATATTTTCCATCCGGACTTTCCGGATTGGTATCGTAGATGCTCAACGCCGTACTCTCCCCTCCTTGATAAATTGGCTCACTACTCCATGAATAATCTAATTGACCATATAAAAAGTAAATATTCAAGAAAATTAAACCCAGTATAATTTCTTTTACGATTCTTCCAAAATTTTTCATACTCCTCAAATACAGATTATTCCAATTCATTTATTTCGAACAGTACAATTCAAATTGAAAGGACTTTATCCTCAAATTCCGAAAAGCCCTTTAAAACATATTGGATTGTGCTATCCTGATCCAACTTATTTGTCTGATAATTTTTAACCATTAAAAAAATATTTTAAGAGATTTGGTATGGTATTTCACTCTGTTTTTAATGAATTATTTCGCTCAATTGATAAATTCTCCTTCGATGTATAGGGTGATTTGATTAAAATATAACCGCTTAGATTTAAGATGTATTCAAAAAAACCACCCCGCAATCAAACAACTAACTACTTCTTCCTCGTACTATGCCAACTTTTCCCTAAATCACTAATTTCCATGTCCGATAAAGCCCTGTCAAAAACAGCTAATCCGCCTATTAGGCCTTTATAAAAATTCCCCATTCCTGTTTTCAACAATACGGCTCCCACAGTGAAATCCGACCCATTATCACCCATTCCATCTGGAAAATAATATGGGTTTTTTGAATGTGTCAAGCCATTGGGATACAGGTCAAAGCCAATAGTATTTTTTATGGGTTCCGGTTCCCGGGCCATAAACCTCCCATTTAAATAAGACTTAATATAGTGACCATCATAGGTGAAAGCAATAAACTGCCACTTCTCCTTCGCCACTATTTGTGCACTTGCGGAATAATCTATAGAATAAGGGAAGGGCGGGGTTGGTTTTCCCGTTTTTGATATGTGCCCACAGACTTGATTTGCACCATTATAATAGGGTAAGGATACAAATAGGCCATATTGACGCTGCCCCCCTGCTTTATATTCATTCCACATACCACCGATGAAACCAGTTTGATCCCCTTGCCATTTTACCCAGGCCATGACAGTAATTTCTCTTTCATATCCAAAAATATTTAGGCTCCCGGCCTTCGAATTGGGAAGAATCAGATAATTATTGTCGCCAAAACTGGCCGAATATCCGGATAAAGGACCTTCATTAATTCGTGGGGTAACCTGCCCTGCCTCTTTCAAGGGAAAATCACCAATACCATAAGCTTTTCGATCTTCCCCTTGCGCCTCCTTAAAATCCCATAATGCCACTAAGTCGGAAGTTCCTTTTAAATCTTTTAATAACTTAGAATCGTTTTGCGAAACCATCAAATGACTTTTAATTGTTGCCATAAAAAATAAAAACACCAATTTCCGTTTGTTCAAATTAAAAATATCCACCTTTTTTAGTTATGTCCTGAACTGATTGGCCTTCCTTTACCCATCCAAAAATTTTTTTCTCATTTTCCTTGATTTCTTCTGAACGCAACAAAACGTCGTATGCAATATCACGGGGTACCACCAGAACCCCATCGAGATCACCCAGAACTATATCCATTGGTTTTATGACGACATCGCCTATTTTAATAGGTATTTGATAATGGGTAATTAAACAGCGTCCCAAACTTCCGTTTGAAATTCGATATTCATAAAAAACAGGGAAATCTTCTTCCAAAATTTGATGAGTATCACGGACTCCTCCATCTATACATGCAGCCTTTATTTTTTTTATTTTGGCAGTCGCGGTCATTACACCACCCCATAAAGTTGCCTTTTGATCACGACTAGTATCCCATACAACGAATCCATCCTCATGCATTTCATCAAGCATCCGGGTACGAAATTCCATTTCGCCCTTTATTTTGACATTGGGAGAACTTTTTACTGTAAAGGCAAAACCCGCTATGGTTCTGTACTCCCTTAAGGGTAGAATTCTTCCCGGAAGCGCTTGTTCCAAAAGGCAAAATTCTCGAAGAACATCATTGACGGCACCTGTATAAAGTTTTTCATATCTACTTAACAGTTCCTTATCTGATATCGGAAATTTTATTCGGGATATTCCTTCCCGCTCCTCTATAAGTTTATCCAATTTCATCATCCCAATTTCCCTTTTATACTGATCTATACTCATATTATTTTTATTATATTATCTTATATTCTTAATTACCAAGCCCCAGACCACCATCCACAAAAATATCCTGCCCAGTAATATACCTTCCAGCATCCGAGCACAATAAAAGAGCAAGTGAGGCACAATCATAGGCTTCCCCAATAAAACCCAGTGGAATTTTTGATTCCATCATTTTTTTATAAACCTGGTCCGACAAAGCTTTTTCATTCCTGGCCGTACTGATTGCGCCAGGTGCCAAGTTGTTTATTGTAACCCCATCGAGACCAAATTGTGAGGCAAGACTCTTTACGAGACCCAATTGGGCATGTTTTGAAGCTGCATATATGAACATTTCACGATGTGGCCGTATTTGCTGGACACTACCTATTGTAAGTATTCTTCCCCATTTTTTTAGTTTCATTTTAGGGTAAAGCTTCTGAATTAAAAATAGGGAAGTCCAAAAGTTCACAGTCATATGTGATTGGTACTCTGCATAACTTACCTTATCCCAAGTATTTCGTATCTGAACAGAAGCATTCAAAATCAAAATATCTATTTCTAGTCCTTTTTCGATTAGTATATCGGTAATGGTCGGGTAAGAATCTATCTTGGATAGATCATATTGAATGAGTAGGCACGTTGCTCCCATTTGCCGTATTTCATTTTGCGTCCGTTCCGCAATTACCTTTTCTGAGTGGTAAATTATTACTAAATTGGCCCCGTATTCTGCCAAGGCCAATGAAATGGCCTTGCCAATTCCCTGACTACCTCCCGTTACTAGCGCCGTTTTCCCTATTAAATTAAACAATCTCTTTATTTCGAATTTTTTATCCATGATATACTTTTAGTCCCTTCCCAATAGTAGGATAAGAAATTATCCTGCCTTGCTCGGCCTCCGTTACCACTAAACCCATTATTTCAAACGGGTCGAATGCGCAGCTCGTTGGCCTGCTACCTTCGACTTTAATAATACGGATTAATTTACCCGCCTTATTGTAGGCATTAACCCTCCCCTCATTAAATACGGCCACAAACAAATTTTCATATTCATCAAAGGCCAATCCATCGGGACCCCATGGTCCCGTACCCGCCTTTGCAAAATGCCTTTCGTTCCTTAGCAATAACTGACCTTTATCCCAGTCCGCGATCCAAATTTGCTGATTATATGTTTCTGCATACACCAGGGTGTCTCCATTATTCCTTAAAGCCAACCCATTTGCAAATAGTTTCCCAGATGATATAACCTTGGCATACTTATCTCCTTTGGGCAGGACATAAAAATTGGAAATGGCTTCAATCCTCCCATCAGCATGATCAGAAAATAATAGGTTCCCTACAGAATCGAAAATCAGGTCATTGGGCCGGCTTAGTCTTTTCCCTTCGTCCGTAAAGCTGCATTTTGTTTCAATCTTATTGTAGTAGGGATCGAAAATCCTAACTTCACTCCTAGCGGAATCACAAAACCAAATACATCCATTTTTATCCATAACTGCTCCATTTGGAGTACCATAAACCTTAAACCGTTCCAATTTCACCCCATTCCATTTGGACAGATTCCCACCGGCTATCTCCACAAACCATAGGTTGCCCTCTTCATCAAATATTGGGCTCTCGGGAAATTTCAAACCGGAAACGACTACATTGAATTCTAATTCTTCGACCATTCCGATTTTAATCATTCAGATTAAGGATTACCATTATATCTCACTTTTCAATCTATCCATTATAGGCCTCCTACTTTGGGATACCAATTTAGTTGGTAGGGATCCTCGTGAAAACGGGCATAATAATCTCCTTTTTCAGTATAATATCGCTCATACTTCTCCATTTTATCCTCATCCAGTTCAACACCAAGTCCAAATCCTTCGGGCACCTTAATAGCCCCATTTTCATATTTCATTTTGCCCCCGATGATTATATCGTCTTCTAAATAATGATAATGGGCATCCCCGGGCATATTCATTGTGGAAATGGTTGATGCCGTATGCAACATTGCTGCCAATTCAATTCCAAATTCCGCTCCTGAATGCATGGCTACTCCTAAATTGAAAGTTTGGCAAATTGCCACCAAATCCTTTACTCCCTTTGGACCTTCCCAATAATGTAGATCAGTTAATATAATATCGATACTATCCATATGTATTGCCGGTCCCAAATCGTCAAATTTATTTGGGTACATATTGGTAGCCAAGGGAATTCTCACTTGATCTTTTACTTTTTTCATCCCCTCCAGACCCCAAGCGGGGTCTTCAAAATACTGGATTTCCAACTCTTCCATTCTTCTTCCTGCTTTCACTGCAGTGTTAACTGACCATAACCCATTAGGATCTATCCTTAAACCAAAATCGTCTCCCAATTTCTTCCTACATAGTTGTAATACACGCACTTCCTCCATGGGATCCATAACTCCCGCCTTCAATTTCATGGCCGTAATCCCTAAAGTTTCTTTTAATTCTACACATAACTCTACCATATCCTCTGCTTCTTTATCATGTCCTCCCCCTGGTCTATCATATCTCCAAAACAAATAGCCTATCATGGGTATCTCATCTCGCAATTTTCCTCCTATTAACTTATTCATAGGCACTTTGCAGACCTTCCCCATAATATCCAGACAAGCTATTTCTATAGCACCATAAAGTCGAGAATTGGATAGGTAATAAATGCTCCGTAACACTTTCAACTTAATAGCCTCCAAATCGAAAGGATCCATTCCAATAATTCTTGGCTTAAGTTTCAACAAAGCCCCTCTTTGATCACCACCCCCAACTTCTCCAAGGCCAACAATTCCCTCGTCGGTAAATAATTCCAGAATGGTGCGCATCAGATAACCTGGATGAACTCCTGTATTATGTCTTAACATGCAATTCATTGGTATTGCTACAGTTCGGACACGCATATCTATTATTTTCATAATGTATTGTTCAATTAAAGTTTTATAAATCCATTTCCCAAGTTATAATCAAACGTTGGAAAATTGAAGACCTACTTTAGGTCCATAGTAATCCTTATCCTACTAATCATTAAAAAAAATATTTCCCGTTAGTTATTCACATCCATACCTACATGCATCTTTATACAACAAGTTTGGTTAAATATTACTAAATTGGAATCAATTATATTAAAGCATTTCCTATGATCATTAATTTTCTTCATAGTAATCCTTCTTGAAATAAAATTTAATCGCCAGAAATAAAAGGGCAGCCCCTGCCAAATAAAAGAACGAAAGTACGGACAATCCAAGATCGAGTCCCGAAACAGTCTTAATCCAACCCAGTACAACGGAAGCAAAGGCCCCAATGGTAAAAGCAAATGCCAGCATAATTCCAACAGATGAAGCCCTGAATTTTGGCTCAATGACGTCAAAAAGGGCTGCAAAAAGATTGGAATCATAAATACCCCTAAAAAAACCGAACAGTGCCAGCCCTATATAACACCACATCAACGAATCGCTTACGGCCATCATATAAATAAATGGAGCGCCCAACAACAACCCAAAGAATTCCATTTCCATTCTAATTTGTTTTCTAACGGAAGCAAAATGGTCAGATACTTTCCCTCCTATTATAACCCCTAAAAAAGCAAATATATGATGATAAAACATGGAGTAGAATCCCGCTGAGGAAAGTGAAAGTTGAAATTTTTCATGCAAAAAAGTCGGCATCCAAGTAAGGTAGCCAATATTCACAAAAACCATAGCCCCAAAGGCGAGGCTTAGAAAATAAACTGTTTTTTTTGCGGATATTGCCGTGATTATCTCTTTAATTCGAGGAGCCTTATGGAAGGTATTATTATCTTTTTTCACCGAAGAATCCCTTAATTTGTAAAGAATTACTAATGCCCAAATAACCCCGATACTTCCAAAAACATAAAATGACCAACGCCACCCATAATTTTCCCCTATATAACCCGCAATAAAGCCACTTGCAACGATACCCGTATAAAGAGAGGTCTGATGAATGGCCAGGGCCATAGCCCTAGTTTTTTGATGAAACTCGCCAATTAGGGCTGTGGCTGCAGGATAATAAAATGACTCACCCCCCCCAGTAGCAATGCTTCTAAATATAATTAGAAGAATCATTCCACTACTAAATCCTGTTAAAAGTGTTCCAAGACTAAAAATGAGCAGACTGTAAAATACAATCCACTTTCTCCGTAAAAGATCCCCTGCTAAGCCCGCAAAAGGAACCAAAATACCATAGACAAGTGTAAAAATGGTTGCTACTACTCCAATCTGAACATCACTAAGTTTTAAATCATCTTTAATAAGTGGAATGACGACATTAAATACTTGCCGATCTCCCTGGTTTAGAAAATACGTAAACCAGAGCAGAATAATTAGTTGCCATTTGTAAGGGATTTTAAATCTTTCTTTTAAACTCATATGGTTTACTTTTTGACTAGAATCATAGGAAAATATAGTGTTGATCGATTTTTACTTATTCATCGATTTCATTCTCAAATTTAAATAATACCTGTTAATAAAGTTCTGAGAACCACCCTTTCACAAACCTTGGATCATTTAGTATTCAGTTTAGGCACAATCCACAAGCTCCTTTTATCTTTACCAAAGCAAGTCATTATTTTAGCCCGCCTATATACAATTTCTCAGAACATTCTATTCGTTGGGCCCCAATAATATTCCGTATAAATAAAATCATATTAAGAAATGTTATTAGGCTTCAATCGTTTTAAATTTAGCGATTTTTCTACATTACATAACGCACTATTTCTTTGACCTTGGAAATTGATATTGGCCAAAACTAGTTAATGAACACTAAATTTTATAAGGCCAAACATTAGGTTTGACCTTATTGGTAAAATATCAATATCCTGGATTTTGATCTGTAGATGGATTGATTGCAGAATTGTAATTAAGTTCGGAAACTGGAATAGGCCAAAGCAAGTGCTTATCAGCCACATCTTTTCCCGTAGTGGCCTTAATTCTTTCCTTAACCTCCCCTGTCCTTTTTAGATCGGGCCAACGTTTACCCTCGGCCTGGGTTTCATATCCCCTTTCTTTTATGCATAGGTCTACAAAAGAATCCTTGTCATAATCCTCCAATTTAAAATCAACCGTTGGATCCGGTGTTGTGGCATCCCTTCCATATGCCCGACGGTGCACCATGTTTAATTTTTCAATGGCGTCCTCCGTGGGTGCACCGGATGCCCTACATTGAGATTCGGCATAAATTAGGAGTACATCCGCGAATCTATACAATGGAAAGTCGTTTGCGGCGCCATAATTCCCTGGAGCCGATGGATCACTAAATTTTTTGTTTAATATGGTATTACTTCCCAAACCTATATCCCAGTTATACCATAAATGGAACCTAAGGTCATTTTGATCCCAATTGGCAATTACAGAATTAGTTATCAAATCGCTGTAATGGGCATAAAACCCTCCTGCCCCGTGCATTTTAGCACCAGGGTGATGATATAGCATAACAGCATACCAGCCTTCGTTATTCCCTAAATGCGAATATTTCAAATAAAAGATTTCCTCTGGTGATGTTACGACATCTGGCCCGTAAATTTTATTAAAATCTTCTACATTTTCCACTGCTACCAGGGAATATTTTCCAGATAGGATTACTTCATTTGCCTTATCCCTAGCCAAAGGATAATCCCCTTTATAAAAATATACGTCTGCCAATAGTGTGGTGGCGGCCAATTTCGCAGGTTTCCCAGGAAGTGACGCAGTTTCAGGAAGGTTGCTTTCCGCAAATGCCAAATCTTCTAGTATTAATTGGTAGACATCTTCTTCCGAACTTCTGGGAATTTCAATATCATTCATATTAGCTTCTGTTCTCAAGGGCACCCCAGACCAGTTCCGAACCATAAAAAAATAAGTCAAGGCTCTTAAAAATTTGGCTTCGGCAATATATTGCGATTTTTGAATTTCCGTTAATTCTTTTCCATCTGGAGTGTTTTGGATTACGATATTGGCATTCCGTATTGCCAAATAAAATAAATTCCAGATGGCACCCACCCTATTGGTATTATTGCCATCTAGACCTTGAAAGGTGCTAAGTACAGCATAGCTTCCCCTTCCATAGAAAAAATCCGAATAAGCTTCCATTTGTCCCGGATAAAGTGCCCCAAGACAATTTGGATCTCTTAAGGGGGCATAAATGGCAGCTACCGCGGCATCCATCTCTGAAGTAGTGTTATAAAACGTTTCTACTGCCAAGGATTTTGGATGCTCTATCAACTCCTTTTCACAGGACAACATTAATATATTTGCAATTATTATAAATAATATTTTTTTCATGATTTTTGATTTTCTGTTAGAATCCTATTTTAATCCCAAATGTTATCGTTTTTGATGTTGGATAAGAATAATGGTCTATACCTTGCCCAAGGGAATTTGCTCCTCCTTGGGAATTTACCTCTGGGTCCCACCAAGAGTATTTAGTAAAAGTCAACAGGTTCTGGCCACTAACATAAACCTGTAGACTACGCAACCAATCCAATCCCATATCGTCTGAGGAAAGATTGTATGCTAGTTGAATATTTCTCAACCTCAAAAAGGAACCGTCCTCAACCAATCGGTCCGAATAGCGCATATTGAGGTTTCTCGTCAATGCAGGATACTTTGCATCTGTATTGGTGGGGGTCCAATGATCGTCATACACCTCCTTTAACATATTTAGACCAAAACCATAGTCGAGGGTATTCCCTATTGAACTAACATTTACGATATCGTTGCCTTGTGAACCTTGCAAAAAGAAAGTAAATTCTATATTCTTAAAATTCATTACCGAATTTAACCCATAAATAAAATCTGCATTCGGGTCTCCGATTATAGTCTTATCAAATTCATTTATTATACCGTCCGCAATACCGTCAGCTCCAGAAATATCCTTATATATTTCACGCCCATTCTCGTCATATCCATCGCGTAAATACCCATAAAACACGCTTAAAGGCTCACCCTCACGGAGAAGACTTGTATTATCATTAATAAATGTAACACTTGCACTACCCGCCAAAATATCTTGCCCGCCGTATAGTTTGATTACCTCACTTCTGTTAAATGCTATGTTGGCATTTAAATCCCATTTAAAATCACTGTCGAAGATTTTGGCATCAAAGGAAAATTCCAAACCCTTGTTCTGTATTTGACCCACATTTTGAATTGTTTGGGTAAACCCAAGCGAAGAGGGTAGCTTAACGGTATTCAATAAATCCCTAGTGTTTTTAATATAAAAATCCGTGGTCAAATGAAATCGATTGTTCATAATTCCAAGATCCAAACCAAAATCAAGTTGTTCCGTGGTTTCCCATTTAAGTTTGCCGGGCAGCGTGGTACCTGGTGCAAAAGTATTGTAAAGTGCATCCCCGAATATGGTTTTCCCCGAAGACAACTGATTTAGGGTAGCATATGCCGAAATCGCCTGACTCCCAGTATATCCGTAGCTTGCGCGTAACTTTAAATCTGAAATAGCATCTACTTCCTGTAGGAATTCCTCCTGTTTTACTTTCCAGGCCAGTGCAGCCGAAGGAAAATATCCCCATTTGTTTCCATCACTATATTTAGAAGACCCATCGGCCCTTATACTAGCCGTCAATAGGTATTTATTGTCGAACGAATAATTAAACCTGCTCAAATAAGAAAGCAGGACAGATTTTGAATACCCGGAACCAGGTATGCCAGGAGTATCAGCAGCGCCTAAATCTGAAGTCTCAGCAACATCACTTAGATAGCCCGTTCCCGAACCGCTTAAGGATTTACCAACAAAGTCCTGATAGGTAAAACCCACCATGGCATTCAGCTTATGTAAGTCGTTAAAAACTTTATCATAGCTTAAGGTATTCTCGCTCAACAAACTAATGTTATTGGAGGAGGAAACCCTAGCGACACCTTGGGAATTGACAAATCCCAAGGTTTTGTAATAATCACTTCTTGAGTCATTGTTTTCAACTCCACCATATAACTTAAGTTCCAATCCATCAATTAACTGAAACTTGAAAGCCGTATTGGCCAATACAATATTTGCCTCTGCCCTGTCATACTCTTCCTTGATGTAATTTAAAGGATTTGTTATTACATTGGATATAAAAGGATATGAGGTAGCCAAAACCCTATAATTCCCATCCTCGTCATAAGGAGTTAAGGTAGGAGGAGCTGAAATTGCTGCTCCTATCAGGGAATTACCTCTATTACTTCCGCCCGAATTTTGTCTACGTGTACTATTTTTAGTAAGTGTTGCTCCAAAATCTATGGAAAATAGCTTACTAACTTCATGGGAAATAAAAGCTCTAACAGAGTATCGTGTATAATCACTTCCCTTTATAATTCCCTCTTGGTCGAAGACAGTGCCGGAAACTGAGAATTGTGTCTTTTTATTACCACCGTTAATTGATAGGGTATTATTTTTAATCGGAGCAGAACTAAAGACCAAATCCTGCCAGTCAAAGCCACGTCCAAAATTATTGATATCACCTTCGGAAAAGTATGGAGTTTGACCATCGTTAACTGCTTGTTCGTTATAAAATTGAGCATATTCCAATGCATTCATCAATTTTAATTCCTTACGTAAGGATTGGATACCAAAATTGGATTCAAAATCTACCTTGGTAACGCCTTCCCCGCCTCTTTTCGTTGTAATGATAACTACCCCATTGGCTCCTCGGGAACCATAAATGGCAGTAGATGAGGCATCCTTCAATATATCCACGCTTGCTATATCGGTATTACTTATAACAGTAGGATTTGAACCTGAATAAGGAAAACCGTCGATCACGTACAAAGGCTCATTACTCCCTTGAATTGAATTTGTGCCACGAATCCGGACACTTACCCCTCCCCCTGGAGCACCAGTGTTCTGCTTCACCTGGATCCCTGAGGCCCTCCCTGATAAGGATTGCATAATATTTGCCGTGGGAAAGGCAGCGATTTCTTCATTTTTAACAGAAACAACAGACCCCGTTAAGTCACCTTTTTTGACCGAGCCGTACCCGACAACCACAACTTCATCCAATTGGCTCGCATCCTCTATCATAATCACATTGACAGGCCCTTTTAAATTGGCGGACAGTTCTCTGGTTTGAAAACCAATGTAACTGAACTCCAGTATGGCATTACTTTCTACGTTGATTTCAAAATTTCCATTAAAATCCGTAGTAGTTCCCAAAGTAGTCCCCTTGGCTACGATACTTACCCCAGGTAGTGGCTCACCGGTCTCAGCGACGACGTTCCCCGAAATGCTAATTTGATCTTGTGCAGCTGTGAGAGCACAAAATGTCATAAAAATGATTAAAAAAATGTTCTTCATTTGAGTTAGTTATTTTATATTATTGAATATTAATTTTATATAACGGTCAAATATAGACAAAAAATAATTTAATCAAATTTTTTTTGACAATATTTTGTTAATTATTTACAGATATGATAAAAAAATCGGAAAGGATTAATAATCTAGATAAAAAGGATATAAAATACCTTATTAAGATATATTCCATTTTTTTCTGGACAATGCTTGCATTAAATTAAAAGAAATGTGAATTTGGAAAGAACGAATAAATCTGACCATTAGAATGAAAACGAAAAAAAAAACTAAGCAACCAATTTAAAGAAAACCAACTTTGTAAGCTTCAGTTTCTATTATTCAATTTGCTTAATCTTTATATTCTCCTACTAATAAAGAAAAAAGAGGTATCAAATTACTATGGAAGAATTAAGGCCCTAGTAAATATACTGTGATAATTGGATGAATATTATACCACTTAAAAAGATAACCTAAAATCAACCATAACTATTGAAGGTTTTTATATATACTTTTCTGGGCGGAGAACAATGCCTTGACAATTACAGATTCCCTTTCACCAGTAAAACGAACCTCTGGCAGGTATATACCCAATGCTGCAATAAAACCATTTTCCTGTACCAAAGCCACGGCCAATCCCAACACATGGGAAGCACTAACTTGTTTTGCAAACTTATTTTCCCTGATATTGTCTAGCTCCAGCATTAGGCTGTTGATATCCCGCACTTCTGGCCAGACGTCCTTAATAGGAAGCCCATGCTCCTTAACAAATTTCATACGGTCCACCTCACTTAAATAGGCTAAAATCACCCTTCCCGATGAAGTTTGATAAGCTGGTTTTTCTCTTTTGGATATGACATTCAAATCATGTTCAACCAATTCTTCATGAAGGGTAATTCTAATATTGTCCTTCAACATCCCTAACATACAACATTCGTTGGTCAATTTACTAAGCTCCCTCATTGGACTTTCTGCAGCCCGAATGAGTTTATAACTCTGCGAATTATCGCTCATCATTGAAATTAACATTGGTCCAATTTTATAATTCCTGTCGGTAGTAGATTTTACCAAGTATTTTCTCGAAGTCAAGGTCTTTAATATATTGGCGCAGGTGCTGTGGTTAAGATGTAGACTATCAGCAATTTCACGTAAGGGCATTCCCTTATTATTATTTTTTAAAATAAGTTCAAGAATATCTAAAGCCCTGTGAATTACCTGTATCATTTATTACTATTTATAGAACCAAATATAATCCCAAAACTAAAGAAATTTGTGGAACAAATTAAATATATACTTCTTGGCCAATTACTTTTGAGATAGACAACTCTATAAAAAGAGGTAAAATCCAAGAATTATCCGAACAGACCAAAGAAAAATGAATTCCCAATCCCGAAATCTATATATGTCACATTTGTTAAGTATAGAAAATATAAAAATAACGTTTGCAGAGAAAGGTTATAAATTATCTGAGTTGCCATTTCCACTTGACATGAAAAAAAAACGGTTTTGAAAATCCACCTCCATCACATGCCTTTGGTAGAACTTAAAGTACTTACTTCAACTATTCAAATCAATCGACCTTAATAAAGAAGACGACATAATTTTTGAAGATTGATAATCTTAAAAAATTTGTACGAGATGCAGCGAGGGCCTGAGAAAACAGATACCAACTACGCCAGCGTACCAACCCGCTCAAAAAATTAAAGATTCTCAATCTTTAATTTTTATGCCGTACCCAAAATCAAAGTGTCATAACCTGCCCGAATGAATTCGTTCAGGCTGGCGCCAGACAATATAGAATAACTTAAGAGATTTCCTCGGCTCTAACCTTTTTTTGCTTCATATGTGTGATAAGATTTTGCATATCCTCCCCCACCTTTTTTTCAACGACCCTTGCATAGATTTGAGTAGTTGAAAGCTTGGTATGCCCCAATAACTTGGAAACGGTTTCGATCGGTACTCCATTAGATAGCGTTATCGCGGTGGCAAAAGTATGCCTGGCCACATGAAAGGTTATCCTTTTACGAATACCGCAGGCGATGGCAATATCCCGTAGGGTGCGGTTAATCATTTGGTTGCTGTAACTAGGTAATAATCTTCCATATTCAAGCAGACTAGCATTACTTTTATATTTATCAATGATTTCCATGGCCTTGGGTAGCAAAGGAATCTTCAAGGGTTCATCCGTCTTTGTTCTTTTAGTATATAACCAATCGTTACCATCCATTCCTTTTACCAAATGGTCAATTTTTAGCTCGCTAACATCAATAAAAGATAAACCTGTATAACAGGCAAAAATGAACAAGTCTTTTATGCGTTGGGTACTTGGTATTTTAAACGTGGTTTCTTCAATGAGCTGTAGCTCCCGTTCCGTCAGAAATTGGCGCTCTGTTTTTTCTAAACGGAGTTTAAAATTTATAAAGGGGTCTTTTTCCAACCATTCCAATTTTACAGCTAACCTTGACATTTTTTTTAGCCGTTCCATATGCTTCATAGCTCCGTTATTGGTACAGCCCATTCTTGTAGCCGGTTTGTACTTTCTTATGTACTGTTCGTAATCAACTATAAAAGCATAATTCAGTTTTTTAAGGGGTATATCTTTAATACCCTTTTCTTCTTCCAAAAATTCTTTGATACAACGTTCCGTAGTATAGTAATTCTTTATCGTACCTTTTCGTAGCACAGTAACCATAGAAGTATTGTGATATGTAATCAAATCCAATAGTGTCTTACCTCTTTCATCTTCTCCTAAATATCGGGCCTTTATTCCAGCAGAAGTAATGTCAACTTCCTCTTGTAAAAGTTGCCGATGGGCTTCATGCAATCCCGTAAAAACTTGGTCCATATACTTGTTTAGCGAGATAACGTACTTGGAAAATCCTTTCCCTCTTTTACGTTTTTCGTCCCAAAGGGACACTGG
>TARA_R110002049_G_scaffold101855_1_pt1 | contig 19061 bp, 15 predicted proteins | sample TARA_R110002049 | Tara Oceans TARA_R110002049 (sample SAMEA4396941) | marine metagenome | biome: Polar Biome; feature: [SRF] surface water layer (ENVO:00010504); material: water (ENVO:00002006), including particulate matter (ENVO:01000060) such as... | depth 5 m | reverse complement strand
ATCTAAACCTGCCAGCATCGACAGCATATTAAAATACGCAAGCCAAGGCGTTAGCTTTTCTAACCATACTTCTAGTCACCGAGCTCTGTGCAGCAACGATGCCTCATTTGCAAAAAGTGATATCGAAGGCGCGACGTCATTTTTAAACAAACACAAACTCGATACAAAGACCTTTGCTTACCCAATTGGTAAAGAGCGCTCAATTGACGGTAGCATTAAAATAGTTAGTGATTCTGGCTTTAAAATTGCATTTACCGCCATCGAAGGCATTGCAGATAGCAACAGCAACCCTTTTACAATACCTCGAATACCCTACCCGCAAGGCATTAACCAACTGAATGAAATTTGTTCACCACTAGCTAGCTATAAATTTTCAGACTCAAACGTACTTATAGCCGTGCACAACACAATAAAAATGAAAAACCTCATAAACAGGTATGGGGGAAAGGCTGCCAGCCTAACCCTACTTAAACACCAGCTAAAACTTATAAAGGGCGACTATCAATCCTACCTCGACATCGACTTTAGCGATGTACGACGAGTCGTTTTTTTCTGCCAAGGCAATATTAATCGTAGCGCCATTGCACAAGCCTACTTCGAACTAAATTCAAATATGGCTTGCGCCTCATTTGGTTTAGTCACCCAAGACCAATACCCTGCCAGTGTTGATGCATTACGTTGGGCTAAACGAAACAAAATAGATCTAATTAATCATCAGACTACAAAAGTAGAAGACTTTAAGTTCTTGCCAGGCGACTTGCTGGTAGCCTTTGAGCCAGAACAAATCAATATATTAAAAAATACCAACAAGCAGCTGCCTAAAGAAATACAGTTCACTTTAGCCGGTCTCTGGGCCACAACTCATCGACGATATCCATATATTCATGACCCCGTAGCGCGGCCAGAAAAATATCTCAACCGATGCTTTAATATTATTCAATCAGCCGCTATATCACTAGCCAGTAAACTTCCATGAGCCAAAACCAGAAAACCATTTTACACGTGATAGACACCACAGGTCCTGGTGGTGCAGAAACAGTATTTATTAGCCTTGCCGATAAACTACGAGAGCAAAATTACCGCTCTATCGCGCTTATTCGTGGGAAAGGCTGGGTATATGAGGAACTTAAACGCCGCAAGCTTGAAACCCATATTATTGAATGCAAAGGCAGCTTTAACATTGGTTTTTTACGTAAGCTAGTTGCGCTAATACACAGCGAAAAAGTAGATATTATTCAATCTCATTTACTGGGTTCAAACATCTATTGCGCAATGGCTGGCATGCTCTCCCGAAAACCTGTTTTTGCCACATTTCATGGTGCCGTAGACGTCGCAAAACAAGAACGTTTTCTCAAGCTTAAATGCCTGATCCTTAATTTAGGCGTAACCAAGTTTATTGCTGTCAGCAAAGGCCTTAAAGACGAAATAAAAGCTTCTGGTCTTTTAAGCGAAGCAAAAACAACCGTTATCTATAATGGAATTGATACAGCGCTATACTATAAACGAGATAGCGCACCAATCAGGCAAACCCTAGGGCTAGGGAAAAGTGACGTACTCGTGGGTAGCTTAGGAAATGTACGTCCAGCGAAAGCCTATGATGTATTAATTAAGGCTGCCGCAATCACCATTAAAGAAAAGCCTGAACTTCACTTTATTATTGCAGGCGACACCAAAAAAGAACCACTTATGAGTGAACTCAATGAACTCATAACTAAAGAAAATGTTGCCAACAATGTACACTTTATCGGCTTCCAAGATAACAGCGCCGATTTTCTTGGGCAGATGGATATATTTTTACTTACGTCGTCTAGTGAAGGCTTCTCTATTTCGACCATCGAAGCGATGGCAACAGGCTTACCCATTATTGCCACAAAATGTGGTGGGCCAGAAGAAATAATCAATAATGAAACAGAAGGAACGCTGATCGAACCAAATAATCCAATCAAGCTTAGTCAGGCATTAATCAAACAAAACACTAAGGAAGTAGAAATCAAAAACTTTAGATTTTCTTCAACAGTGTTATTATTAAATTACCACAAATTATACTCATGTGTTTTATAAAGAAAATCCCTAAGACCTATACCTTCCCTACATCAAAAGAGTTAAACGAATGCCTTCATTAAGTATCGTTCTATGCACTTATAACAATGCAGATTCTTTACGAAAAACGCTATACCAGATCAGCCAATGTAAACTTCCAAGTGGTCATGACTTTGAACTTCTAGTCATTGACAACAACTCACCTGATAACACCCGCGAAATTTTTGATGGTATAGCGCATAGCATTCCATTTTCGACGACCTACCTTTTCGAAAAACGACAAGGCCTTTCTCATGCTCGAAATACAGGTCTGAGTAGCGCAAAAGGGGAGTATATTCTTTTTACTGATGATGACGCCGAAATACCAGAAAACTGGATTTCAGACTACGTAGAGGCTTTATTAAAATACACTCCAGATTGCGTTTACAGCCGAATTAATATTATTTGGGACAAAAATAAGCCTTGGTGGTTTACCCATCACTATCAACCCTACTTTGTGCATTTAGATTATGGCGACAATGAACAAGTAGTAACGGACTACCATAAAGAATTTTACGGTAAAAACTTCTGTGTTCGAAAGTCAATACTAAACGAAATAGGCGGGTTCAACCCTGAGCTAGGTCGCCAAGGCGATAAGCTATTGGCTGGCGAAGAAACCGTGATCTACAGAAAACTCATAGACTTGCACAAAAAGGTGGTTTACATACCATCACCAATGGTTGGTCATAGGCTAAAAGCTAGGGAGTATGAAAGCAGCAATATTGAAAAATTATATATTGATGGCGCTTCTTCAAACTATGCACTAGCCAAAATCTTTTCACAAAATACATTTTTTGGTCGGCCTATTTATCCACTCATTAACGCCATAAAATTACTTCTTACCCATACGCCTAAATTGATTTTAAGCATCAAGAATAGAAAAATGCGTTATTACCATCTATTAAATATTAAGCAGAGCTCACTTACCATTAAGCTTTGGTGTCTAAATCGATGAACACTCCCGGCATATTGTTAATGTTTCATTGCGAACAAAATACCGGTTATGCTATAGAAAAGCTTGAACTTACGTTTAGAGAAGCGGCATTAAAAGCAGGCTATAGTGCAGACGCCATTCATTACTCTTACCTTCAGGTACAACAAAGCGAACCTAATATCCACCAAATAAGCTACTGGAATAACGCTGACAAACAAGCATTAAAAAATATAGTAATTAAATATCACATTCAAACAGTACTGGCCTTTGATTTGGCCTTCCCTTCTTGGGTCTGCAGTGAAGCAAAAAAAGCAGGTGCTAAAAAAGTGATAGCATATTGGGGTGCCAGTATGAGCAGCCTGAACTCAGGCATTAAGCTTCAATTAAAAAAACTTGAGTACTACTTTAGAAAAAAACATGCAGCAGATTTATATATATTTGAATCTAAGGCAATGCAACAAACAGCTACACAAGGTAGAGGCATCCCTGAAAATAAAACGACGGTTATACCTTTAGGCGTGAACACGAACATATATAAACCTGAAATAATACCTTCTTTTTATGCGCATGATTTATTCAAGATACCTCATGATCGGAAGATTATCTTCTACTCTGGTCACATGGAGCCCCGTAAGGGCGTTGCCGTTCTAATTGAATGCGCAATTGAATTATATTCTACCGACCAACATAGTTATCATTTCTTAATTTGTGGCAATAAAAGCGACGAGGCCAAGCCATACTTGGAAATGCTTTCTGACCATAAAAATGCAGCCAAGCATGTAACATTTGCTGGATATAGAAATGATATACCCGAACTAATGCGTTCATCTGACATAGGCGTCATAGCGTCTACGGGTTGGGATTCTTTTACTATGTCAAGCGTTGAAATGCTTGCATCTGGCCTCCCATTAATAGTCTCTAAACTACAAGGCTTACAAGAAACCGTTATCCCAAGCATAACCGGAGAATATATTGAACCTGGGAACCACAAAGAGCTTATACAAAAACTTAATGCAATATTAGGAAACTCAACCAAACACAAACAATATACAACTCAAGCTAGAGAACGGGCGGAGGCCGCATATTCTGTTGAAACCCAAATAAGCAGCCTTGCAGAACACCTTATTTAGCATAAATGCTATTTATGATACTACAACTAATTGAAATAAAAAGGCTTGAATAAATCTATGCACTTAAATTTCTAAGAATATTCAGCTAAAGCACCTAAAAACTTTTGAGAAGAAATATGATTAAAGCATATCTAAATTTAACAAGCATTCTAAGTAGAAAACACAAAATCAAGATGCTTGTACTACAGTTTTTTTTCCTTATTACTGCTATTTTCCAAGTAGCGGGAATTGCCTCCATTGCACCTTTCATAGCTGTTATCAGTGACCCTGGAATTATTCAAACCAACCCGATTCTCCAAAAAGTTTATGCATTACTAGGTTCTACTGATGTAACCTCATTTATGACAAGCTATTCAATACTAGTAGCGGCATTTATACTTATAAGCAACTCTATTGCCGCCTATGCTATTTGGCTACTTTTTAGGTTTTCAGCTGCCGCAGGCCTCGAACTCCAAAATCGTTTATTTGGTTCGTATATAAGAAATCAATACATTTTTTTTGCACAACATAACTCGTCAAAACTTATTGCAAGCATCAATCAACTGATCCCCCGATATGTTTACATGGTCTTACAACCACTTTTAAATCTAGTTGCTCAAGCATTCATTGCAATTATTATTATAATCGGACTATTTGTAATGGATCCTATTCTTGCTTTAATTGCAATGTCACTAATTGGGCTGGTCTATATTGGTATATATTTATTTGTTCGTAAGAATATGGTGCACTCAGGTGAGACCATTACTTATGTATCGAAACGCATGCTACTACTTCTCAACGAAAGTATTGGAGGAATCAAAGAAGTAAAACTGCTAGGTATCGAAAGCTGGTATAAAGATGAATTTTTAGAAACCACTAAAAAAGGCTTAAATGCTTCTGCATTCATTGGTTTAGCTGGTGACTTACCTAAATATATAGTTGAAACAGTCGTTTTTATGGCAATCCTAGTATTAGCCGTATACCTTTTAAGCGTCCACGGCTCTGGTGGTGCATTATCCATAGTTAGCTTTTACGCCATGGCCGGCTATAAAATACTACCGGCCGCACAAACCATTTACAAATCACTTGCCGATATAAAAAGTAATGCTCCTGTCATTAATGATATTACCCAAACATTAAATGATGCTAATAAATTCCCAAGTGCACCTGACCTTTGTGATAATAAAAAAGATAAAAAATTTAGATCGCTTAAAATTGAGCTAACAAATGTTTCATACTCTTTCCCTAATAGTAAAAAGAAAGCCCTTGACCACTTAACCATAAAAATACCAGAAAATAAGTTGATATCGTTTGTTGGAAGCTCAGGCGCGGGTAAGAGCACTGCAATTGATACCATAATGTGCCTCCTAACACCCCAGTCAGGTGAAGTGACTATTGGGGGAGATGTCATAAATAATGAGAATGTAAGGTCATGGCAACGTAATATTGGTTTTGTCCCTCAAAATATTTTCTTGTTAGACGATTCAATAGAAAGAAATATTGCCTTTGGAGTGCCGAAAGAAGTTATTGATAGCGAACGAGTTATCTCGGCGGCAAAAAAAGCAAATATTGCTAGCTTTATTGAAGAGCTACCTGAACAATACCAAACTAAAGTTGGTGAGCGTGGAGGTCAACTTAGTGGTGGTCAACGTCAACGCATAGGTATAGCACGCGCACTTTATCTAAACCCTAAAGTCTTAATTTTAGATGAAGCAACGAGCGCGCTTGACACTGTCACCGAAGCTCAGATTCTAAAAGAAGTAGCTACATTAACGAAAACCACCACCGTCATCATGATTGCTCACCGTTTATCTACAGTAGTTAATTCCGATATCATCTATGTCTTTTCTGCCGGCAAAGTAACCGGCAGTGGAACATATTCAGAGTTATCGGAGAAAAATCCTGACTTTCAAGAATTAGTCAAAGCAAGCGAAGCTATAAATTAATGAGTAACCACTGCTGTATTTCTCCTTGTGGAAAGCAACAATAGATACCTATTGAGAAGCAATATTCTTCAACCACTATAGCAAACCAAAATAATGGGGGTGATAAAATATACTGTTACCCTCAAATGGTTTAACTCAAGTCCGAATTCTTAGCTATATTTAGACAATCACGTTTGAAGGCTTTTAAAGAGATACCGCCACCTTTTGGATAAAGGGTGCTATCTTAGGGCTTAATTGAACCTAACCCGATTAAACCTAACTACTTGAAGTGATAGGCATAATGGAAGCCCCTATTTTAGGGCTTAACCAAAGCTAAAAAATCTGGAGTATGGTTAGTTTAATCTACTCGGCAACTTAATAAAGTTTCTTGCAATTAAGCTGTTAGTTATACGCTGAGAAGATAGGCCGTCTTTATGCTCAAATATCAGGTTACAGACATCTCTACGTTCATCACTGTATGCATCCTGCTCCAAATTTAATTTAATTTTGTAAAGTAAATCTTCAAAATTGGAAACCTTGTCACCCGGTGTCATCTTACTATAGTCAAAAACCATCCCCCTATCTTGGGCAATATATTTTTCATAATCAAAGCAATAAAATAACACAGGACGATTCAATAATAGAAAGTCTATATAAATTGAAGAGTAGTCCGTAATCATCAGATCAACATATCTAAATAATGGATAAACATCTTTATTTGCGGGGTAGAGAATAATATTTTGGAAGCTTACATCCGACCGGTTAAAGTCAAAATTCACATAAGGGTGAAATTTTAAAATAACGATTATTTTTTGTTCTTCTGCAAATTGATTAAGCCCAACCATTTCATCAAAATTAATTGGGGGGCGCTTTGAATCCCTAAAAGTTGGTACATATAAAGCTAACTTCCAACCTATATTTATTTTCTGAAGCACTTGCTCTTTTACATCAGAGGATATATCTATATCGACTTTGTCAGTATCTGAAAAAAATACATCATTTCTTGGATATCCTGTATGAATAAAATTTTTCTTATCCACGCCAAATGAAGGTTGAAGGTATTCAACTGTGCTGAATTCTGAAGGCGAAATCACAATATCATATTTTGGAAATCGACCACTGAGCCTATCGTAAATGGAGGTAGATTGGACAACTTCCGGCGAATTCAGTTCAATTCGCTTGAGTCCAACCCCATGCCATAATTGGATTTTTTTTGCGCCAAAAAGATAAAAATATTTTAAATCTTCCACCCAGGAGATGGTATCAACAATTAAAACCTTAGTACCCAATAAATAATTATAATCTTTTCTATTTTTTAGCAGCTTAACCTTCAATCCTAGTTTTTGTAGATTATTAAAAACATCAAGACTAGGGGTTACCCATAGGACATTGAAACCTTGCTCATGCATATGTAAATATAGGTGCTTACAATTATCTAAAAAATTACTATCGTCCCCCCCTCCTATAAACACTATCTCTTCACGTTTTCGATATAGCATGGATATGATAGCTATAATATATCCAAATAAGAGCTTAATAAGCAGTTTAGGTCTTCTTAAAAATGTATTCATGTCAAGATTACTCTAGCTCTTTCAGTAATTGTTCAATCACATTCAAAGCATCTTTCAGCTTTGCAGGAGAAATCGTTAGAATATCCTTTAATGAATTTTTCAGACTTGTAGTTGATATATTTGTGGTTCTATCCATATAAACAACTTCACAATACTCTTTTAATTCGTCAAATTTTCCATTCCAGTCACTCCCCATTACAAAAACGTCTACGTTGTGTGTTTTAATATCTTCTATTTTTTGGCCCCAATTATCCTCAGGAATAACTTTAGTCACACACTTTATATTTCCCACAATTTCCGCTCGTTGCTCATAAGGGATCATAACTTTTTTCCCCTTGACAGCATTAAATTCATCCGTAGATACTGCAACAACTAGCTCGTCACCTAACTCGCTTGCTCTCTGTAAAATTTTCAGATGACCTATATGGAACAAATCAAAGGTTCCATAAGTTAATACGATTCTTTTATCCAAAGCTTCCACTCCTTCTTGTATAAACAAACATAACCTCCCATATAAAAATAATGCAACGGAACCTTAACAAAAAATAACCAAAAGCGGATTCACTTAGTCTATAATCTAGTAATAGTCTAGTAATAATCTAGTAAAGTAAATAGGAGCTTTCAGTATGTCATTTTCAAAAAGCATAGTACTAATATCCCTCTGCTTACTCTCTCAATCAGGCCTAACTGGTATCTTATTTTTAGATTCACTAGAGTCTGGTGACTTATCCGCATCAACTGCAAGTACTAATACTGCTAATTTCAGATGGACTGATGCTAATAGAAGTAGCATTTTAACTCAGGATGGAACCACTGCCATTAGGGAATACCCAACACAGTATTTAAAAGCATTTACTGATGGAAGGGATGTCACCGCAAAAACGGGCAACCGGTCACTAGGCATCGAATATGCTGCCGGGGTTGAAATGGCAGAACAGCGTTTTTCCCTAGATCCACAGAATGAGCTCTGGCTCGGTTATTGGATAAGAGTCCCCGAAAACTATTCACACGGCACACTGGGCGGCGCTAGTAATAATAAATTTTTAGCACTATGGATGGATGGTTATATTCAAGCTGGGACAGGTACAACTGTTGTGCTGAGCATGGAAAATGCCGGTAATGGTAATACTGACCTAGCCTTTACATACACTCAACCTAATGGAGATGCAGTAGCCTTTCAACAGCATGCACCATTTATTAACATTGCAACAGATCGTGGTAGGTGGATGCAAATAGTTATACATTTAAATTTTGGCACAACCAATGGAAGTGACTCAACCCTAGAAACTTGGCGTAAATGGGAGGGTGAAAACTCATTCACTCTATTACACCAAACCAACACAGCTAATATGACTAAGGGAAGTGCGGCTGGATGGGGTGGTGGTTATTTTCTGGGGTGGGCGAACGGCGCATATGCTGAGGATACATGGTGGTTGATAGACGATGTTACTATTAGTACTTCGAGTTTATTAACAACCAACTCGCCAGCTGTTTCCCCTCCAGGCTTTAAAGCTGAATCACCTCCTAAATAAGTGTTTTATGCTCACCTGTAAGCTAGAGCCATAATTTAACCATTTTAATTATTAGCCCACTCAAGAAGACTATTCCTAGGCCAAAATATAGAATAGCTTTTTGGTGTGTATTTACCTGATAGGTACAACTCTTTTCGGGTTTTTGATGTACTCGTTGCGCGTGAAATATCAAGCTCTGTACTCCTATGGGCCAGACTATAAGCTCCAGCGTTTATAGGCCTATTATATAAATAAGCTAGCCTTGAGCTAATACTTCTCAATTGGGGATCGAAGAACCAGCTCGTACCAACTACCCCTTGAACATCACTGTTTTGCAGCAGAAGCTCTGCAGCTCTAATATAGAATGCATCCCAGCCCTCCTCATTAAATTCAGTTAAATAACTGGAATTTGTATGCATTCGGTACCAAGTCCCCCACCCCCTACTTTTAAGGTAATTCATTAAGGCTGACAATTTTCTATCTCTATATACCGCTAATACAGCGCTACTAATAGGAATAGATGATTCTAAGTCTATCTCCTGCGCCCCACACGATATTGTCAGGCCTAATGCTACTCTTAAATGCGAAGCTAACAACGAATTTCCATCACAGATTTCGTTAACCTCCAGCTCCACAGTAATTCTTGAGAAATCTTCTTCTATCTTATTCAGTATACTTACCGGAAGGTTGAGACAACTCAATCTTTCAGGAAGGTTACTGTAAAGTTTGACCACTAAAAAATACTTTAAAAGCGCTTCTGTTTCAGAACTTTCACCCTCAAAGCTACTACTAAATAGCTGCAGAACCATTCGAAGAGGATATTGATCATCAGCCCCCCTAATCCAATTACTAGACTCATTAATAAAGCAATTAGCTAATCCAAACAACTTAGTGCGGTACTGGTCTGGTAAATTATCAAGTAATTTATTTAAGCGACTTATCGAAAGTGAAAAACTCATATTTACCTCAACCTGGAATATTTAAATGGCTATTAACAACTTCCTTAACTGGCATTACACTGACATCATTCATAGCTGCAACGGTTTCAACGATTTTGCTAAAGAAATCGTAGGTAGCGCCATATGCAGTGGGATTATTGCAAACTTCATGAGTATAAAAAATCAACCATCCACCATTCAAATCTAGTTTATTAAGCCAGTTAAACACTCTTTTTTCTGCATTTTTGTCAGAAAAGATAGAAACAGCCTGTAGCCCCATTAAATCTACATTTTTCTTATTTATACCTTCATTTACTGTCCGAGCACTTTGATACATGTCTCGTATTATTTCTTTTGTACTTGGCTTGTATTCACCGAATGGAAAAGCAAAAGAAGAAAATTCAACCCCTCGCGCTGCAGCGAGATCTTTATTAGTCCTGCAGTCCTTGAGTATAGTTTTCGATTCTTCTTTTTGGCAACTTAAGTGGGATAAGGTATGACAACCAAGCTCATGCCCCCTAGCAGAAAGATTTAACATATCATCAATACTTGGAATATCACCTTGATTTGCAATCCCCAAAGATGCATAGAAGGTCCCTCTAAAGCCGTAATCTTCTAATACTTTCGCCCCGTTATAAATTGAAGAGTCAGGGAAGTCATCAAATGTAAATGACACAATTTTTTTGCCCGGAGAAAGTATTGCTCGCTTCTTAACTACTGAGTTCGCCAAAAGTTTATCTATCTTCCCTACTAATCTATCGTACATACACCCACCATAACCCTAAAACCTGAAGTAAATAAAGTTTGCAGTATCTATACTTGCACCCACAAAAAGGAAAATCAAAATTGCGTAAAACAAAGCTTGTACAATAATAGGCCTACCTAGAATAATACTTCTGACTTTTTGGTGAACCAGTATTTTGGGTGAAAAATGTATTAAGAATGCAAACAATAATATTAAATAGGCGAGCAAACTAATTTTCGACCCCAAGGAAAACTGTAACATACCTGCAATATAATCAGAGAAAGACGCCATATCTGAGACTCTAAATAACAGCCAACTAAACACAACCAAATGAAAATTGGCAAGAATTTTTATTACCATTTTTGCATTAAACTTAGTCTCAACAACCACCCACCTCGTAGCGATTAAAATAAGCCCATGAAATAGCCCCCAAAGGACGAAATTCCATGCAGCTCCATGCCACAAGCCCCCAAGCAACATAGTTAAAACGAGATTTCGAGCAACAAACCAAGCCTTCCCACGATTTCCACCTAAAGATATATATAAATAATCTCGCAGCCAACTAGAAAGTGAAATATGCCACCTCTGCCAGAAATCTGATGGGCTTTGTGCAATATAAGGTCGATTAAAGTTGTCAGGCAACTTGAATCCCAAAATAAAAGCAATACCAATCGCAATATCTGAGTAACCGGAAAAATCACAGTAAATTTGAAATGTGTAAGCATATAATGAAACTAAAAGGTCTACTGAAGAGTACCCGGACGGGTTGTCAAAAACATCATCAACAACCAGATAACCAAGCAAGTCTGCGATAATTATTTTCTTAAATAACCCCAAAAATATTAGCCATACACCAATTTGTACTTGCTTACTTACTATTATAATTTTCTTATGAAGCTGTGGTAAAAAATCCTTTGCTCTAACAATAGGCCCTGCCACAAGCTGAGGAAAGAATGAAACAAATACAGCAAATTTAATAAAAGAACGCTCTCGATCGATTTCGCCCCGGTATAAATCGATCGTATAGCTCATCGTCTGAAATGTATAAAAAGAGATGCCTACAGGGAGTAGCAACTGATGGTAAAGCGGTGGGATCGAAAACCCAAAATAACTCATAGCTATAACACTTGACTCATAGAAAAAATTGTAATACTTAAAGACCCCTAACATACTTAGGTTTACAACTAAACTAATAACCAAATAGAACTTACGTGCTTTTTTTGAGCTAGACGCGTCAATTTTATTTCCAACAATGAAATCGACACAAGTTGAAATTAAAATAAGACTGGCATATTGCCAGTACGAGGCCATGTAAAATATATAACTTCCAATCAATAAAACTAGATCTCTGTAGCTGTGCTTAGCTCTAAGCAAGTAGAAAATTGGCAAAAAACAAGATATAAATACAGCAAACTCTAAGGAGTTGAAAACCATTGTGTTTAAATCTCCGAATCAATCAAATAGATTCCGTTGGATAAAACTTTAGCTACCTGCTTGTGCCCATCTTCGTTGAAGTGCACAAAGTCTGTAAATAACCAAGGCTTTCCACTTAGAGGTAAAGCAAGGTCGATTAGTTTTACGCCTTTATTTAATGCTATCTCAGTTAAAGCATTATTGAACAGTCTTACGGTGTCGACCCATCCTTTGGGTGACAAATATACGCTATATCTTACAAAGTTCGTTTTTAAGTTCTGTGGCATTTCATGTAGATTAGAGCTTTGATGACTGGATGCGAAAGTCGTTAAAATAGGAATAATACCGTGTTGCTTACACCAATCGACAAAGTCCATAACTTCTTTTTTGTATTGGACGACATATCCAGCGGGAAGTGTATCCATTAACAAGCCCTGAAGTTTAATATTCCCGCCTATGTAGTCCGTTAAATGTTGATACGCCGAGGTGCTCTGGAATACCTTTCTAACTGTTGTAACTTCAAAGGAGGATTGATTCACGGCCTGCTCATTATCTCGCCTAGAAGACTCTAGCTGATAAGCTTCAATCTGTTGACTTTGTTGATAAAGGATTGCATATTTAGGCTTATAAACTGTAGCGTATCTCTCCATCAATCTAATATCATCTGCGATACCAATACCAGCTTTGCTTCCATTAATAACAAAGCAACTATCGCCCTTGTAAAATTCGCAAATTCTATTTGGAAAAATTTTTTTTACTGGCAAGTGACTGTGTTCAGCATGTGATGCCGAAGCAATCCATATTACAGCCGCAACTTCACGCAGATCTCCTGGAATAAGGCTCCGAAAGGGGAAGTTATCACTGGGACCATATACCTTTACTTTGTTTGTTTTAGCGTCATTTGTACTTTGAACAGGATTGTTAAACAAAGAAAATAGCGGCGTTTTAAAACCTAACAAATGATGACGGTACTCTAATGGAAGCTCCAAACAAATCAACACTAATAAAATACAAAAAGGAAGCATGAGCAAACCAGTTTTACTGAAACTTTTCATAGAACACAAAACCCCTAAACCCTAGTTTGCAAATTAACTCTAATAGTATTCGTTCAAAACTTAAATGCCATACACCATTTCATACGCAGCATAGAAATATATTAGCTTTGTTCTAAGTAAATATAGAGGCTAATCTCGCGAAAAAGTATATTGGGTGTAAAAAAGAATTTAGAATGACTGCAGCTAATGGTACTTCTCTAAAACGAATTTTTGTTAACATCAAATTGATCGTTGCCCAAATAATAGCAACTATAATACCAAGCAAAACAAAGCCCATTATAAAACTTACAATAATTGCGGCATAACAAAGCAAATAAAACAGCGCGATTAATACGACTTGTGATTTTAAGGCGCTTGTTATATTTTTTACATCCCCCTTACCGTGCCACCGTTCTCGCCGATAAAAACTCTTCAGATCCTTTGGAAAACCCAAATGAACGGCCTGATATCCAGAATTAACATGATAATTAATGTCATTATTTGCGATGGCTCTTAGGCAAAAATCATAATCCTCACCTGTCGTTAAACTTTCGTCAAAGCCACCGATATTTGAAAATGCTGACTTACTCGTTAGAATATTCGCCCCACCTAAATACCTGTCCTTTAAGTTTGAGAACCAGTACTTTTCAATCCAAGTCCCATCACCCGGCACAATACATTGCGCCCCCGTGACAAAAAATGGTTTCTTCAGCATCTCTTCATGATGCGTCATGAGGCAATCCATCCAAAGATCCGTTAGCTCTACGTCACCATCAACAAAGGCAAGTAACTCGCTATTAGCCTTTGCTGCACCGAAGTTTCTCGCGTAGGAAACGGTATTCCTTGGTATCGAATGAACTTGATGTGCATTTTCTTGGGCGAGCGCTGCGGTTTCATCTGATGAACCGTTATCGATAACTATTATCTCGCCTTCTATACCCAGGCGCTCAATTCGTCTTCTAATAGATAGCAAGCATGCCCCAATGAATTGGCTTTCATTATACGCGGGTATTACAAAACTAATTTTGACACTCATATCTCTTTCTATACCTAGCAATCTATCTAACCTAAAGATTAGCATCCCTTGAGCGAAACCAATCCCAAAATACTAACAAAGCCCATAACCTATTACTGCAATCGAGCTTACCAGAAAGATGCAACTGGAAAGTTTGCTGGATCACTGCTTTATCAAAAACAGTCTCATCCAAATCAGCAATGAGATTCTCGGCCCAAGACTTTAAAGGCCCTCTTAACCATTCAGCTATCGGCACAGAAAAACCCATTTTTGGTCGTTCAATCATTTCTTTTGGTACATACTTGTACAAAACCTGTCGCAGCAACCACTTACTCTGTCCCTCTCTCACCTTCATTGATAGTGGCGTATTCCAAGCGTATTCAACGACTCGATGATTTAGCAAAGGCAACCTTGTTTCCAGACTATGTGCCATGCTTGCTCTGTCGACTTTTGTGAGATTATCGCCAGGCAAATAGCTCAGCTGATCCCAGTACATAGCCCGCTCAACAAAGTTAGTTAAACTTTCATGTGCGCTATCAAACAGGCTTACATCAATACTCTTGGCATGAAGAAGCGGAAAATTAGACTCTTGCCAATATGAAATAAGATACCGATATGCTGAAGTCACATCTCTGCACTTAAGTAGTTCAGTTATTTTTTGGATTTTAAGCCCAACATTATTTTGCCGACTAGACGCACTGAACAAATAAGACATTGCATTATAAGCATTATCCCATAGAGAAACCGGAACACCGGAAAGTAATGCAGCTAATAACTTTCTGGCAAATAGTGGTAACGTAGTCTGTTTTTGCCAAAATTTTTCCAACCACGCATACCGATTGTAACCCGCAAACAACTCATCACCACCATCACCCGAAAGACAAACTGTAACATGCTGCCTGGCTAATCCTGACACAAAATAGCTTGGTATTTGAGATGAGTCTGCGAGAGGTTCATCGTATATATGGGGCAGTTTTGAAACAAGATCCAAACAATCTTCAGCACTTATATATAACTCTGTATGCTCAGTTCCAAGGTGTTTTGCAATGTCTTTCGCGAAAGTAGCTTCATTAAAGCCTTTTTCTTTAAAGCCAATCGTAAATGTTTGTGTAGGTATTGTGTTTACTTGCTTAAGTATAGCGACAATACTTGTAGAATCGATGCCACCAGACAAGAATGCACCTAAAGGCACATCTGCAGCAGCTTGATCGGAAACAACTTCTTTAAGTAGCAAATCAAAGCCGTCAATTGCCCCCTCAACGCTTGCAGGTTTTGGGGTACTATTTGCGAGGACCGCTCCCACACTCCAATAAGTCTTTGGGCTCACACCCGCCTTATCAGCGTAAGGGGTAAACTCGTCCTGTGAAGCCTTTCCATTTTCAACATCAAAAGTAAGGTATGTACCTGGTAGAAGCTTATATAGCCCTTGATAAATACTATGAGGCGCAGGTACATAACCATAATAGAAATATTCAGCCAATGCATCTCGATTAATTTTTAAGGTTTCACCAATAGCTTCAATAGCGCCTAACTCGGAACCAAATACAAACTTTTCCTTCAACCAACCATAGTAAAGTGGTTTTTCTCCAAGCCTATCTCTGCATAAACTTAGCTTCTTCTCCTCTTGATCCCAAAGCCCAAATGCGAACATGCCTTCAAACATTTTAAGACTAGCTTCTAGACCCCATTCAGAGATTGATTCGAGAAGTACTTCTGTATCAGAATGCCCCTCAAAATTATAACCCCTTGCCTCTAATGCCTTTCTAATACCACTAAAGTTATAGACCTCGCCATTAAATACTATGTGAAAACGGCCATTTTTTGAACGCATGGGCTGAGCCCCTGCCGTTGTCAGGTCTTGAATAGCAAGCCTTTGGTGCCCTATTGCTAGGCTACAATTTTTATCCACCCAAACGCCACTACTGTCTGGGCCACGGTGCTGAATTGCAGAGCACATACGTTCAGCAAAACTTTCAAGCGCTACTGAATCTATTTTTGAGACTACACCGACTATTCCACACATATTTTCTTCATCATTTAATTGGCTTTGCGTTGATTAGTAACTTTTTGATTTGCAATATGGTAAAGGCTCGAACAAAGAGCAAAATGAATCCACATAAAAGGATAATAAACCACTGATACAAATTGCCCTGCAATTAAAAACCCCAAAAAAGACAGAAACAAAGCACAGGGAAAGACAGCAATTACCTTTGAAATATTTTGTTTCCTACTTTTATAGAGCATGCTGATCGAACTATAGATGGCCATTAGATAAATAATAAGACCAGGGTAACCCAAGTCAGCTCCGACCTGGATGAAAATATTATGCGGTAACTCTACAAACGTAACCAATAACATATGTGAATAATTATCACTAAAATATTCTGGAAAATTAAAATAACCTACACCAGTTAAGGGGTAATCGTTCATCATTTCATACCCTGCTTCCCAATAGTTAAGCCTTTGTTGAGAAGTTTTATCATCTCCGGCCTCATTAAAACGCTGCTTTTGCTCTTCTGGTAGAAAATACCAACCCATAGTAACTACAAAAATAATCGCGAATAGCGCCTTGAAATTAAAAATTTTCTTAAAGAAGCGAATAACAAACTGAATCGCCATAGCTAACTGCCCTCCTCGCGAACTAGCCCCAAGAATCACAATGCAAGCAGTCGTGGGCATAAGCATTAATATCCAATACTTCCAGGCTGGAACATAAGGCCTCAAAGCGAGAGCCACAGCAAGCCCTATCGGCCAAAACACGGCCATTTGAATAGCCAATTCACCGGAATTCTCGAAAAAACCTGGAGGCCCTTTTAAGCCCCAATCAGTAAATGCAAAACCTCGTTTCGCCCAGGTATTTGTCAAACTTAAAGAAATTTTAAAGCTAGCCAAACAAATGATAGCAAGGAAAAATAAAAAACGCTGTGGCGATCTAACTATATTTGTGATTAAGAAATAGGTGATAAACCAATTGAAATATAATACGATTTTTTCATAGGAAACTTCTGGTTTATAGGCGGTTAAGGAAGACCAAAGTATCGATATGAAAAATAAAACCATCCATTTATTAATAGGAGAATATACCCATTTTTCATTCTTCTCCACTAATAGGCCGACCAGAGCACCCAGCACAAATAGCTTCGCCCAAGGTAAAATATCGAGCCAAGGCAATATCAATTGAGGCCTTACATACTCAACAAACAGATACAAACAGATCATTTTGAACGAAAAACTTTCACTTTTGAAGTATTGCCACCAGACTTTTGGCTCGAGCGTATATAACGCCTTTAGCGGGACCGTATCGCCTAGCTTCATGTTAGCAACTTTTCATATAGAATCATGAGACGCTTCGCATTATCTTCTGCTGTACAATTTTGTTGCAACCAGCGCTGCCCACCTTCAATCAGTTCACTCTGTTCATGCTTTAACAACCCAATTACCGCATCTGCATAAGACATAGCATCATGCTGTTTGCTTAATACACCTCCTTTCTTACTCGAAAAAGGTTCCTTCATAGCACCTACATTATGCCCAACGACAGGCACACCCAGAGCTGTAGCTTCAAGAAGTGTCATTGGCAACCCTTCATGATCCGAACACATCACCAACACATCAAGAGAAGTTAGGTAACTTGAGACTTGATCTATATGCCCATGAAAGTCTAATTTTTTACACATCCCTAACTGTTTCACTTTTCTCTCTAAATCGATCTTTAAAGGGCCATCTCCAATAATATGAAAATGGTATAAGTTTGAGTTAGCTGACTGTTCTAACATGGACTTAGCCATATCGATAAATAAATCGATACGCTTTACTTGCACCAAGCGCCCTATTATCCCAATGTGGAAAACTTCTGGTTTTTCTACTTTAAACCATGCCTTCTCAAAGCCCTTACCTAAAGCCTCCAAATCAACACCATTCTGTATAATCTCAATATGGTCACTAGAATACTGTTTAGTTAATTTTTCTGCTAACTCTTTAGAAACTGATATTATTTTTTTTTGAAGGTAACGCCCACAAAATTGATCCACCCAAAACTGAAACAGCTGATCGGGTTGACTCCAAGAATAACTAAACTCAGGAGCGCCATGCTGTGTTCTAACACACTTGGCCCTAGCGGTAAATAAGTTCGCCAAAGGAGCTAAAATATTCTGTTTTGGCCCGTGAGTATGAACAATATGAGGGCGAGACTTCTGAAATATTACACATAATTCTTTAATCAAAGCATAGACACCTAAACATTGCTCATCAACAAGATGAGTTACTATACCCTCTTCATCTAATCTTCGTTTTAATTGCCCATCATTAAGAACAACAACCTCCAATAAAATATGCGAATAGCGCTGAAGATACTTACATTGCGTATGTACTTGCGCTTCGGCCCCACCCCATAAATCGCCAGAGGCGACATGAATGACCTTAAGGTTTGGCATTGCGTCCATACTATCTCTTACTTTTTTATGTATTTTGATACGACATTAAAGAAATTATAAAAAGGCCCAATTCAAACCAAACCCTGTCGAAAATTCCTCATACTCTCTCGACATATTTTGTTTGTTATAGCGAGATGAGAAGCGAATAAAGCTGGTAAGTGAAAAGTCGGCAAACACCGTATAACTTGCACCTATGCTGTAACTACTTTCTTTATCTTTACCTATCCCAACACGCTCTTCATAATCGTTCTCTTGGAAGCTATAACGATATTGCGACACTAATCGTTGAGATAAACTATGGTCTATATTTATACTAATACCTTTTGACATTTCATTAATATCTTGCGATACAAA
>TARA_R110002049_G_scaffold28046_3_pt1 | contig 19091 bp, 16 predicted proteins | sample TARA_R110002049 | Tara Oceans TARA_R110002049 (sample SAMEA4396941) | marine metagenome | biome: Polar Biome; feature: [SRF] surface water layer (ENVO:00010504); material: water (ENVO:00002006), including particulate matter (ENVO:01000060) such as... | depth 5 m | reverse complement strand
GCTTCGCCTTCGTTCGGCTCGGCCACTTCTATGGTCTCGTAGTTCAGGACTTCCGGGCCGCCGGTTTCGCGGATCACAATCGCCTTCGTCATCAGATCTCCTTCAGTCTCTTCTCGGATTCAGCGATGGTGCCAAAAAATAGCCCAGAATGCAAAACGGCAGAAGCGACAACAATCCATTCTGCAATCCGATACCCTTGGCAACAAACCCGATCAGGGGCGGGCCAATGACAAAGGCGGTGAACGCCACCAGAAAAACACTGGCGACATTGACGGACGCCGGCCGGTCCTTGCGCGCTGCAGCGGCTGTGACGGCCAGTGGAAACGCCATTGACGCACCGAGGCCGACAAGTGCCCAGGCCACGACAGCGCCAATCGGCGTTTCTGTCAGCCCCAGAATCAGCAGACCCAGAATCGCGATCAGTGTTGTGATTCGCGCCAGCCGGACAGGCCCCAGCACGGTGCGGAAATGGTCTCCAAAAAATCGCCCGATTGCCATCGGCAGGGTAAAGGCGAAATATGCCATTCCAATATAAGTCGCATTGGCGCCAACCACTTCCTTCATATAAATGCCGCTCCAGTCGAACGCCGCTCCTTCCGACATTTGCAGCCCGACCGAAAATGCGGCGAGACCCAGCATGGCTTTGCTGGGCAGTGCAAAGGCCGGGCTTTGCCCGCTTGATGGTGCAGGCACCGGAATGGCTGCGCGCAGCCGGATTATCAGAAAGCCGGCAATTCCAAAGATGGGTGTGATGATGAGAACCTGCAACAATGGCGACAAGCCAACGCCGGCTGATATGGCGCCAAGTCCGGTACCGGTCAGCGCTCCCAGGCTCCAAAATCCGTGACACGATCCCATGATCGGGCGTGATGTCCATTTTTCGACCCTGTCTGCATCAACATTCATGCCGATTTCGATGAGCGCCAGAGATAAACCGATTACAAACAAGGCGCCAAACAGACTGGCCATAGACCAGGACAATGCGGGCAGGATCATCGATGCGGAAACCAGGCAGATGCCCACCAGAGAAGCCCGTCTGGTGCCCAATCGGTCAACCAGCCCCCCCGCCATCAGAAGTGACAACAGCGTACCCAACGGAAGTCCCAGCAGGCTTAAACCCAACTGGGCGTGGTCGAGAGCGAGAGCCTGTTTAAAATCGGGAAAACGCGGAAATATAGAGGTCAGAACCGCCGCCTCGCAAAAGAAAAGGGCCCGGATATTCCAAATGGCGGAACGCTTTGCGGAAGGAGCAATCACTGTGGTCATGATATTGCCATAGACCAAGCCATGATCGGATTGAAGTGTTTTGTTTGCCTCCCTGGCCAAGGTTGAGAACACCGGGCGTCTAGGGTCTACAACGTCAACTGAAAGCCCTATATGATGGCTGGCGGGTGTCTGCTTCGACCGGCGCACAATCGCATCCCAAGAAACAATTCAGGGTTTTATGACACACACGGGTTCCAATTTGCAGACGAGCGCACTGATCGTGGGCGGTGGGCCGGTTGGCTGGTTGAGCGCGCTGGCGCTGGCCAAAGCCGGCCTGCAGACCACATTGGTGGCCCGAGACGAACCGGAAGAGGACCATCGGACCATCGCCCTGATGCAGGGTTCACTGTCCTTTCTGGATGAGCTTGGCGTTGCTTCCGCAACGATAGGAGATGCAACGCCGCTGGAAACCATGCGACTGATTGATGCATCCGCGCGTCTGATCCGGGCACCAGAAGTCAGCTTCCACGCCAGCGAAATCGGCCTTAATTATTTCGCCTTGAATATTCCTGTCAGTGGCCTTGTGAAACGGATTCAGCAAACGGCTGCCACTGCTTCAAATCTTGTGCATAAAGCAGGCTTCGTGTCGGATATTTCTCTGACGGATGGCGTGACAGTGAGGCTTGATGACGGCAGTTCCATCAATGCCGATCTGATCGTTGGTGCAGATGGACGGCATTCTGTGGTGCGCGCCGCCGCCGGTATTTCTGTGCGGCAGTGGGATTATCCACAAACCGCTTTTATAACCCAATTCAGCCATCAGGCGCCGCACCACAATATTTCCAGCGAGTTCCATACCGAAACCGGACCTTTTACTCTGGTTCCACTGCATGGTCACCGCTCCAGTGTGGTCTGTGTCGTAACCCCGGATGAGGCTGCGAACCTGATGCAACTTTCCGAAATGGTACTGGCGCAGGAACTGGAACGGCGCAGCCACCATTTGCTTGGTAAACTCAGCAATTTTGGTCCACGGCAAAGTTTTCCGATGGCGTCTTCGATTGCCGGTAAGATGGCAGAAGGCAGAGCATTTCTGGTGGGTGAAAGCGGACATTCCTTTCCGCCGATCGGTGCACAGGGCCTCAATCTTGGAATGCGCGATGTTGAGGAACTGGCATCGCAGCTGGCGCATCTTCAGGCGGCTGACGTGTTTCAGGCTGCCGCGGAATACAGCCGGCGCCGTGCTTTTGATGTCAACAGCCGGACATATGGCGTTGACATGTTGAACCGATCTCTTCTAAGCGGTCTGCTTCCAGTGCAAATGGCAAGAGGTCTGGGCCTGTATGCGGCCAAGTCGTTCAGTCCATTACGCCGGACATTAATGCGCCAGGGGCTTGGCGCGTTTTCCAACTGAACCCTGCCGATTTGCTGCAATCATTTCTCCTTCCTGTTGAAAGTTCCCGATGACCACACCTTTGCTCGTATTCGATCTTGATGGCACCTTACTGGAAACCGCGCCTGATCTGGTCGGAACTCTGAATGGCATTCTGGCTGGAGAAGGTCTGCAGCCAATCCCCTACGAGACCGCCAAAACCTATATCGGGCAAGGCGCAAAAATGTTGCTGGAAAAAGGCTTTGCAGCGAATAATCAACAGCTTGAAGGCGATCGTGCAGATGAACTGTTCTCGCTGTTTCTGACGAGCTATGAAGCAAGGATAGCACAGGAAAGCCATCCGTTTCCCGGCCTGCTCGAAGCGCTTGATCAACTGGCGCAGGAAGGCTGGACATTTGCTGTCTGCACCAACAAGCTGGAGCATCTGGCGCGTATGCTGCTGGACGAGCTTGAGCTTTCGTCTCGCTTCATCGCGATTACCGGTGGTGATACGTTCAACGAGAAAAAACCGCATCCCGATCACCTGTTAAAGACAATCGAACTGGCCGGATCGACGCCTGACAAGGCGATAATGGTGGGTGACAGCCGCAGCGACATCGATGCGGCAAAGGCTGCCAATGTTCCGGTGATCGCAGTGGATTTCGGCTATACGCCGGTGCCGGTCAGCGAGCTTGGCCCTGACCTGGTGATATCGGAATTCTCGCAGATCCACGCAGCGATCAGATCAATCAGGTTGCGCTGATCCGTTCCACCTCACCGGTTTGCATATCCGGTCGGATTTCTTTGCTGCCAGTTCCAGGCGTCCCGGCACATCTGCGTGAGGTCGCGTTGCGCCTTGAAATTCAGCATATCGCTGGCTTTTGAAGGATCAGCGAAACTCGTCGCGACATCGCCAGGGCGGCGGCCGACGACTTCGTAGGCAACCGGCTTGCCCGACACGGTTTCAAATGCCTGGATGATTTCCAGAACGCTGCTGCCCTGCCCGGTGCCCAGATTCACGGCAAACAGGCCATCTGTGTCCAGACACCTTTGCAAAGCTGCAACATGGCCATCGGCCAGATCCATCACATGGATGTAATCCCGCACGCCGGTGCCGTCCTTTGTGTCGTAGTCATCTCCGAACACCAGCAGCTTTTCGCGGCGTCCGACCGCCACCTGCGACACATAAGGAAACAGATTGTCGGGGATGCCTTGCGGGTCTTCGCCGATTTCGCCGCTGATATGGGCACCGACCGGGTTGAAATAACGCAGCACGCCGATTGCCATATCCGGCGCCGCAGTGACGAGGTCTTGCAGGATCTGCTCGATCATCGCTTTGGAGTGACCATATGGATTGGTTGGCTGAATACTGGCTGTTTCAGGTATCGGCATGTGTTCTGCCCCGCCATAGACGGTGGCGGATGATGAAAAAATCAGACGATTGATGCCTCGCGACCTCAGGGTTTGCAACAGCGAGAGTGAGCCGCAAACATTATCCCGGTAGGTCTCCAGAGGCTCTGAAACAGACCGTCCAACCGCTTTCAGGCCGGCAAAATGAATTGTAGCGACACACGGATGGCACTCAAGCACAGTGCGCAGACCGGCATCATCGGCAATATCACATTTGTAAAATGCCGGACGCGTTCCGGTAATGGCTTCAATTCGGGAAATCGCCAGAGGATGGCTGTTACTGAGATTGTCGACGATCACCGGCATGAACCCGGCCTGGATGAGCGCGACACATGTATGAGAGCCGATATAGCCTGCGCCGCCGGTGACCAGTATCTCCGGAAACTTCTCTGTCATTGCGCTCAAACCACTTCCTGACGGCCAACATCATCATTTTTCTGATAGCTATCGCCGGGTTGCTGATTTGCCTGGCGTTGCAGGACCTTGTGATATACTTTCAGGGTCTGATTTGCCATGTGGGCGACGCTGTGCTTTGCGGCCACCAAGCTTCGGCCGGCATCGCCAAAGCCCTGCCGCACAGATGCATCCGCAAGCAGCAGAACACTGTCTGCCGCAGCTTTGGGCTGGCCCAGCGGATATAGAAAACCGCTTTTGCCATCCTCGACTACATCGCGATTGCCAACCACATCACTGGCGACAACCGGCAGACCTTCAGACATCGCCTCCAAAAGCGCAAGCGGCATTCCTTCCCACACAGAGGTCGAAACCAGCATGTCGGATTGTCGAAAAACTTTTCGCGCATCCGCCACTGCGCCTGTCATGGTGACATATTCGCTCAGCGAGCCAGCATCCAGGCCGCGTTCAAAGTCAACCCTGCCAGCGCCGTCTCCCAGCACAGTCAGATGAAATCCACCGGGAACATCGCGGCGCGACAGGATTTTGACGAGTTCCAGCAATTCATCCGGATTTTTCTGCGGATCAAATCTGGAAACTGCGACAAGCTTCAGCGGTGCGTCCGGCGCATCAACATGTTTTCTGGGCAGACCATTGGAAACACCATTTTCAATCACAGTAAGCTTGTCGGGTTTTGAAATGTGCTGCCCGACTATTTCGGCCTTTTCACCCTCTGACACGCAGATGGTTGCATCTGTGATCTTGCCCAGAATCATGTCAAGCCAGACATCGGAATCGCGATACCATTGTCCGTCTTTGGCCACCGGGTTCATTCCGTGGGAGGTGTAGATAACCCTTCGACCAGAAGCCAGCCCCACAAGTCTGCCGTAAACGCCGCCTCCTTTTCCGTGGGAATGTATGATGTCGATCTTGCACTCCCGGACAGCGCGAAACATCCGTGCCAACGCAGACGGGCTTAGTCGTCGATGCGGAATTTCGATAATTCGATCCGCTCCCAACAACGACACGAAGCGCTGAAAATAGGGCCGGTCCGTCGGACATGTGACGTGAAAATCCACCTGTCCGGATAAGGCTTTCATCAACTGAAAAGCATGCTCGGGCGCGCCGCCGGTATCGACCCGGGCAAGACATAACATAACACGCGGCAACGTGGCGGTTTCGACCATCAGGGTTCCCCAATTAACTAGAAGAATCATAGCGGTGGTCTATCTAAGAATTTGTTAAGTTTTAAATCAGGAATCGCCCAATTAAATCCGATTCCGGGGCCACCCCGACTATCAAAACTGAGACATTATGCCGCAGCAGCCTTGATTCGGACATTTTTTAGACAAGTTGTGGCCAAAATACAATTGCCTGAAGGTTAAGGATTGGCTTTATATTCTGCCTGGATCGCAGCCGGACAGCGGATGTGGCAATTTATTTGGAGCTTAATCATGTTGCTGAGAAGACTTTTTCTTGCGATCGCACTCATCCTGACGAGCAGTGCTGTCGTACCATTTGGTAATGGCGGCGCGGAAGCACGCCAGGTTTTTGATCCGTCATCGCGGACATGGCGCGAAATCGGGCGGACTAGCCGTGCTGGTAAATCTAAGATCAAACGCAAAATGGTGCGTTATCAGACAAAAGAAAAACCGGGCACTATAATTATCAATACTTCCGAGCGTCGCTTGTATCACGTCCAGGGCAATGGCAAGGCCATGCGCTACGGGGTTGGTGTTGGGCGTCCAGGCTTCCAGTGGTCCGGAACAAATCGTGTGTCGCGCAAGGCAGAATGGCCAGGCTGGACACCACCGGCAGCTATGCGCAAACGTCAGCCGGGTCTGCCGGCCTATATGCCAGGCGGCATAAACAATCCGCTCGGCGCACGCGCGCTTTACATCGGCAGCACAATTTACCGAATTCACGGTTCAAATGAGCCATGGACCATCGGACAGGCCGTTTCCTCCGGCTGCATCAGATTGACAAACGACGACGTCAAATATCTTTATGAACGTGTTAAAGTCGGCACGAAGGTTGTGGTTGTACGCTGACATCAGTCAGGATAAATTACTGAAAACCGGCCTTCATGGCCGGTTTTTATTTTCCGCGTTGTAAATTCTGGTCTTCGAGCTCGGCCAGATAGGCTGCCCAAAGCTCGTCTTTCTGGTCTGCCATTTCATGAAAATAGCTCCAGGAAAAAATACCGGTATTGTGCATATCATCAAAATTGATGCGCACTGCATAGTTTCCCACCTGCTCAATCTTCATGATGGCTACCGACTGCTTGCCGGATACAGTCTGCTTTTGTTCGCGAGAATGCCCCTGGACTTCGGCACTTGGAGAGTGAACCCGCAGAAATTCGGCGGTAAATTCGGCAGAACTTCCGTCATCAAATTTTATGGTCAGTGTTTTTTTGTCCGGGCTCACCCGAAGTTCTTCGGGCCATGATGCTTCATCAGACATATGAGACAAGTATCCTTTTGGTCTTATGCGGATAGGCTGATTTCACCCTACCGGTCGGCAGAGCTTGAAACGCTACCACTATCCCTACACATAGGTATGTGTGTAAAGTCGTGGAAGACATGCGCGTCTGCACCCTATCGGGAGAACGGAATGGAACGGCAGAGCCTACCAGCAGAAACCAGTGCCCAGATGATCGACCCGTTCGGTCGCACAGTATCCTATCTGCGCGTCTCCGTCACCGACCGGTGTGATTTCAGGTGTGTCTACTGCATGGCAGAAGACATGACCTTCCTGCCGAAACGGGATGTGCTCTCACTGGAAGAACTCGACAGGCTGTGTTCCGCTTTTATCGCGAAAGGTGTGCGTAAATTGCGCCTGACAGGCGGTGAGCCTCTGGTGCGCAAGAATATCATGCAATTGTTCCGCTCACTCAGCCGCCATCTGGCCAGCGGCGCGCTGGAAGAACTGACTGTCACCACCAACGGCTCACAACTCGCGCGGTATGCCTCGCAGCTGATAGATTGTGGCGTCAAGCGCATCAATGTTTCGATGGACACGCTGGATCATGACAAATTCAAAGCCATAACCCGCTGGGGAGATCTGGGCCGCGTGATGGAAGGTCTAGCAGTGGCGCGCGACGCCGGTTTGGCGGTCAAAATCAATGCAGTTGCCCTGAAAGGTGTCAACGAGCATGAAATCGAAGACATGATGAGTTGGGCTCATGGCGAAGGCATGGATATCACCTTCATTGAAACCATGCCGCTGGGCGAGATCGACGAAGACCGGACCGATCAATATCTGCCATTATCGCTGGTGCGCCAGAGGCTCGAAGAGAAGTTCACGCTGACTGATATCCCCTACAAGACAGGTGGTCCGGCGCGCTATGTTGAAGTGGCGGAAACCGGAGGACGTCTGGGTTTCATTACGCCGCTGACGCATAATTTCTGCGAAAGCTGCAACCGGGTCCGGGTGACGTGTACCGGAACGCTGTTCATGTGTCTTGGACAGGATGACGCGGCAGATTTGCGCGCGCCGCTCAGAGCCTCGGAAAGTGACGAATTACTGAATGGCGCTATTGACGAAGCCATAGGCAGGAAGCCAAAAGGACATGACTTCGTGATTGAGCGGCAAAACAGAAAGCCTTCGGTCGCGCGTCATATGAGCGTGACCGGCGGCTGACGGCTTCACAACTGACGCTGCCATCCTGCTATACTTACAACCCTCCCGACGGATTGCCGTCATTGTTCAACCTGCGCTGATCTGCGCATATGAAACCTGTCTGACCAAATATGAACGTGCAAGCTGTAAGCGGTGCCGCGCCTGAGCGCGAGTTTGTTCACAAGCCCCCTCTGGCGATCCTGATTGTGATCGCCATGCTGGGTCCTCTGGCGATGAATATCTTCCTGCCTTCGATGCTGGGGATTCAACGCTATTTTGCAACCGATTTTTCGACAGTCCAATTAGGTTTGTCACTATTTCTGGCTTCGCTTGCGGTGGCACAGCTGATCCTGGGCACCCTGTCTGACAGATATGGCAGACGTCCGGTCCTGCTGGCAGGAACCACACTGTTCCTGCTTGGCACTCTGGCCTGCATCTTTGCTCCAAAGATCGAGGTCTTTCTGCTCGGCCGTGTGGTTCAGGGATTTGGCGGATCCGCAGGCTTGATTCTGGGCCGTGCAATCCTGCGCGATATGTATGATCGCGATCAGGCCGCCAGCATGATCGGTTACGTCACCATGGGAATGGCGGTCGCACCGATGGTGGGGCCTGCGATTGCCGGCTATCTGGATAAGTTCTTCGGCTGGCAGAGCAGCTTCTGGCTATTGGTGGTGTTTGCCGTCGCTGTTCTGATTACTTCCTATTTGAAGGTGTCCGAAACCAACAGAAATCCAATCCCCTCGATAAATTTCGCCAGCGTTCTGAAATCCTACCGCGAACTGGTCAGCATCAAAATATTCTGGCTGTATACCGGCATCTCGAGCTTCACCACGGGGATGTTTTTCTCGTTTCTCGGTGGCGCGCCCTTTGTCAGCGAGAAGGTTCTTGGTCTGCGGCCGGATCAGTATGGCCTGTACTTTGTAATCGTCGCGCTTGGCTACAGCGTCGGCAACTTCATGTCAGGCCGGTTTGCCAGCCGCCACGGGGTTTTCCGGATGATCATGTACGGGAATCTGCTCGGCATAATTGCGATCAGTGTCATGGCCCTGTTGTTTCTGTTTTTCGATGTCGGTGCCTGGCTGCTGTTTGGGCCAATGTTCTTTCTCAGCCTTGCAAATGGTCTTGTATTGCCAAGCGCGATGGCCGGCACAGTGAGCGTCAAGCCGCACCTTGCCGGCTCCGCATCGGGCCTGGCGGGCAGCATCCAGATGCTGTTCGGCGCGATTTTGAGCTATCTGGTGGGTATTGCCCTGCCGCTGTCAGCCGTGCCATCGGTGTGGCCGCTAATTGTAGCGATGTTTCTGTCGCTGTTGATGGCTTTGATTTTCGGCGGCTGGCTCTGGTCCATGAGGCAATAGCGGGTTTGCAGATGCCGCAGCGTCAGTATCTGCTGCCGCTCTGATCGCCGATATGCTGTTCATTGCGCTGCTGCGCCAGCAACACCTGGCGATGACGCTCCTCGGCGCGCTGGTGTTCAGCTGCACTGCGGCTATCCCGGCAATGGTGGCAATGCACGCCTGCACGGTATTCGGGCCGTTGCAGATCCGCCTCGGCCAGTGGCATGCGACAGCCAAAGCACAGAACATGCGGTCCTTCGGCAAGGCCGTGCTGCACAGAGACGCGCTGGTCAAACACAAAACAATCGCCCTGCCACAGACTTTGTTCCACCGGAACCTGCTCCAGATATTTCAGGATACCGCCCTGCAGATGGTAGACCTCTTCAAACCCCTGCTGCTTCATGAAGGCCGTGGCCTTTTCGCAACGGATGCCGCCGGTGCAGAACATCGCGACTTTCGGCTTGTTCAGTGCGTCCCGATTGGCCTCTACCCAGGCTGGAAAGTCGCGGAATGATTTTGTCTTCGGGTCAACCGCGCCCTGAAACGTGCCGATCGCCACCTCATAATCATTGCGGGTGTCGATGACGAGCGTGTCCGGGTCGCTGATGAGCTGGTTCCAGTCCTGCGGCGCGACATAGGTTCCGACCGATTGCAACGGGTCGATCCCGCTCACACCCATGGTGACGATTTCTTTTTTCAGGCGCACCTTCATGCGGTAAAACGGCATCTCCGCTGCCAGGCTTTCCTTGTGCTCAAGATCCGCAAATTCCGGAAACGCCATCAGGCCCGCGAGACAAGCACGCATATCCGCTTCCGTACCGGCGATGGTTCCGTTAATGCCTTCCCTAGCCAGCAGCAGCGAGCCTTTTATACGCAGTGACCGGCACAATTGCTGGATCGGCTGCTGCAACGCGGCAGGATCGGCGACCGGCGTAAAGCGATACAGGGCGGCCACCAGAAACTTGTTATTTGCTTGAGTCATCTTGTTCATCATCGGATTCAAACACAATGGCCGGGGCCGGTTTGGCTTCCTTGGCTTTTCCGCCGTCGAGACGCTCCCAGATAGTCGCAGCCATGCGCTTGTAAAGCTTGGCATGAACGCCATCGGGTTCGCTGACCACCACCGGCTCTCCGGCATCGGATGTTTCCCGTATGGTGATATGCAGCGGCACGGCGCCAAGGAAACGGACACCCAGCCGGGTAGCTTCCTTTTCGGCGCCGCCATGGCCGAAAATATCGGTGCGGTGACCACATTTGGGACACATATGATAGCTCATATTCTCCACGATGCCGAGGATGGGAACGCTGGTTTTCTTGAACATGTTCAGCCCCTTGCGGGCATCAATCAGAGCCAGATCCTGTGGCGTCGAAACAATGACGGCGCCAGCTAGCGGAACCTGTTGTGCCATGGTCAACTGGGCATCGCCGGTGCCGGGCGGCATGTCGACCACCAGCACATCCAGTTCACCCCAGGCCACCTCTTTCATCATCTGATTGAGTGCGGAGATGACCATTGGTCCGCGCCATATCATGGGCGTCTCTTCGTCAACCAAAAAGCCAATCGACATGACTTTCAACCCGTACCCGTCCATCGGCTGCAGGATCTTGCCATCAGTGTCCACGGATTTGGGCTTGCCTTTTATGCCCAGCAGCCGGGGCATTGAGGGCCCGTAGATATCAGCGTCGAGAATGCCGACCTTCAAGCCGAGTTCCTGCAATCCGAGTGCAAGATTGACTGATGTCGTCGATTTGCCGACACCGCCCTTGCCGGACGCGACAGCGATGATTGTCTTGATACCGGGGATGCCCTGTACGTTGGGCTTCGCAGCAGATGGCGCTTTGTTGGCCGGTTTTTCGGTGGCCGGTCTGGGTGCAGCAGTTTCAAGGCTCTGGCCGCCTTTTCTTTCCGCTGTCAGCGCGACCAGCACATCGACTGCGCCATCAATATCCCGGACCACCTGTTCGGCGGCCTGGCGTAACGGCTCCAGCTCCTGAGCGCGATCAGCGGGAACCGTTATGGAAAAAATGATCTTTTCGGTGCCGATGAAGATGTCTGAAACCAGGCCAAGGCTGACAATATCACCGTCCAGATCGGGCCCTTTGACACGGCTTAACTGCTCTAGAATCTGTTCTTTTGTAACGGTCATCATGGTGCTTTATCTGTGCTCAGTTGGCGACAATTCGCCCAGGTTCGTGACCTTATGGGGCGAACCGGCAACACGGTCAACATTGCAATCACCGGCTTGCCGCAAAGATTTACTGGAGTTGGTCGGGCATTGTTGTCATCCTGTTCCCATAGTTCCGTCTTATGAGACCAGACAGGTCGATTTGCCAAGGAGTTTATCATGTCCAGCATCCTCACATCCTCAGTCTCGCGCCGCACCTTTCTTGCCGGTTCCGGGGCGGCCGCCATTTCCGTGCTTCATCCGTTTTCCGTTTTTGCCAGTGCCCATCAGGCACATTTGCGGATCATGGAAACCACCGATCTGCATGTTCATGTCTATCCCTATGATTATTATGGCGACCGGCCGAGTGATGCGGTCGGGCTGGCACGCACAGCGTCCTTGATCAGAAATATTCGTGCCGAAGCTGCTAACAGCATGCTGATCGACAATGGAGACTTCCTTCAGGGCAATCCTATGGGTGACTATATCGCCTATGAGCGCGGCATGTCCGCCGGGGATATTCACCCTGTCATAGCGGCGATGAATTTGCTCGGCTTCGACGCCACGACCCTTGGCAATCACGAATTCAATTACGGTCTCGATTTCCTCGAAGCCGTGCTTGACGGGACGAATTTTCCGGTTATTTGCGCCAATATTGCGGCCGGCGCACTGGGCGCCACACCGCAACAGGATCAACGGTTGGGCAAGGTGAAACCGTATCAGATTCTGGACCGCATGGTGACGGACGGAGCTGGCGCCGAGCAAAAAATCAAGGTCGGCATCATCGGATTTGTGCCGCCGCAAATTCTCAACTGGGACCGCCGCTGGCTTGAGGGAAATGTGTCGGTCCGCGACATTGTCAACACCGCGAAGGCCTATGTTCCGGAGATGAGACAAGCCGGAGCTGATGTGATTATTGCTCTGGCGCATTCGGGTATTGATGGAGGCGCGGCGCAGGAGTTCCAGGAGAACGCCACACTGCATCTGGCAGGCGTTGACGGCATAGATGCCGTTCTGGCCGGACATCACCATCTGGTCTTCCCCGGACCCAAATATGAAGATGTCGCCGGCGCGGATATCGCCAATGGCACCTTGCAGGGTGTTCCAACAGTAATGGCCGGGTTCTGGGGCTCGCATATGGGTCTCATTGACCTGTTGCTGGAGCGCGACGGCAATTCGTGGAAAGTCGCTGCATTTGAATGCGAAGCACGGCCGATTTCAGAACGCGTCGACCGCGAGACGCGGCCGCTGGTGGAAAGCCAGGAGGATGTCCTTGCTTCGGTGAAAAAAGAGCACGAAGAGACTTTGGCCTATGTGCGCCGGGCGGTGGGAAAAACCGCAGCGCCGCTGCAATCCTACTTCTCGCTTGTGGCTGATGATCCGTCGGTGCAAATTGTTTCTCAGGCTCAGATCTGGTACATCACGCAAATGATGGAAGGCACACAATGGGAAGGTCTGCCGGTGCTGTCGGCGGCCGCTCCGTTCAAGGCCGGGGGACGCGGCGGCCCGGATTATTACACCGATGTCGCCGTGGGCGATGTCGCCATCAAGAATGTCTCCGATCTGTATCTTTATCCCAACACGGTGCGCGCAGTTGAGATCACCGGAGCACAGGTCCGCGAATGGCTGGAACGATCGGTCGGGATTTTCAATCAGATCAAGCCGGGCATAGCGGATCAGCCGCTCATCAACACCGACTTTCCGTCCTACAATTTCGATGTGATTGACGGCGTTACCTATCAGGTCGATCTGACGCAAGCATCAAAATACGGCTCCAAAGGCGAGCTGGAAAATGCCGATGCCAGGCGCATCGTGAACTTGAAATATGATGGTCAACCTATCAATCCGGATCAGAAATTCATCGTCGCTACCAATAATTACCGCGCTGGCGGCGGTGGCAATTTCCCGGACATCGGTGATGACGTCGTGGTGTTTGTGGCGCCGGATACGAATCGCGATGTCATCGTGCGTTATATTGTCGAGAAAGGCACAATCAATCCAAAGGCCGACAGCAACTGGACTTTCAAACCTGTTGAAGGCGCCAGTGTGATATTTGAAACCGGCCCGGCCGGTGCAAATCATGTCGATAGTGTCACCGCGGTTAAAATCGAGCCGGCCGGCGAAGGATCTGACGGGTTCGCGAAATACCGCATCACTTTCTGAAGGGTGCGTTGGTCTCGCGGTTGCGCAGCAAGCGGGACCAGTGTTTGTCATAGACAAAGATCCACTGGCCCGGGAACTGTTTGAAAAACTGTTCAAGCGCACTGAGCCACGCCTGGGTGGTCGTCAGCACATCGCTCGCTATTATCGGCTCGCCAAGATGTAGAATAACTGCCGCCGGTGTCTGTTCGACGATCACCGGGACAATCGGAACCTTGCATTTGGCGGCAAAGCGTGCCGGCCAGCCAGCGACACCGACCGGTTTACCAAACGCAAGAGCGCGGACGGTATCCCGGTTTTTTGCAACAGGCTCGTTTTCCGGCGGCGGCTCCTTGATGCGATCAACCGTCCCGATGACAAGCTTCCCGTCACGCAAGGCCTTCAATACAGTTCGGGCGACGACAGCTTCATTGTTGCGCCGGACATCAAGCACTTCGCATCCCAGATTGGCAAAATAACGCCGTTGCGCTGCAGCGCGCGCTTCCTGCTTTGGCTCTCGGACCAACATCAGCGTGTCGTAGCGGGACGCCAGGCCGCGCACCATCAGCAGCGCACCGTGGCAATGTGGCAATGCAAAGATTGCACCGCCATGTTGGCTGATAATGCTGTCGAGCCGGTCTTTGTGCGGAATCTCCAGCATCTGGTCGATTGTGTCTGTGCGGCCGCGGCTCAACAGTTCAATGCGCTCGGCAAACAGCAGCACACCGTCAACAAATTGTCCGTAAATCGCTGCAGGAGTAGCCTGTCCGCTGGCTGCACAGAGCGCGGCAGCGGTTTTGCGCATGTAGCTGCCCGGCACGATATAGATCAGCCAGAAAAAACTCCGCAGCACGGCAAAACCGGTCTTTTGTATGGGCACGGATTGGTGGGAGAGCCAGTTGGATGCGGCATAAAGCGAATTCGACGTCCGGTCCTTGAACCGGGTAAAACTGAATTTCATCCGCACCCCACTCTATTGCACTGCATAAACACCTCATAGCACGCCATGCTTGATGTTCCAGACAGGTTTGGGTGTCAACTGCAGCACCAGAGCATTTCATCTTTACATTGAACCATTTACCGCCGGATGCAGATTAATCGGAGAAAAAGTGGACACCGAAAAACATGACAATGAGCGGAATTGGCGCGACGGCGATGGTGATGGTCAGCAGAAAGGCAGGTATCGAATAGAGCCGGCTGATACCCGCCAACAGCACAATACCTCCGCCCCCTCCGATCAGCGAATTTCCCGGAACGTTGAGGACAATTCCCAGAGCAAGATAACGATGGCGCAACAGAAACGGTATCAGCCGGTTGGGAGCGGTCGACATGAGGAATTGCAGTCTTTCGGTCGGTTCAAGCGGCTCAATGGTCTCAAGCAGCTTCTGGGCTTTTCGGAAACCCAACAATCTGAAACTGTTTGTCAGCACCTGAAGCGGCAGAAACCTGCCAATGAGAAAGCTGATGCTGAGGCCGACAATGGTCGACAGATAGACCACAAGCGCAATTCTGGCGCCGGCCATCATCATCATGGCAATGCCGATCTCGGCACCAGGAACAAACGGAACCGCCAATACCAGGGCATAGAGGAGCGCCGCCAGCAGGACCTTGGGCCCCAGCAGACTTTGCGCATCTGGGGGAATTTCAATATCGACTGTGCTGGTAAGCCATACCGAAAGCAGATTCCCCAACGCCAGCAACACCAAAATGCATGCGAATTGAAACACAAGCCTCCCATAAGAGAATTTGCGTCGTTTTGCTGGTTGTCCAGGTTCCTCCCGGCTCGGGTCCGAGATATCGCCGGTGACTCGCGTCAAATTTACCACACCCTGTTTTCGCAGCCACAAACGGCAAAGCTCAATGCATGAACTTCCTGAATTTCGTGCCTTTTTCTAGCCCATCCTACACGAAAACACACAGTTGCTACGCAAATAAATCAAACGCAGACATGGCTCGGACAGACATGAAAGCACGAAAGGCCATGACTGCCAGCACAAGATTATTCCTATAAGACTTGAATTAGGCGCGCTCTTATATAAGAGTGTCACGATCATACCAAGAATAGTTTAAAACCGGGAGAACGACATGATAAAAAGATCACTCATTGCTGCCATTGTTGCCAGCGCGTTCGCAGCATCGCTTGCGTCTGCCACAGAATATCCAGACAAGGCAGTGGATTACATCATTCCATTCGGACCTGGCGGCGAGTCGGACATCACTGCGCGTCTGCAACAGCCCTATTTCAAAGAAAAATTCGGACAGGATCTGGTTGTGTCCTACAAGCCGGGCGGTGGCGGAGCCGTTGGCTGGTCCCAGCTCAACAGCATGGCTGGTGACGGCTACAGCATTATGGGTATCAATCTGCCGCACATCATCGTCAAACCGGAACAGGGCGATGTCGGGTTCCAAACCGACGACATTACTTCTGTCTACATGTTTCACTACACACCCGATGCGATTGTCGTGAATGCTGACAGCGAATTCCAGACGCTTCAGGATCTGATCGACTATGCGAAAGCCAACCCGAAAAAGACCACCTTTTCAGGCTCCGGCAAAGGCACAGCCAATCATCTGGCGCAAGTGATTTTTGATGAAAAAGCCGGAATTGAAACAACCTATGTTTCGTTCAAAGGCACAGGTGCTGCAGTCACAGCGCTGCTCGGCAAACAGGTTGTCGCGGAATGGGGATATACTACCGTTGGAGCTGCCCAGGGCGACAAGGTGCGCATGCTGGCAGTGGCAATGGAAGAACGCCACCCGGCCTTTCCGGACGTTCCAACCTTCCGCGAACTGGGCTTTGACATGGTGTCAGGTGCCTATCGCGGCATTGCCGTGCCCAAGTCGACACCGGAAGACATCCGCATGAAGGTGTCGGATATGATCCGCGAAATCAACGCGGATCCAGCGTTCCAGAAACAGATGCTGGACGGTGGATTCGCACTGTCCGATATAGGTTATGGCGCTGAAATGGACGCGTTCATGCAGCAAAAATCCGCTGAGTATATCAAAGCCGCCAAGGACGCCGGCGTCATCGACTGATATCACACACCGTGTGCGGCGTTTGCGCGCCGCACACGCCACATGATGCTTCCCGTCTTCCGCGCAGAGATAGATCATGCTTGAGTACCTGATGTCGGCGTTCTCGCCGTTGAATATTTTCCTGGCACTTCTTGGGGTCGCAGCAGGTACAATTATCGGCTCAATTCCAGGACTGACTGCAACCATGGCTGTTGCTGTTCTGGTGCCCATCACCTTTTCCATGCAGCCGGATTCCGCACTGATCCTGATGGGTGCAATCTATACTGGTGCGATCTACGGCGGCGCATATGCGGCGATTCTTCTGAATACACCGGGCACACCATCGGCAATTGCCACGACATTCGATGGCTATCCCATGGCCAAGCGCGGCGACGGTGATCTTGCCATATCAATTGCCTGCCTTGCCAGTGTGTTTGGCGGCCTGGTCGGTGCTTTGGCGCTGTTGCTGCTGGCACCGCCTCTGGCCGATGCCGCCCTTGCTTTCGGTCCGGTGGAATATTTCTGGCTGGCCGTATTCGGATTGTCGCTGATTGCCGCTCTTTCGGAGGGCGAGTTTCTGAAAGGCGTGATTGCCGCCTGTTTCGGCCTGCTGCTGGCAATGGTCGGAATTTCCGAAACCAGCGCGGAAGTGCGTTTCACCTTTGGCTCCAGAACATTGCTGGGCGGGATTGAAGTGGTCTCCGCCCTTATCGGCCTGTATTGTATTCCGGTGCTGATTGATCTGGTTGCAACCCCTGACCGGCATCTTGATCCCGCCGAAACAAAGCGCGGCTTTCGCTTGGTTGAAGCGATTGCGACGATGCTGAAAAACAAATGGAATGTGGTGCGCAGTTCGGTGATAGGCACCTTTGTCGGCGCCCTGCCCGGAGCCGGCGGCTCGATTGCCGGGCTTGTCGCCTATTCAGAAGCCCGCAGATCGTCAAAAACGCCCAGCGATTATGGCAAGGGCGAACCGGGCGGTGTGATAGCCACGGAATCGGCCAATAACGCGACCGTCGGTGGCGGCTTCATTCCCACCCTGGTGCTGGGAATTCCCGGCACGCCGCCGGACGCGGTAATCCTTGGCGCACTTCTTGTACAGGGCGTGCGGACCGGACCAACCCTGTTTTCAGAAGGTGCCGATATTGTTTACACCTTCATTTTCGGGCTCCTGCTGGCAACAGTGCTGATGCTGCCTGTCGGATTGCTGATCGGCCGGTTTGCCTATGGTGCAATCGTCCGCGCGCCCAAATCAGCACTGGTGCCAATCGTGGCATTCATGACCGTGATCGGCGCCTTTGCCATCCGCAACAGTCTGTCCGATGTCATCATCATGATTGTTCTCGGCATTGTCGGCTGGATTGCCTCGAAGCGCGGCTTTTCGGTGTCGCCGATCGTGCTTGGGCTCATTCTCGGCCGGATTGCAGAACAGGGCTTTGTTCAAAGCTGGACCATCGGCGATGCGCTGGGTAATCTTTGGGGCCAGTTCTTCGGCCGGCCGCTGTCGCTGATTATCATCGTCATGACACTGCTGACCTTCGTATATCCCTTCATGCCGAAGCTGAAAGCGCTGTTATCGAAGAAAGACGACAGCTCTGCCCCATTGGTTGAAAGGGGTTCGAATGCTGCGGTGGCACGGGATGTCATCTCATTTGGTGTGTTTGCAGTCATCGCAGTGGTTGCCCTTGTCCAGACCGGCACATTGAACGATGAAGCCGCAGTATTCCCGCGCACAATAGCGCTTGGAATGGTGGTCTTTCTGATAATTGCCGTGCTGCGTCTGCTGTTCACCCGCAGCGTCAAGGAAATTGCCACCCCCGGATCAGTACCGCGGCGTATTTCCGTTCCCGCAATCATGCTGATCGCGGTCCTTCTGGTGCCGACACTGGGTTTTGGACTGTCGGGAATGCTGATGGGTCTCGGCCTTATTGCCAGCGCCCAGTATGAACGCCTCAAGGCAAAGCCGATGGCCGTGCTCGCCGTCAGCGTCGTGGTTGTGATCCTATTATTTACCTATGGATTCCGCGAACTTCTGGGCGTGCCGCTTCCCGGCGGATTTCTTTAACCTGTGTCTTAACGGAGTTAGCTATGAGCAGTGAAAGCTCCGCGCTGCCTGTTACCGGGCGATGCTATTGCGGGAAAACCAGCTTTCGGGCGGAGGCTGGCCCGGCTTCGGTGGCGTATTGCCACTGCAGCGATTGTCGCCGGGTTACCGGTGCGCCTGTCGCAGCCTTTGCGGCGTTTGAGAACACAGCGGTGACATTCTCACCGGATGAAGGGCGTGCGGTTTCCATCACGGCTGGCGTGACCCGCACCTTTTGTGAGACCTGCGGGTCTCCACTTTCGGGCCGTTATGATTACCTTCCAGACACTGTTTTCATTGCCGTAGGACTGCTCGATCAAGCGGATGCTTTTCCCCCGGAGCTTCACGCT
>TARA_R110002049_G_scaffold194948_1_pt1 | contig 19104 bp, 18 predicted proteins | sample TARA_R110002049 | Tara Oceans TARA_R110002049 (sample SAMEA4396941) | marine metagenome | biome: Polar Biome; feature: [SRF] surface water layer (ENVO:00010504); material: water (ENVO:00002006), including particulate matter (ENVO:01000060) such as... | depth 5 m | reverse complement strand
TCAGGGGGAAGTCCGCTTTCCTGGTATTTACGCGATTAATAAAAGTGATACCTTAGCGACAGTTATTCAGAGAGCTGGTGGCTTGACTGAATTTGCATATGCGCCAGGGGCGATGTTTACCCGAGTCTCATTGAAAGAACAGCAGGCAAAGCAGTTAGCTGAAATGCAAGAGCGTTTAGAGGCAGATATCGTTAAAGCAGAGGTAGTGGCTGCAAACCAAACAAGTTTGAAAGACAAATCTGCAGATCTAGGTGAAGCACAAAAACTGCTTGGAAAATTAAAAACAACTCCAGCTACTGGCCGTTTAGTTATTGACTTGGATAAAGTAATTAACCAGAAAGACGAATATGCTATCTCACTTGAAGATGAAGATAGGCTATTCATACCGCGAAAGAAAAATTCTGTCACTATTGTCGGTGAGGTTCAGCTGCCAATCTCTCAGGTATATGAGCGTGATATGAGCTATTGGGATTATATCGAACGTAGTGGAGGCTTAAGCAATAAAGCAGATGAAGAGCGTATTTATATTATTAAAGCAAATGGTGGTGTCGAAATACCTAGAGCATCCAACTGGTTTGCAAGTAACTCTAGTCAGCTAGAGCCGGGCGATACGATTGTAGTACCTCTGGATGCTGATAAAGTTGATGGGGTTATTGTATGGCGTGATATGAGTCAGATCTTCTATCAGATTGCCTTGGGCGCTGCTGCTGTGGGTAGTTTGTAAATTAAAGTATTTAAAGGTAGTTAAGTTTGATGGTTATAAAATTAGAGAGATTGATTCGTGCTTGCTGAAAAAGGATCGGAACCAGTGATAAATCATTCTGTTTCAAGTTCTGTCGATGAGCATGAAATAGATTTGCTAGATTTGATTAAGGAGGTTTGGAGATCGAAATATTTAATAATTATAGTGACATTCTTTTTTGCAATTACTTCTCTATATTATGCTTTATCACTCCCAAATCAATATAGATCAAATGCACTGTTAGCTCCTGCTTCTAACTCTAGTGGAGGATCTCTTTCAGGCTTGACTGGTCAGTTGGGCGGGTTGGCATCACTTGCTGGCGTTAATTTAAGTGGAGGGGGAGGAGGAGTTGATAAAACAGCCATATCCATTGAGATAATTAAAAGCTGGGGCTTCGTAGAGAAATTTATACAAAGGCACTCTATTGATGTCGAGCTTTTTGCTTCCAGAGGCTGGGACAAACCTACTAACTCTTTGATATTAGATAAAAGTATATTGAATGAAGAGCTCACAGGCTGGATTAATGCTAGTAAAACTCCATCGAGTTGGCAGCTTTATCAGACGTTTATGAAAGGTCTTTCGATTGGGCAGGATAGGAATTCAGGTTTGGTTACTTTGAGTATAGAGCATTATTCTCCTTATTTGGCGCAGAAGTGGACGGAGCTTTTAGTTAAAGACATAAATGATTATATGCAAAAACGTGATAGTGAAGAGGCATTGAGGAGTGTCGAGTATTTTAAAAAGCAGATCGAAAAAACAGATATTGCTGAAATGCGAGCGATTTTCTATGAACTGATTGAGCAGCAAACAAAGTCTCTTATGTTAGCTGAAGTTAGTTCTGAGTATGTTTTCAAAGTAATAAGCTCTGCAAAAGTTTCTGAGGTAAAAAGTAAACCTAATAGGCTAGCTATAATAATGCTTTCAGCTTGTCTAGGCTTAATTTTATCTTTGTCTTTTATCAGTGTTAGGTTTTTTATTAAGAATTAAGAATTAAGAATTAATATTTAATTTTGAGTGTTGAAGAGGTTTATGTGAAAAAATTCGCGATGATAGGTGCTGCTGGATATATTGCTCCACGGCATATGAAGGCAATTAAAGATACTGGCAATGATTTATTAGCTGCATTAGATAAAAATGACTCAGTTGGGGTTATTGATAGTTATTTTCCGAATGCAAATTTCTTTGTGGAATATGAGCGATTTGATAGGCATCTCGATTTATTAAAGCGTAAAGGATCAAAAATAGACTATATAAGTATTGCTACTCCAAATTATTTGCATGACTCTCATATTAGGTTTGCTTTGCGCTCAGGGGCACATGCTATATGTGAAAAACCTTTAGTGTCAAATCCGTGGAATATAGATGCTTTAAAAATTATTGAGGAAGAGACAGGTTGTAAAGTATTCAACATATTGCAGTTGCGTTTGCATCCAAGCATCATTGCCTTGAAAGAGAAGGTTCAAAAGCAATTAGAAATCAATCCAGATAAGGTTTTTGATATTGATCTGACCTACCTAACTAGTCGTGGAAAGTGGTATTTTGCTTCATGGAAAGGTGAAGATAAATATTCTGGTGGTATAGCCACAAATATTGGGGTTCACTTCTTTGATATGCTGACTTGGATTTTTGGCGAAGTAAAAGTTAATGAGGTTTATCTTAAGCGTGATGATGTTAATTCTGGTTATATCGAGTTAAAGCATGCGAAGGTCAGATGGTTTCTTTCAGTAAATTATGATCACCTTCCAGAAGATATTAAATTGTCAGGTCAAAGAACTTATCGTTCAATTACCGTAAATGATGAGGAGATAGAATTCTCTGGTGGCTTCACTGATTTGCATACGATTAGTTATGAGCATATTTTGACCGGAGGTGGTTTTGGTCTGGAAGAAGCTCGTTCAAGTATCCAGCTGGTGCATGATATTCGAGTAGCCGAGATTTCTAAGCTTGGCGGCGACTTTCATCCATTTATTAATAAAGTAGCAAAGTAAAATGTCTTATTCTAAGCATGATACGGCTATTGTGGATGATGGTGCAGTTATTGGTATTAATACGCGAATATGGCACTGGGTGCATGTCTGTGCTGGTGCAAAGATCGGAGTAGATTGCTCTCTAGGTCAAAATGTTTTTGTGGGAAACCGTGTTGTAATAGGCGATAACGTCAAGATTCAAAATAATGTATCTGTTTATGATGATGTTGAACTTGAATCTGATGTTTTTTGTGGGCCAAGCATGGTATTTACAAATGTATATAACCCTCGTTCGGCGATATCACGCAAAACAGAATATCGAAAGACAATTGTTAAGCGCGGTGCAACTCTAGGTGCCAACTGCACTATTATATGTGGTGTTGAAATTGGTGCCTACGCATTCGTTGCTGCGGGAGCTGTGGTAAATCGTAATGTTCCGGAGTTTGCTTTAATGGCTGGAGTGCCTGCTAAGCAGATAGGTTGGATGAGTGATTTTGGTGAACAGTTGTCGTTACCATTAAGCGGGAATGCTGAGACAGTTTGTTCTCATACAGGAGCAAAGTATATTTTACACGGGTCAGTTGTGCAGCGGTTGCCTTGTGAAAATGATCTTCACAAATAAGTAATGTATGCTTAGCGGTTTGAATGGATAAGTCTAATTATATAAAGCACTTCCTTATAATGTTTTCAGGGACGGTTGTAGCGCAGTTGGTTAATTTTGCGTCTTATCCTTTTTTGACTCGAATGTATTCGCCTGAAGATTTTGGTGTATTTAGTATATTTCTTGCAACGGCATCTGCGATAGGGATGATTGCTTGTGGCCGTTATGATGCTGTCATACAAACTTCTAAAGCTTATGAAAGGTTTGCGGTATTTAAAGTTTCTCAATTCGTTAATCTGATTACAACCACTGTTTGCTTGTTTGTATTTCTAGCGATTTCATTCTTTGGCGAATTTTATTTTAATTCTATTGTTGCTGTTTTGCTAGGCATCGCTATCTTTCTTACAGGCTTATGTAATGGTGCCTCATTATTTATTCTTAAGCATGAGCACTACAAAGAAAACTCTTTATCTGCTGTTTTAAGAACCTTGTTGACTGCAATTCCTCAAGTAGGGTTGTTTTATTTGTTACCGGACGAAATTGGTTTGATAGTGGGTTTTGTGTTGGGTTTTTTTGCTCAGGCTATATATTTACTAGTACATATAAAATCTAAACTAACGTGGAGAAAAAGCAGTAACTTTCACGTTAAGGTGATGGCCTTTAAATATAAACACTTTTTTCAGGTTGATGTCCCTAGTCAGTTTCTAAGTGTAATGTCTCTTCATCTGTTGAGCTATTTATTGTTGTTTTTATATTCTACAAAAGAAGTAGGGTATTACTCGATGGCTTTTCGTTTAGCTTCATTGCCCTTAGCAGTTTTTTCGGCTTCTTTGTCCCAGGTTTTTTTTCAGAAAGCAGCAAAGTCTTATCGTGAAAAGGGAAGGTTTTGGTTAGAAATGCGTTTTAATGTGTTAGTTGCTTTGGTGCTAGCTATTATTATCAATGTCGCGATTTTTCTATGGTCTGCGTCATTTATTAAGTTTTATTTAGGAGAGGAATGGTTACTCGCAGCAGATATCTTGGTCTTATTATCTCCTATGATTACAGCTAACTTCGTTTATTCAACAATTTCCGTTGTTCCGTTAGTGATAAATAAACCAAAGATTCTACTTTTAGTGAGAGTTTTTTTGAGTCTAGGAATGCTGATTTCATTTTTAATCGCTCATAGTTTTGTGCTTCCTTTACAGGAGTATTTGTTAATTCATAGTTTTTTAACGAGTATTGTATATTTTGTGTTTATAGGGGGAGTTACGTATATAGTAAGGTTAAAATATAGCTAAGTTGAAGTGTAAGTAAAAAGGTAATTTGACGTTAATATTATTTATAAAGGATGCTACAAATGGCGCTAATAGAAACAAACTTCTTTCAAGGCAAAAAGGTTATTGTTACCGGTGGAGCGGGCTTTATTGGCTCCCATATTTGTGAAGAACTAATACCGCTAGGTGCAGATGTTTATTGCTTGGATAATTTTTCTGCAGGCAAAAGAGGTAATGTGGCTTTCATGGAGTCCGCACCAAATTTTCATATTGTTGCAAAGGATGTTTGTGATAATGACGCAGAAATGGAGTTGCTTTTTGATGGGGCTGATATCGTTTTCAATAACGCTGCTTCAAAAAAGAATATTTGTCTTCACAATCCACAAAAAGATCTGGACATTAATGCTGGCGGTACCTTAAATCTCCTTGAGCTATCCATGAAACATGGGGTAGGTAAGTTTATCCATGCCTCAACGGGTTCGGTTTATGGTGAACCGCAGATTTTTCCTACAGATGAAACGCATCCGCTTGAGCCCGTATCATACTATGGGGTATCAAAACTAGCTGGCGATCGTTATGTGGATGTTTTTCATAAATTGTACGGTTTAGATACAACGATTCTTCGGTACTTTCATGTCTATGGGCCTAGGCAAGAGTCAAATGAATTTGGAGGGGTTGTATCGATATTTATGCGAAATATAACAGAAGGAAGGGATCCTGTAGTTTTTGGACATGGTAATCAGGTGCGCTCTTTCACGTGGGTGAAAGACTTAGTGAAAGTTAATCTTTTATCGGCTATGTCAGAAAAAGCAACAGGGCAAGCATACAATGCTGCATCTGGTATTAAGGTTTCGATCAATGATTTAGCTCAAAATATGCTCGATCTTCTGGATCAAACTAAGCAATTAAAAGTTGTTCATGGTGATCCATTAATTGGTGATATTATGAATTTTGATATTAATAATGGAAAAGTGAAGAAGCAACTAGGCGTAGAATTTAATCAAGATTTTTGGGGGACTTTGAAAATAGCCATGTCTGATGTTAGTAGCTTTTTAGGGCGATAAATAACAACGGTCCCTCTCGCTGGCAGAGCGAGCCTGTGAGAGGGGGGGGGTGAAAGCTATGTCAATGTTTCGTAAGAAACTGTTTTATTTTATATATTTTCGTGTAATCGGAAGCCATTTCCCATCAATAGTCAGCTTTAGAGGTTATTTGTTGAGAGGCTTGTTAGATTGTTCAGTTGATAATTTAGTAGTAAGGGCTGACGTTTATTTATCTGGTTATGAACGTTTGAGTATTGGCGATCACTTATCAATTAATCATGGTTGTTTTTTGTCCTGTGAAGGAGGTTTAGAAATAGGGAATCATGTCGCAATAGGGCATGGAACTTCGATCCTAACAACCGAACATGGGTATACAAATACAACAGAGCCAATAAAGTATCAACCGGTATCATATAAAGGTGTCAAAATAGGTAATGATGTTTGGATTGGTGCAAACGTTACAATTTTGGCGGGAGTATCTATTGCGGATGGTACAGTAGTTGCTGCTGGTGCTGTAGTTGCGCGAAGTATACAGGAACCTAATACTATTGTTGGCGGTGTGCCAGCAAAATTCATTAAGACTAGAGTGTAACTGTTATATGTTTGAAGGATCTAATGTGTTGAGTAAGATTTTTAAAGTAATTGATCTAGTTTTGTGTTTATTTCTGCTTCCCATATTGTTTATATTCTCTTTATGTTTGTTAGTGTATGGCCGAAGATCAAGACTAGGGGCGAAAAAACAGTCGATGCTCGTGTTGCAGGCTTTTCATTCTTATGACTCGATTATAAAAAGTGGGCACGAAGAGTTAATTACTCAAACTGATTTAGATGGTTTTTTTAAACAGGTATTTACTGTTTACCCAATCCTCGGAGCAAACCCATTTGATAATGTAGGCTCTTTTAAGGGGGCGAGTCGTCAACTTAAGATTAACGATATACACACTTTTTTTGAGTACAAAATGAGTATATTTGACCCAGTTAGATTTCAAGTGCTTGGGTTTTTGTTGTCTCAGTATTTAATGTTATTGCATCTTAGAAGCTTGATTCTTAAAGAAGGAATATCAGTTATTCGGGGTAACTGTCCTTTCCTTACAGGTTTTTATTCCTTGATCCTATCAAAGTGGTGTCGGGTTCCTTTTTCTCTAAGGATTGGAGGAAATTTTGATTTAATGAATCAAAATGGATTGATGTCTTACCAAAGAATTTTCAAACGTTATTGGGTTCAAAAGATTATTGGTAGGTTTGTTTTTAAGCATGCAGATAACATTTGTGCTGTTAATAATAATAACCTTCAGTATTGTATTGATAATGGGGCTGATCCTGAAAAATGTAAGGTTATTCGATACGGAAATGTTGTTGATTATATTCATTTTACGCCGCCTGAAGGTCGTAAAAGAGGGCTAATAGATTTTGATTATACTGATAAGTGCGTGGCCTTGTGTGTTGGTCGTTTAACTGCGGTTAAACATCCAGAGGATGTTCTTAAAGTAACAAAATTGGTTAGTCAGATATTTCCTAATATACTCACAGTTTTTATTGGGGAGGGGGAGTTAAAAATAGAGTTAGAATCTAGTGCGACAAGGGAGGGGATAACCGATAATGTCCTATTTCTAGGAAATAGAAATCAAGATTATCTTGCCGAACTTTATGCTATTTCTGATGTATATTTATCTCCATTAACAGGTAGATCAATGGTTGAAGCTGGATTAGCTGGTCTGCCTTTAATAGCTTATGACTATGAATGGCACTCAGAAATTGTAATACCAGGGCAGACAGGTGAGCTTGTGCCGTATAGGTCAGTCGAACAGATGGCAGAGAAATTAATTACTGTGTTGGATGATCGAGCTTATCTAAATAAACTTGGTAAGGGGGCGAGAGATTTTACACTCGATATGATGGATAAAGATAAGATCAGAAATCAAGAACTCGATGTTTTTGAACAACTGATCAATGTATAAGCTTAGTTTATGTATATAGATACCGGAAGTCGTCTTGTTCGTTTAATTTATATTTTAAATACGCGAAAGTTCATATTTTTTTCGTTATTTAGGTCAATCTTGCACCTTATTTTACATTTAGAAATTGAGAGAAAATTTTTTCTGTGCGGTCTTAAGATTATTCACCCTTATAATATTATTATTCACCCGAAAACTATTTTGGGTAAACGATTGACTGTTTACAATAATGTCACAATCGGTAGTGTTGATAAGGGTGACCAGACAAATACGCCTACCCTTGGCAATAATGTAGTTATTTTTCCCTATTCTCTAATTGCTGGAAATATTTCAATTGGAGATAACGTCATAATTCAAGCTGGAAGTATTGTCCTTACCTCTGTAGAGGCTAATACAATAGTTGCAGGTAATCCTGCAAAGGTTGTTAAGCTTCTTAAAAATGTGTAACCAAGTAGTGCTTTATTTAGTGCTCTTAAATTCATTGTTTGTACTGCAATATTTGAGAAAGTGTTTATGAAAATTGTTCATGTACTTCCAGCGCTAACAAAGGGTGGAGGAGAGAGAGTCATGGCAGAATTAGCCAATCATGCTAATAGTGTTGGTCATGAGGTTACTGTTCTCGCAGCATGTCCTGTTGATAAAACGTTGCTTGAAGACTTTCTTCACGAAGATATTAAAGTCAATTTTGTAAGGCGCAATGGAAATAGAAAACTGTTGTGGTATGTGTCTGCAATCTTTTGGTTGTGGAAGCACCGTCTATGGATAAAAAGTCAAGATGTAGTTCACTGTCACATGACATTTGGAGCCTTCTTTTGCACCATGCTTTGGTATTATCTAAAGCTTTCTCGAGATCGAGGTCCTATCGTGGTAGAAACTTGCCACTCTGCAGGAGCTCCAATTTCTTCTCGGAGAAGAAGGTTTTTTGAATGGATGGCTAGTAGACGTGACGGTTTTGTTTTAATTGCTAAAGATGAAGATTGGGAGAGGTTTCTAGCATCTAAGCCTCATGTGTTGTCTCGAGTAATCTTGAACGGAGTTGCTGATCCGTCTAAAGAAAGAATTTTAGACGCTGAAAGTAAGGCATATAGGGCTGAAATTGGTCTCAAGGATTCATTAAGCCTGATTATTGGTACCGTTGGTATGTTAAGGGCTGATAGGCAGCCATGGCTTTTTGTTCCTATATTTGAAGAGATTGCCAGTGAGTGCCCAGAAGTTGAGTTTATCATTGCTGGCGGCGGGCCTGAATATGAACGCATGCAGGCCTTGTTCGCTGAAAAAGGTATTTTGAATAAAGTTCATCTACTTGGAACTGTCAAAGATTCTCGATATCCATTATCTCTAATGGATGTCTATATCAGTTTGAATGTGGGGCCGGTAACTGGCTTGGCTGGTATGGAAGCAGCAATGGCGGGAGTTCCAATCGTTGGTCTGCAGTGGATTTCTGATTATGTGGTAACTGAAGAGGACTGGATCTGGTCAAGCCAAGTACAGTCTGAAGTTGCTTTGAAAGTAATCAGTTTTATTAAATGCAATGCTTTGCGCAGAAAGGTTGCAAGCAGCCAGCAACAATTCTTGTTGGAATATTTGACTGTCGATGCTATGGCTAATTCATATTACAAGCTATATAAAGAAGCTGCTTGAAATAGGTGGCTCTTTTTAATCTATATACTAATTATTATTTTTTGAGGGAGTTGTATGATTTCATTTATTGATTTAAAGACACAGTTCAAGCGAATTCAGCCTGAAATTGAAGAACGAGTACTCTCTGTTCTTCGAGGTGGTCAGTATATTATGGGCCCTGAAGTTCATCTGTTGGAGGAAAAGTTAGCTGAATATGTTGGTGTGTCACATGCTGTAACTTGCTCTTCAGGGACTGATGCTTTGATTATATCCTTGATGGCAGAGGGTGTTGGTGTTGGAGATGCAGTATTTACATCGCCGTTTACATTCGTAGCTACAGCAGAGGCTATTGCACTGTTGGGTGCAACACCAATTTTTGTGGATATTGATCCAGTCACTTTTAATATTGATACTGATGCGCTTGAAAATGTAATAACTGCTCTTAAAGATGGAGATACTTCTTGCTCATCATTACCTAAATGGCCTGCTGAGAAATTAAAGGGACTCACACCAAAAGGCATTATAGCGGTAGATCTTTTTGGCTTGCCAGCAAATTACGAAAAATTGAATGCAATAGCTAAAAAGCATGATTTGTTCGTAATAGAAGATGCGGCACAGTCATTCGGGGGTAGCGCTAATGGAATCAAATCTGGCAATCTTGCAAGTGTAGGTTGCACCTCCTTTTTCCCAGCAAAACCTTTAGGTGGATATGGTGATGGGGGGGCTTTATTTACGAATGACCCAGCTAAAGCTGAATTATTTAAGTCTCTGAGAGTTCATGGTCAAGGTGAAAATAAATATGAAAATGTCCGACTTGGTGTCACTGGCCGATTGGATGAGATACAGGCTGCTATCCTGATTCCAAAGCTAGATATATTTCCTGATGAGTTAACTGAAAGGCAGCGCGTTGCTGCAGAGTATAGCGCACTAATAAACGCCTCGGGCTTGTCCTTAACAACACCTGTGATTCCTGAGGGTTATTTAAGTGCTTGGGCGCAGTATTCATTGCTTGCAGATGACTCTGAGTCTCGCCAAATATTTCAGGAACGCTTGTCTGAAAAAGGCGTTCCTTCCATGATTTATTATCCAAAACCACTGCATCTACAAAAAGCATTTGCAAATTTAAATTATAATAAGGGTGATTTTCCGGTTAGTGAAGAAGTGTCAGGAAGGATTTTTAGTCTCCCAATGCACCCTTATCTGACCAGTGAAAATGTGTCTGAAATTATAGATATTCTTAAAGGGTGATGTTATGACACAAACTACTTATATTCATCCAAGCGCTAATGTTTCTAACGATGCATCTTTGGGCAATGGGGTAAAAGTTTGGGTTAATGTGCAAATTAGAGAAAAAGCAGTTATTGGTGATAATACAATTTTATCTAAGGACGTTTATGTAGATCATGCAGTGTTAATTGGGAAGAATTGTAAGGTACAAAATGGTGTCTCAATATATAACGGTGTTACGATTGAAGACGATGTATTTGTTGGGCCTCACGTATCTTTTACCAATGATAAGGTCCCAAGAGCATTCAATGTAGATTGGAAAATCACCCCAACCATGGTTAAGTGTGGAGCAAGTATAGGGGCTAATTCAACAATTGTATGTGGGGTTATTATTGATGAATACTCCATGGTTGCTGCTGGAAGTGTGGTGACTAAAGATGTACCGCCTTTCACTTTAGTAGCTGGAAACCCAGCTCGTAAAGTGGCAGAAATAGATAAAGCGGGAAATATAGTTTCAAAAGTTTTAGAAAGGGTGTAATAACGTGAAAAATACAGTAGTGAAGTTAGGGATTATTGGTCTAGGGCGTATGGGGCAGAACCACTTGCGGGTTCTTTCAATATTAAAAAGTGTAGAAGTCTGTTTTATTTATGACTTTGATGAGGAGGCTACTCAAAGATTATCGTTAGCTTACGGTGTCACTGTGGCTGAAAACCTTGAGAAGGCTATGGAAGAAGTTGATGCTGTGGTGATTACATCTCCAACAGTTACTCATTTCGATTATGTCCAGCTTGCTGCTAAGTACGTCAGTCATATATTTGTCGAGAAACCGTTGGCAGCTAATTTAGCGGACGCGGAGTCGTTGAGATTATTGGCAGAAAATCAGGGGTTGAATATTCAGGTTGGTTTTATTGAGCGCTTTAACCCAGCAGTACAACAATTGAAAAAAGTTCTCGATAGCTCAAGTCAGGTAGTAAATATCGATTTCACAAGAACAAATAAGATTGATCGTATTACTGATGTTGATGTGATAACTGATTTAATGATCCACGATATTGATCTGGCAATGTATCTTAATGGACCAGTAAGTTCTGTATCTGCACATGGAGAGCATGAAGGAGAGCATATCGGATTTGCATTGGCTTTACTGTCTCATGAAAATGGACGCTTCTCAAGAATTCAGGCAAGTAGAATTACCGATAAGAAGATTCGTTCAATTCAGGCGACGTGCAAGGATATGTATATCGATTGTGATTTGCTTCGTAAAGAAATTAACATAACTAAACAGTCACAAACCTTTCAAGGCAACAATGAACCTTATGTGATTTCATCTCAAGAAGAGTTCGTTGAAGTTCGCCCTCAAGAAGGTTTGTTGCTAGAGCTACAAGCTTTTATTTTATCAGTTCAAGGTGTTGATGTTGAAAAGCCAGACACAATTTCAGGGCGTGATGCAATGATTATTTGTGAAAAAATACAGCAAGCGATTGTTTCCTGATCCTTATTAGACAAAAGTAAATGTCGATAAAGCTCGCTAGTTGCAGTTGATGTCTCAATGAATGATTTAATTTAGCTAGCGAAGGATTTTTTGACTTGGATTTTTTATGTGTGGTATAGCCGGTTTACTGTTTAATCAAGAATTTAATCAAGAGTTTGTTCTTCGGAAAATGATTGATTCACTAAAGCATCGCGGGCCTGATGATTGTGGTGTATGGTTAAGCGAAGAGAGCTCTTTTGGAATGGCTCATAGTCGGCTATCTATTGTTGATCTGAGCCAGTCAGGCCATCAGCCAATGCATTCTCGTTCACAGCGTTATGTGATTGCCTTTAATGGTGAAATTTATAATCATCTACAAATTCGGATGGAACTCGAAAGCTCTGGTATGTCATTTAACTGGCGTGGTCATTCTGATACTGAAACTTTATTAGCTGGAATTGAGCTTTGGGGGCTTCCAGCCACCTTAAAAAAATGCGTTGGCATGTTTGCAGTTTCGCTATGGGATAGACAAAATAAAGAGTTAACTCTTGTGCGTGATAGGTTTGGAGAAAAACCTCTTTACTATGGAATGGTTGGGTCAAATTTTGTATTTGCTTCAGAGTTATCAGCATTTAAAGTCGTTCCTGGTTTTGATCTTAAAATAGATCAAAATGCACTGTCGCTTTATTTACAATATAGTGCTGTGCCGCATCCCTACTCAATTTATGAAGGTGTATCCAAATTAAGTCCAGGTTGTTATGTTCGTTTTGATGAGAACGGTAAATTAATTGAAGCTTCTGAATATTGGGCATTATCTAGAGTAATAGAAGAATCTAAATGTAATTATTCAGGAGCAACATACAAAGAAAGTGTTGAGCAGTTTGATGTTTTAATGTCTGAAACTATTAAACTTCAAATGCAGTCTGATGTCCCTTTAGGTGCATTTTTATCTGGCGGGGTAGATTCAAGCCTCATTGTAGCAATGATGCAGAAGCAGTCAATGAGAAAGGTAAAAACCTTTTCTATAGGTTCAGACATGTCTACCTATAACGAAGCGCAGCATGCAAAAGAAGTGGCATGTCATTTATCTACAGATCATAGTGAGCTTTATGTAACTGATACGGATGCTTTAGATATAATTCCGGATCTTGCAAGTATATATGATGAGCCCTTTGCGGATGCTTCTCAGATACCTACATACTTAGTTTCTCGAATGGCAAAGCAGCATGTAAGTGTTGTTTTGTCTGGTGATGCAGGTGACGAGTTATTTGGTGGTTACAACCGTTACACTATGACCAATTCGTTATGGAATAAAATCTCAAAGTTACCGCTATTTGTAAGGCGGTTTATTGCTACCAATATTCAAAGAGTATCTATAGATCAGTGGAATAGAATTCTTAGCTTATTATTAAGTAGTAATTACGTCAATCCGGGATTCAAAATACATAAAGGAGCGGGTGTATTAGCATCTCGAACTGAAGAGGAGCTATATCTAGGTTTATTATCTCGAATTAAAGATCCAGCTTCTTGGTTGATAGATCAAAAGTTAGATATAAAAAATATCGATTATCTCGAAAGAAGTAATCTTTTATTGCAAGATCTCTCATCTATTGAAAAGATGATGTATTACGATACAGTTTCATATTTACCTTGGGATATTTTAACTAAGGTGGATAGAGCATCTATGGCAGTTTCATTAGAAACAAGGGTCCCTTTTCTAGATCATCGTATCGCCGAGTTTGCTTGGTCTTTACCAATTGAGTACAAGGTTAAAGGTAGTACGGGTAAGGCCATCCTTAAGGATGCCTTATATCAATATGTCCCAAAAGAACTTATTGAAAGACCGAAAATGGGGTTTGGTATTCCTTTGTCTGAATGGCTTAGAGGGCCATTAAGAACTTGGGCTGAAGAGCTTCTTGAGGAAAAACGCTTATCTAACGAGGGCTTATTTAATGGTAAGAGAGTTAGATATTGCTGGCAGCAACTGTTAAATAATAAAGGTTGTTGGGAGCACCAAATATGGAATGTTTTAGTTTTTCAAGACTGGTATTCTAAACAACAAAAATCTCTTTAAGTAATACGGTTGTTTAATGTCATCACTCGTCCTTTCTAATCTCAATTTTCCTTTAAAGTACTTAGGGTTTGAGCGTTCATGCTTTTTTGGTGCTCAGAGTAAGGCTTTTTTATAATGGTATTAAAATCAGGTGCTAAATGGGCCTTGCTAGCTTTAGTTATATTAATACTATTTAAAATTTATGCTTATCTTTTTCTAAGTTTCTCTTCACATACTTTTTTTGCTAGCGGGAATGACTCGGACGGTTATCATGCAGCAGCTATTGGTGAAGTCCCTGTTATTATTAATGCTTGGCCAAAGTTGTTAAATGCTCTCCATAGTCTGGGTTTTTATGATAGAGGTGGTGTCTCTTTATTTTTGTTTCTATTGTCGTTATTTGTAATTCCATACTTGTTATTACTGAATATAAGAGTAAAAAGAATTCATGTTACAAGGGGGGTAGCAAGATCAGGGTTATTATTGGCAGCATTCTATCCAACGATCTTTGTTTTCACTTTAGATATGTATAGAGATGTCTTGATGTTTGCAATACTATTGACCGGTTTTTTGCTGGTTAAGAAAATGCTGGAAAGCAGGCTTAAATTATTTTTCCTTTTTCCTGTTTTTTGTTTGTTATCATATTGTCTCTTTTTGTTGCGAATATATTTGGGCTTCTCTTTATTTATATCGTTCTTTGTTTTTTATGTGTACTCAAAAACTAGCCAATACTTATTAGCATGGATCATTTTTTACTTAATAGGTCTGATTGGTTTATACCTTAGTGGCTTATTAGATCCTCTGTTGTTATATCGAGGAGTCGAGGGTTTTGGTAATGGAGGGTCGACATTAGGTATTGGTTTGCATGGCCAAGACCCAATATCATTCTTCTTCCTCTATTTATATAGTGTGCTCGGTCAATTGTTTGGTTTATATTTAATAAACATACCATCTATTATCTTTTTTTTACTAGAATCACTTCCATTCTTAATGCTATTTTTTTATGTATTTAAAAATCGCAAATATTTTGATATTTACGTTAAATATTTAGTCGTTTTTTTTATTATATATGCAACTATTTGGGGGTTGGGTAATGACAATCTTGGTACGGCTATACGTTTAAGAGTGCCAAATTATTTGGCTATATATATTTGTTTTTTTATTGTTTTCCAGAGAAAAGATGCCTCTACTGATAAATTAAAACTGAATCAGAATTTACGTTGAATATGAAGTAATATTAAATAAAATATGGAGTAAACATGAGAGTTGTCATTATTGGTGCGACTCCTCATTCACTAGTAAATTTTAGAGGCGAATTAATGAAGGCCTTTATTGCAAGTGGGTGTGAAGTAATTGCAATGGCTGGGGAAGCAACAGAGCAAGAGGTTTTAAGTATTGAAGCAATAGGGGCTAAGTTTCAATCATATCCTGTGAGTAGAAATAGTACTGGGTTACTAAATAACCTCAAAACTTTCTTTGCTTTTAGAAAAATTCTTAACTATCACAAGCCAGATGTAGTACTTAGTTATACTATTAAACCTGTTATATGGACAGGTATTGCTTTATTTGGTAACAATGATGCCAGATTTAATGCACTAGTGACTGGGCTTGGTTATGCATTTGAGGGGCAAGGGTTTAAAAGGGAGGTCTTAAAGAGAGTGGTATCTTTACTTTATCGTTTATCTCTTAAGAAGGCCGATAAGGTGATTTTTCAAAATGAAGATGATAAAGATTATTTTTTGTTAAAGCGCATAACTCAAGAAAAGAAAGTAAGAGTCGTTAATGGTTCTGGTGTTCCTATAAATTTTTTTGCTGAGCAGCCTTTTGTTAATAAAAACTTATCTTTTTTGATGATCGCTAGACTCTTAAATGAGAAGGGTGTTCGATATTATGTTGATGCAGCAAAAATAGTGAAGGAAAAATACCCAGAAACTATCTTCAACTTACTTGGTCCATATGATTCATCTCCAGATGCTATATCGTTTCAGGAGGTAACAGATTGGGTCAAGGGCGGTGAAATTGACTATTTGGGCGAAAGTAATGATGTTAGGCCATTTTTGAAAAAATGTGATGTTTTTGTTTTGCCATCGTATTATCGAGAAGGGTTACCTCGAACAATTTTAGAAGCGATGTCAACGGGGAGACCCATCTTAACTACTGATAATGTCGGTTGCCGTGAGCCAATAATTAATGGTTTGAATGGTTGGTTGGTGCCAATTAAAGACTCTGTTAGTTTGGCTAAGAAAATGATTTGGTATATTGAGAACAAAAACAAAATCCCAATTATGGGAAAAGAGAGCAGAAAGATAGTAGAAGAGAAATATGATGTTAATTTGGTAAATAAGACAATGTGCGAAATTTTAGGTATTAATTAAAATGAAAAGAATCTTTGACATCTCTGTATCCTCTTTTTGTCTAATTATGCTTAGCCCTATTATGGCAATATTGGCAATACTGGTTGCTAAGAATGTAGGGTATCCTGTTGTCTTTGTACAGGTTCGCCCAGGTTTAAGAGCAAAGTCTTTTAATATGATTAAGTTCAGAAGTATGAAAGAGACTTTTGATTCTCAAGGCAACCCATTTCCTGATAGTGAACGTATGACAAAATTTGGTTTACTTATGCGATCTACAAGCTTAGATGAACTACCAGGTTTATGGTGTGTCTTAAAAGGTGATATGAGCTTAGTGGGGCCGCGACCTTTGCTGGTAGAGTACTTACCCTTATATTCAGTAGGGCAGGCACGCCGTCATGAAATAAAACCAGGTATTACAGGTTGGGCACAGGTAAATGGTCGAAATGCTATCTCTTGGGAAGATAAATTTAAATTAGATGTCTGGTATGTGGATAATCAAAGCTTTTGGTTAGATATGAAAATATTACTGATGACAGTAAAAAAAGTTTTTGTTCGTGAGGGCATTTCGGCTGAAGGTGAAGCAACAATGACTAAGTTTACAGGATCGTCCTCTTGAAAGATTTAGTAATAATCGGTTCGGGTGGTCATGGTAAAGTCGTTGCTGACGCTGCTCTGCAAATGGGGCGCTGGGATAGTATTCGGTTTGTAGATTTACTTTATCCAGAGTTACAAAGAATAGGCCCTTGGAATGTCGTCGCAAAAAACTTAAAAGACCTTAATGAGAGCTCAATACTACAGTTTGTAGTTGCTGTTGGTGACAATAAACTTCGCTTCAAGTTATTTTGTGAGGCTTTAGACTTAGGATTTGAGCCTGCGGTTATTATTCATCCTAGAGCTTATGTCTCACCTTATGCAAATGTTGGTAAGGGTTCTGTTATCTTTGCAAATTCTGTTGTAAATATCGGTGCTGACCTAGGCGTTTGCTCCATAATTAATACTGCTTCAACAATAGATCATGACTGTATTTTAGGGAAGAGTGTTCATGTTTCACCTGGCGCGCATTTGGCGGGTGAAGTGAAAGTGGGGGATTTTTCTTGGGTCGGAATTGGTGCTGTGACTAGGCAGCAAATCAATATTGGAAAAAACGTTACGATTGGCGCTGGTGCAAGCGTTGTATCGAATATAGATGACCACTTAGTTGTAACTGGCGTTCCTGCTAAGCCGGTTAATTATAAATAATATTAAATTTATAGGTTAAAACTTGAAGAATTTACTTCCTCTTAATCCTTGGCCTTCTTTCACAGAAGAAGAAGCAAATCGCGTTTCTGAAATACTTCTATCAAACAAAGTAAATTACTGGACTGGCCAAGAAGGACGTGAGTTTGAGAAAGAGTTTGCTAAATTCGCCGACTCTGAATATGCCATAGCCGTGTCTAACGGAACCACGGCGCTTGATTTAGCTTTAAATGCTTTAGACGTTGGCCTTGGTGACGAAGTGATTGTTACATCTCGAACGTTCATCGCATCGATTAGCTCGATCGTTAATTCTGGAGCGACACCAGTTTTCGCGGATGTAGATCGCAACACTCAAAATATTTCACCAGAAACTATAAAATCTGTAATAAGCGATAAAACAAAAGCTATTATTTGTGTGCATTTGGCTGGCTGGCCTTGTGAGATGGACGGAATTCTTGAGTTGGCGAAGTCGCATAACTTGAAGGTGATTGAAGATTGTGCCCAAGCCCATGGGGCTCGTTATAAAGGTAAGTCTGTCGGAAGTTTTGGTGATATATCTGCATGGTCTTTTTGTCAGGATAAAATCATGACCACGGGTGGCGAAGGCGGCATGGTCACCACGAATGATAAAGAACTTTGGGCTAAAATGTGGTCTTTTAAAGATCACGGTAAAAGTTATGATTCTATTTATAGCAGAGAGCATCCGCCTGGTTTTCGCTGGGTGCATGAATCCTTTGGAACAAACTGGCGTTTAACTGAAATGCAATCAGCAATTGGTCGTATTCAGCTTAAGCGTATGCCAGATTGGACGCGCATTCGTGGCGAGCACGCAGCTAAGTTAGTGCATGTATGCCGTGAATTCAATTGTATCCGCCTTCCGCTTATTCCTGACTATATCCAGCATGCAAATTACAAATTTTATGCGTTTATTGTCCCCGATCAGTTAAAAGAGGGCTGGTCGCGAGATAAAATTCTTGAAGAGTTAAACGTGAACGGTGTGCCAGCTATGCAAGGTAGCTGTTCTGAAGTGTATTTAGAAAAAGCGTTTGATGGCAAGCTATTTAAGCCTAAAAACTCTTTGCCTATTGCAAAGGAACTTGGTGAGACTAGCTTAATGTTTCAAGTACACCCAAGTATTACCAATGAGCAAATGGACTGGGTCGCAGAGCAGCTTAAGTTAACTTTATTAAAAGCAAGCTTGTAAGTAAGATACCCTACCGCTGAAAGTGATTAGTTTTTAAATTAAATGTGGAATATATAATGTTAAAGAAAGCACTAATAACAGGAATAACAGGACAAGATGGCTCATATCTAGCTGAATTTCTTTTAGAAAAAGGCTACGAAGTTCACGGTATCAAACGTCGTGCGTCATCCTTTAACACAGAGCGTGTTGATCATATTTATCAAGATCGCCATGAGGGTAAATCAAATTTCCACCTTCATTATGGTGACCTTACCGACTCTTCTAACCTTACAAGAATTTTGAAAGAAGTTGAGCCTGACGAGGTATATAACTTGGGGGCACAGTCTCATGTCGCTGTATCGTTTGAAGCGCCTGAATATACAGCTGATGTTGATGCG
>TARA_R110002049_G_scaffold77568_12_pt1 | contig 19146 bp, 20 predicted proteins | sample TARA_R110002049 | Tara Oceans TARA_R110002049 (sample SAMEA4396941) | marine metagenome | biome: Polar Biome; feature: [SRF] surface water layer (ENVO:00010504); material: water (ENVO:00002006), including particulate matter (ENVO:01000060) such as... | depth 5 m | reverse complement strand
CAAAGTTTTTTTATGTCCAAACCTATCAAAGGTCGTGGTGCGCAAAGCCACGTTCATAATCGTTTTTTTAATCTAAAGCATGAAATTTTAGACGACTTCCTGAATTTTTGTGAGGCGGAAGGAGAATTAGCAGACAAGAATAAAACCAAGTTTATTGACATCTTCCCGAAGTCATTCGTAAATAAAGTGAATAGTCCCGATGTTGGGATGGGGTATTCGGCAAATCCGTATCAGGGGTGTGAACATGGCTGTGTGTATTGTTACGCGCGAAACAGTCATGAATATTGGGGTTATGGCGCCGGCCTCGATTTTGAACGAACCATTTTAATAAAGAAGAATGCTCCGCAGTTACTAGACGAAAAGCTGAGGAGTAGGTCGTGGAAACCTCACCCTATTGTACTTTCCGGAAATACAGATTGTTATCAACCCATTGAACGAAAACTTGAAATTACCAGAGCCTGCCTTGGCGTTTTCTTAAAATGGAAACACCCCGTGGGTATCATTACAAAAAATTCGCTAGTGCTTCGGGATCTCGATATCCTGAAACAGCTAGCAGAGCACAATTTAATAAGTGTAAATATTTCAATAACATCTCTTTCAGAAGAAACAAGACGTTTACTTGAACCAAGAACGGCGAGCATAAAGAACAGGCTTAAAGTGGTTGAGGTACTTTCAGAAAATAATATTCCGGTACGGGTAATGATGGCTCCCATCATTCCATCGCTCAATAGTCATGAAATCCTCCCTTTAGTTAAAAAAGTTTCAGAATTAGGAGCGAGAGACGTCGCTTATACAATGGTTCGGCTAAATGGGCAGATAGCCGAAATATTTAAAGACTGGGCGTATAAAACAATTCCGGATAGAGCAGACCGAATTTTAAATCAGATAGCCGAATGCCACGGCGGATCATTAAATGACAGCCGGTTTGGTCGTAGGATGAGAGGCGAAGGAACTATTGCAACACAGGTGCGTGATATTATGTTACTTGCCAAAAAGAAGTATTTGAATAATACTAAACTTAGTGAATTAGACTGCTCACATTATCTTCAATTAAAGAATCCGCAGACACGTTTATTTTAAATGTTATCTTTATCGCCTGTTACGTTTAATGGAAATTTGCTACCAACTTATATGAACAAGTTTTTTCTATTCTTCTTCGGAATTTGTTTCCTTTCTTCCTCCTTGGCGCAACAAGACACTTTGAAATTGAAGTCGTATCAGGAATTATCAGATATTTTGAATTTTCATATGACCTCAGATACCACTTTAGCTCTTAAAGCCAGTAGGGTTTATTTGGAAAAGGCTAGGAAAGATAAGAATCTTGAAGAAGAATGGAGGGGAATACATGCAATAGCAATTATTAACTATACCGCCACTAATTACACCAAAGCTACTTCCTCACTAGAAGAACTTATTTCCTTCACAGAAGCGCATGAATTAGAAGAATTTTACAGTAGAACATACCAAACAGCGGGTGCTATCTTTACGAAAGAAGGAACACTTAGCAAGGCGCTACACTATTATAATAAGGCACTTGAAGTAGCCGAAGAGCAAAAGGACCTTAGAAATATTCAGGTGTCATATTACCTCATAAGCATGTTGCAGTCTATTGGTGGAAATTACACGGAAGCCATAGGTGCTCAACATAAAATGATCTTACGTTTAGAGGCTGCGAGAGAGGATGAACTACCGGAAGCTACAAGAGGAGAAATGATCTTTTTAGCTAAAGCGAGTATTGCAGACAGCTATATAAAAGCAAAGAATGCCGATTCCGCTTATTTTTATTCAAATAAAGTTTTAAAGGAGGCTCTGGAGAACAATAGAGATTCATGTAGTATAAAGGGGCTCTACTGGCAGTTGGGCATGTCTGAATTGCTCATTGAAGATTACGACGCTGCAAAAAAAAGTATCGATTATTCTACCAAATATTGCAGACCCTTTAGTAAGTTCGATAGTTTAATTGTGGGTGGTTTATACGGGAAGATATATTCCGGAAAGAAACAGTATAAAAAAGCGATTCAGTACCTCGAATATGCCTTTAAAACTTACAATGTTTCTGAAGCGGAAGAAGGTTTTATGGACGACTACTACAAAGTCCTGGCAAATGCCTATAAAGAAGAAGGTGACCTAGAAAAGTCAAGCTTTTATTTTGAAAAATACGTGAACACAACTACAAAGTTTAGTAAGATAAAAGATACGCTCAATACCTCTTTCAGAAATAAGGAAATAGAAGCTTTTGAGGCAGAACTTGAATCACTAAAAGCCGAAAAAGAGCAACAAAAGGGATATTTACAATATCTTTTTTTAGGAGCTTCTATAATTATTTTAGGATTGCTTTTTTTATTACTGAAGTTTTATAGAAATAAGAAAGCTAATGAAGCCAAGTTTGAAGCACTTCTCACCAAAATTGAAACTGCCGAGCAATCTAAAGATATTATCGACACTAAAGATGAAGTTCTGGAAGAAAAGAACACTAGCGATGTGCCTGAAGATGTGAAAGAACAAATTCTCAACGGACTTATAAAACTGGAAGAAAAAGAGTATTTCTTAAAACAGGAATGCAATTCGTATAACGTTGCTAAAAAAATAAACACAAATACTTCATATCTCTCCAAGGTTATAAATTCTCACTTCGGAAAGAATTTTAATACCTATATTAATGATCTGCGAATCAATTACGCGATCGTCCGATTAAAAAACGACGTGATCTTTCGCTCGTATTCAATCCAATCTATCGCTGAAGAATTAGGTTATAAAAGTGCCGATTCGTTTACAAAATACTTTAAAAAAGACACGGGTTTGAACCCTTCTTTCTACATTAAAGAAATCAAAAATATTGCCTAAAAAGCTCTTTCTAACCCTAAATTTACAAATTTAGGGTTGCTATAATTTCCATTTTTCAATCTTGTGTAAAAATATATTAAACAACTGATAAACAGTTATTTAATACAACTTCTAATCGCCCTAATTTTCCTAAAACAGGGTGGCTTCTCTTTTATATAGGTTTTTTATGTCGCAGATTTGGTTTCAGAATTAAATCACTAAAAACCCGGAATTATGAAAACAAAACAAGACGTACTTAGAAAGAATGCTTTAAAAGGAATATTTGGAACCCTACTTCTATTATTTATTACAACCATAAGCTATGGTTTTTATGAAGGTGCTACAGCTCATATCGGCAACACCAACCAAATGGAAAATGTATTGTTTGAAACTTGTAACTGTCAAAATGTAGAATTAGGAATAGCCGCTTACGGCATTCAATATAGCAGTGAGGGAATTTCGAATGAAAAGATAGAATTTAACCTTACTTATACTGAAGGCAGTAGCATTGACGGCGAAGCAGAGAAATTACATAAAAAGCTCAGTGAAGAAATAGTATTATTTGCTCAAATTGATCTTATCACCATCCATTTAAGTAATGGGGTATCCGAAGAAAAGATCACAATAAAAAAAGGAATCATTCAGTAAAACAAATCCATATGAAAACTAATAAGAAAACTTCAAACAAAATACAGCTAATCAAATTTGGAATAGGAATCGTGATCGGAATCACGCTCTATATTGCAGTTAGTTTAATCTTTTAATATAACCGAAATGACAACGATCGCAGAAATAGCCATAGAAATAGCAACCATCATAATTAGTTGGTTATAAAAAAATCAGTAACTTTTAAAAACACAGAAATCATGAAAAACTTAAAACTATTAATCGAATTAACAATCATTTGTTTCACAATTTTTAATGCTACGGCACAAGTAGATGCTAACAGTTTGCTTTGGAAAGTAGAAGGAGAAAATATTAAAACTTCCTACGTCTTCGGAACGTTTCATATACTTCCTGAAAAGGACTTTGTATTGAAAGATAAAGTAACCAATGCCTTTAACGTATCGCAATTGGTAGTACTTGAACTTGACATGGACGATCCTAATCTTCAGTCGAATATGATGAAGGTTTCCATGTTGGATGAAGGTGAGTCGTTAAAAACGTTTATGGACGAAAACGAGTACAATGTGCTCGATTTGCACTTTAAAGGAAAAATGGGCGTTGGAATGGAGAATTTCACATCATTTAAGCCTATGGTGCTATCAACCATGGTCATGATGTCTTATCTAGGGGAAGGATTAGCGAGTTATGAGGCGACATTGATAAAATTGGCAACTGAACAGAATAAAGAAATTCTTGGACTAGAAACCATCGAATTCCAGATGAGTATTTTTGATGAGCAACCTTACGATGAGCAAATAGATGATATTGTAAAACTTTTAACCGAACAAGAATCCATGAAAACTATGTTCGATAAAATGATAGCACTATACAAAGCAGAAGATATTTCCGGGTTATATGATTTTATGGACGACTATTTTGATGGTGATATAGCCTTACAGGAACGTATGTTGGCCAACCGAAATAACAATTGGATCCCTAAAATTAGAGAGTTTTCAAAGGATCGAAGTGTATTTTACGGTGTTGGTGCAGGCCATTTAGGTGGGAAAACAGGGGTTATCAATTTGTTGAAAGAAGCTGGTTATACGGTCACTCCGGTTATAGATTAGAGAGCTAAATACTTACTAATTAGAGCAGCAGATTATTTCTGCTGCTTTTTATTTTTCACCATTCCATTCGGCATAAAATTGAGCTAAATAGAGTTCTAAAAACTTATGCCTGTCTGCCGCCAACCGTTTTCCTGTTTTGGTATTCATTCTATCTTTCAGAAGTAATAATTTTTCATAAAAGTGATTGATAGTGGGTGCTAAATGCTCCTTGTATTCTTGGGGCGACATATTTAAATTAGGTTTAATGTCGGGATCGTAAAGAGGTCGGTTTTTAAATCCGCCATAGTTAAAGGTTCTAGCAATTCCAATGGCTCCCAGGGCATCTAATCTGTCTGAATCTTGTACAATATCAAGTTCTTTAGAGTGGAATTTTTGTGTTTTATTTCCTCCTTTGAACGAAATATTTTCTATTATTTTCACGACATGGTTTATTTTTTCTTCGGAAAGGCTCTGTGCGCTTAAGAACTTATGCGCTTTTGCCGGACCAACGGTTTCATCACCCCCGTGAAATTTTGAATCGGCTATATCGTGAAGCAAAGCACCTAATGCGACAATAAGTGTTTCTGCATTCTCTTTTGAAGCAATTAAAAGTGAATTTTTATACACACGTTCAATGTGAAACCAATCGTGTCCTCCTTCGGCACCCTGTAATTCCAAATTTACGAATTGGATCGTATTTTGGATAATATTTTGCGAACTTTCAGAAAGCATTAGACTACTACTTTAGATTTTACGATCTTTTCAACCAGATCGATAAGTTCTTCCGAAGAATAGTCTGAAACTTTTATCCTCGGATGTACATAGTGTTTCAGATGAACACCTAATGGCATGGGAAACATTCCGTAGCGTTGCAACTTCCATGAATTATTTACTGTAACCGGTAGCACATAAGCTTCCGAAGCATTTTTAAAAAGTGTGGTGAGACCTTTTCTATGAAAAGTTTTGGGTTCCCCGTTCCTGCTTCTGGTGCCTTCAGGGAAAATAACTCCGCTCCTATTAAATTTTTCGAGATACTTAGCGAATTTTGTCATTTCGGCAAGGGCTTGCTTCGGATTCTTTCTATCTATTAATACCGAGCCTCCGTGACGCAGATTATAAGAAATTGCCGGAATTCCCTTCCCTAATTCTATCTTTGAAATAAATTTTGGATGTAGTTTCCTTAAATACCAGATAATGGGAGGGATATCCCACATACTTTGATGATTTGAAACGATGATCACAGGAACGTTTTTTGGGATCTCCCCTTCAATTTTAAAACTAAAGCGGGTGCCCAGAATATTTAAGCACCGTAAAATGATGAGATTAAAGTAATCTACGCTACTCTTGTGTGCCTGATACCCAAAAAAATTAAAACACACCCATTGTATTAGGTGAAATACCAATAAGCTTATTCCGAAGAACAAATAGAAGACTACGGTCATGGGGTAGCTTAGTATATGGGCTAGTTGTTTCATAAAACACCAAAAATAAAAAAATCCATTATACCTTTAATGACGTTTGAAGGCATAATGAATTTTTAAATGCTTTTTATACTCAAAAACCTAACAGAACTCGTCGTATGCTCCTTTTAAGTTTTCGGCAATAATATCTGCGGGTCTTCCTTCAATATGATGGCGCTCTAACATATGTACTAATTCCCCATTCTTAAACAATGCCATTGAAGGCGAACTTGGAGGAAATGGCACCATTTGAGCACGAGCAGCATCAACAGCCTCTCTATCTACCCCTGCAAAAACAGTCACTAAATGGTCCGGCTTTTTTGCATTTTGAAGTGAAATTCTCGCACCTGGACGAGCATTGGCTGCTGCGCAACCGCAAACCGAATTTACTACAACTAACGTAGTACCTTCCTTGCTAAGCGCTTCGGTTACATCTTGTTCTGTATATAATTCTGAAAATCCAATATTTGTGAGATCTTCACGCATTGGTTTAACTAATTCTGGTGGATACATAATCTTTTCTTTAAGTAGTTAAATAGAATGCAAAGATACAAAATTAGAAAGGGATAATTGTGTTAGCAAAACGCCAAAAAAGGATAAGGTAAATAAAACCTCAAATTTTTAATCCGCATAGTTCTATTCTTCCACAAACATTTGAGTTTACTATATTTGCAGTCATTAATAATTAACTTGTAGATTACCTTATGATTCGATGGTTAGGCGCCTTTGTTGGCTATATGTTATTTCGTTTTCCGGGTGCCATTATAGGGTTTGTGGTGGGAAGTTTGATCGATAATTTTACGGGAAGTAAGACATCCTTTGAAACTGTATTTCAGCAACAACGAGAAAATGTATCGCCTGCCGATTTTGAGTTAAATCTTCTTTCGTTGGCTTCTTTAGTCATCAAAGCCGATGGAAAAGTGAGTCAGAACGAATTAGATTACGTGCGTCAGTATTTTGTGCAGGCTTACGGTAGAGAACGTGCAAACGCGACTTTTCGGGTGTTTAATGAAGTCATTAAGAAACGTGAGGTCTCGGCGAAGCGTATTTGTGCACTACTTCAGCAACGTACTCGTTACGAATCCAGACTACAAATTCTACATTTTTTATTCAGTATCGCAAACTCCGACGGACATGTATCTGAGTCGGAAATTAAAGAAATTAACCGAATTGCAGGGTTTTTGGGTGTTAATTACCGGGATTTTGAAAGCATTAAGGCAATGTTTTTTAAGAATCCCGATAGTGCATATAAGATCTTGGAAATAGATAGAACCGCAACCGATGCGGAGATTAAAACTGCCTACCGAACCATGGCTAAAAAGTATCACCCCGATAAACTACAGCATATGGATGAAGCATATCAAAAGGGTGCTGAGGAAAAATTCAGGAAAGTACAAGAGGCTTACGAGCAACTTCAGAAGGAAAGAGGTTTTTAAAACTCATTAATTATAAACTAAGGAGCATTTTCTTCTTTAATACATATTTTTATCCTAATATTTAGACTAGCCTAAAAATAAAAACATTGTAAATAGAAAAATATATTTACCTTTGTCACATGTTTACGTTAGCAGAAGAAAATTATTTAAAGACTATTTACCATCTTGAACACGATATTCAGGGGGAAGTGAGTACAAATGCCATAGCCGATAGAATGGAAACAAAGCCATCATCGGTGACAGATATGGTGCAAAAATTAGCCGAAAAGGAAGTGCTCTCTTATAAAAAGTACAAAGGAGCCTTGTTAACCCCTGCCGGTAGGAAAATAGCGGCTAATGTTATTAGAAAACACCGTTTATGGGAGGTTTTTTTAGTAGAAAAGCTCAATTTTCACTGGGATGAGGTACATGAAATAGCCGAGCAATTGGAGCATATTCAGTCTGATGAGTTGGTAACACGTCTGGATAAATTTCTCGGTAACCCAGATTTCGATCCGCATGGTGACCCTATTCCCGATAAACATGGAAATGTTAAAAGGACAGAGAAAAAACTGCTTTCAGAATTACGTAAAAATCAGCGTGGCGTGTGTGTGGGTGTGAAAGAAACTAGTGGAGATTTTTTACAATATCTGGATAAGCGAAAAATTAGTATTGGAACAAAGATCAAGGTCCTTGGAAAAGAATTTTTTGACGGTTCCATGATCATTCAAGTGGGAAGTGATCAGTTTTTTATCTCTAATAAGATAGCCGAAAATTTATTTGTTCAAACTAATTAAGGGATGAGAGAGAGCCTATTGATATTATTGGTAAACACTTTTTCTTGCGTATCATTTTCACAAGAAACGGATATCATACCTGAATTAATTACAGATAGACCAGACGCCACTGAATCCCCGAACACTGTACCAAAAGGATATATCCAGATAGAAACGGGAGCTTTTTATGAAGCTGATGAAGAAAATGCACTACGCTCTGAAACCTATGTGTATAACACAACCTTACTTCGATACGGGATATTAAATAATTTAGAATTCAGACTCGGATGGAATTTTGAAGAGGTAAGATTTGAGACAAATGGAATTGAAGCAGATAATGTTTTAAGCGGTTTTTCGCCATTACTTGCAGGAATGAAACTCGAGGTTGTTGAAGAAACGGGTTTGATTCCCGAAATTGGATTATTAGGGCATTTATATCTTCCATTTTTTGCGGCGAGTGACTACCGCCCCGAAACTACCGGGGTGGACATTAGATTTTCTTTTGCTCATACCCTGTCTAACACCTCAGGTTTGGCTTATAATCTGGGAGCACAATGGCTTGACGATACGGGCGAAGCAGCCTACGTCTACTCTCTTGTGTATGGTCACAGTATTTTCGAAAAATTGGGGGTATACGCCGAGTTATACGGGGATCTCCCTGAAGATAATAGAAGTAATCATTTTTGGGATGCAGGATTCACCTATCTTATCAATCCCAATGTGCAATTGGATGCTACAGTTGGCTCGGGACTATCCGGTGGCCAAGATATGTTGCTAAGTATAGGTATGAGTATACGCATTCCAAAATAACGATCGGGATAGCATGAAATATATTAAGGTGAATTAAATCAAAAACTAAATGAAGATTAGTAAATTAATAATTATAATGCTTTTTCTGGCAATTTTGTCGGGATGTAAAAATACTGCTGAATCTACCGGGAAATTAAAAGTGGTAACCACGACAACGATGATCACAGATCTGGTTAAGAATATTGGAGGTGACGCTGTTGAAGTAGAAGGATTAATGGGCGCGGGGGTAGATCCACATTTGTATAAAGCCAGTGAAGGAGACGTTTCGAAATTATTTACAGCCGATGTGATTTTTTATAACGGACTGCATCTGGAAGGAAAACTCGTTGAGGTCTTCGAAAAGATGGAAAGTAGTAATAAAGTAACGGTTCCTTTAGGAGAGTTTTTAAATAAAACAGAGTTAATAGGTTCAGAATATTTCGCTTCAAATTACGATCCGCATGTTTGGTTTAATATTGAGTATTTTAAAGAATTTGCTGAAAAAGTAACCGAGGTCCTTCAGGAGGCAGATCCTGAAAACAGGGAGTTGTTTCAGAAAAACAAGGAGAAATTTGTTGCCGAATTATCTGTCTTGGAAACCTGGGTAAAGGAGACGGTTGAAACACTTCCGAAGGAAAAAAGAATATTGGTTACGGCTCATGATGCGTTTAATTACTTCGGAAAGGCATACGGATTCGAAGTTGTTGGGCTTCAGGGGTTATCTACTGCAACCGAGGCGGGAGTACAGGATGTTCAAAAACTTTCAAGCTTTATAATAGAAAATAAGGTCAAAGCTATTTTTATAGAGAGCTCAGTGCCCCGTCGTACTATTGAAGCATTACAGCAAGCGGTCTTATCTAAGAAACACGAAGTTGAAATTGGAGGGTCGCTTTATAGTGATGCCTTAGGAAATGCCGGTACCCCGGAAGGAACTTATATAGGTATGTTTAGATATAACATTACTACCATTGTTAATGCGCTAAAGTGATATGGAACAAAAAATTGCGATCAAAGTAGATGATTTAACCGTAGCCTATAATTATAAACCGGTTTTATGGGATATCGACCTGTTGGTGCCGGAAGGTGTACTTATGGCTATTGTTGGCCCTAATGGAGCCGGAAAATCAACACTTATAAAAGCAATTCTAAACATCATTAAGCCTATTGCCGGGAGTGTTACTATTTATGATAAACCTTATACCGAACAGCGAAAATTAGTGGGTTATGTGCCTCAAAAGGGTAGTGTAGACTGGGATTTCCCCACTACCGCGCTCGATGTTGTGATGATGGGAACCTACGGTAGTCTGGGCTGGATAAGAAGACCCGGACAAAAGGAGAAAAAAGCTTCTCTGGAAGCACTGGAAAAAGTTGGAATGCTGTCTTTTAAAAACAGACAGATAAGTCAGTTGAGTGGCGGACAACAACAAAGAGTATTTTTGGCAAGAGCCTTGGTTCAGGACGCGGCTATCTATTTAATGGATGAACCTTTTCAAGGGGTGGATGCCACAACAGAAATTGCCATAATAAATATTTTAAAAGAACTTCGAAAGGCGGGAAAAACAGTTGTTGTCGTGCATCACGATCTTCAAACGGTGCCGGAGTATTTTGATTGGGTAACGTTTTTAAATGTTAAAAAAATTGCTACCGGCCCTGTAAAAGAAATTTTTAATGATGATAATCTAACCAAGACCTACGGAATTAATTACAAGGTAGCGATTAACAAGTAGGTTGTAGAGAAAAAATGATAAAGTGACTCTAAGTGAATATTTTGAGCTTTTGTTTACAGATTATACCCTTCGTACTATCACGCAGGGAACTGCTGTATTAGGGGCCATTTGCGGTATGTTAGGGAGCTTTGCGGTACTTAGAAAACAAAGTTTGCTTGGCGACGCGATTTCCCATGCAGCATTACCGGGGATAGCAATAGCATTTCTAATCACCGGAGCAAAAGATTCGAATGTGTTACTGCTTGGTGCTTTAGTGAGTGGTTTAATAGGAACATTTTGGATTAGGGGAATTATTACAAAAACTCATTTAAAAAGTGACACTGCCTTAGGATTAATACTTTCATTATTTTTTGGCTTCGGAATGCTTTTACTCACTTTTATTCAGAAGCAACCCAACGCAAATCAGGCGGGATTGGATAAATATCTGTTTGGGCAAGCGGCAACTTTGGTAGAAAAAGACGTGCAGGTTATGGTTCTCGTCACAGGAATTAGTTTACTTGTCATGGTGCTTTTCTGGAAGGAGTTTAAAGTGTTACTCTTTGATGCCGATTTTACCAAGACTTTAGGGTTTAATACCAAGTTTATTGATGTTTTAATCACCTTTTTTATTGTTTTGGCAATTGTCCTCGGACTTCAAACTGTAGGCGTTGTTTTAATGAGTGCGATGTTGTTAGCTCCGGCTGCAGCTGCCAGACAATGGACCAATAGTCTGGGTACCATGGTTTTTCTTGCTGCGATTTTCGGCGCTTTTTCGGGCGTGTTCGGAACCGCCATTAGTGCGAGTGAGAACAATCTTTCAACCGGTCCGGTAATCGTGCTGGTGGCCGGAGTCTTTGTGCTTATCTCATTTATATTTTCCCCGGGCAGAGGCTTATTGTTTCGGGAAATTAGATTCAGAAAAAACCGAACAGACCTTCAACTTAAGAAGACGCTTCAGTTTATGTACGGAATTGCAAAGACTCATGAAAATATTTCGCATCCACACGCCATTAGAATATTAAATAACTTTCAGGGATTTACAAAGAATACTTTGAGAGCGATGGAAGAAAAGGAATGGATCTCACTTAGCGGTCAGAGTTGGGCGTTGACGGAGAAGGGATTCGATGAAGCCAAGGATTTGTATAATCAACAGCCAAAAAATGACTAGTCCGCAAATAGAAATACAGATCATTGCATCTCTGGTTGCTATCACTTGTGCCATCCCGGGGGTATTTCTCGTATTGAGGAGAATGGCCTTAATAAGTGATGCTATTAGTCATTCTATCTTACCGGGAATTGTAATTGGGTTTTTTATCACACAAGATCTAAATTCCCCACTCCTTATTTTACTCGCCGCAATTACGGGGGTAATTACGGTAGTTTTGGTTGAGGTAATTCAGAAAACGGGGCTTGTAAAAGAAGACACCGCTATTGGATTAGTTTTTCCTGCGCTATTTAGTATTGGAGTGATCCTGATCGCTAAGAATGCAAATGACGTTCACCTGGATGTAGATGCAGTTTTGCTTGGAGAGCTGGCTTTTGCGCCTTTCGACCGTTTATTAATTTCCGGAATGGACGTTGGACCAAAATCCCTCTGGGTGATGGGGTGCGTATTGTTGATAACGCTAATTTTATTAATCCTGTTCTTTAAAGAATTAAAAGTAAGCACCTTTGATGTAGGTTTGTCTTCTGCATTAGGGTTTTCACCCTTGGTCATTCACTATGGGTTAATGTCTGTCTCTTCCATTACAGTGGTTGGTGCTTTTGATGCTGTAGGGGCTATTTTGGTTGTTGCTTTAATGATCGCACCGGCGGCGACCTCCTATTTACTAACAAGCGATCTTAAAAAAATGCTGTGGCTTTCGGTTTTGTTTGGGGTATTTTCGGCCATAGCAGGCTATTGGATGGCGAATTTGATGGATGCGTCCATTTCGGGATCTATGACAACGGTATTGGGAATCGTTTTTTTAATGGTGTATCTTTTTGCTCCTCGGAAAGGCTTGCTTTCTGTGTTATACAGGCAGAAGCAACAACGAACAGAGGTTTCGTTGATCACTTTCCTGCTTCACTTAAATAATCACGCTGAAGAAAACGAACGCCATATTAATCACCTTAATGAACATATTAATTGGCAAAGGGTTAGGGCTAAAACCGTTCTTGAACTCGCCTTAAAAAATAATATGGTTACTATTGAAAATGATATTGTCTCTTTAACCGATAAAGGTGAGAGTTTTACCAATCTTGCTTTAGAATATATAATTACCAATAAAGATGAAAAAATAGAACATATGAAAGATGACTTCTTTTTGTTTAGAGGATAAAATTGGCATTATTTTTTCGTATACCTTTATAATACTTAAAATTCAACAATGAAAAAGACTATACTTTTACTTTTTACGCTTATTACAACTTTAGGATTTTCTCAGGATTCGAAAGTGGAAGTACCAACGATCGCCGTTAAAGTAGCGTTGGGTGAATTAGTGATAATTAACGATGTAACTTTAGAATTTATAGAAGTACTTGAGGATTCTCGTTGTCCGAAAGACGTTACATGCGTTTGGGCAGGACAAGCTAAGGTTTTGGTACAAGTTACGGAGGCCGGTAAAAGTTCGCAGCAAGTAGAATTGTTATTTGGAGGTAATAAGGATAATCTTCTTTTTGCTTCGGAAGAATTTAATTTAAAAGGAATTTCTCTTAGTCCGTATCCAACTTCAGAGACAGTAGGAAAATTGGATTATGTTTTGTTGGTTTCCGAAGTGAAAAAACAAGATTAGTGGCAAGCACAATCGTTTTTGCCACATTTAGTCTTTCCACCATCGAGTGTTCCAACCGCTTTTTGACGGCCTTCGAAAATAGGATTCCACACAAACTTTTTAAGCAGGTATCCTGCTGCCAGTGAGAAAGTTAATAATACAAGTATTGTTTGCATACTACAAAGGTAATTAAAAGTTATTTTAAGAATTGATATGCGCCTAATGCTACAACATAGGCGATCGCTGTCATTACAAATAATTGCCATATGGGCCATTTCCAGGAGTTGGTCTCACGTTTTACAACGGCTAGCGTACTCATACACTGCATGGCAAAAGCATAAAACAATAACAGTGAAACTCCACTGGCAAAATTAAAGAGGGGAGTTCCAAGAATTGGGTTCACCTCTGCTGCCATTCTGTTTTTAATGGTTTCTTCTTCTTCGCTTCCAACGCTGTATATTGTGGCGAGAGTTCCTACAAAAACTTCACGAGCGGCAAACGAACTTACAATGGCGATACCAATTTTCCAATCGTAACCCAAGGGACGCACTGCGGGTTCAATTCCTTTTCCGATGATCCCAATATATGAATGTTCTAGTTTAAAGGAAGCAATTTTGGTTTCCAGTTCTTCTTCGGAAAGAATTTGCGTGTTATTTTGCTGCGTAACAATAGCTTCGGCGTTATTGAAATCTCCCGGGCCGTAGGATGCCAATACCCAAAGGATCACCGAAATTGCCAGTATAATTTTACCCGCACCAAGCACAAAAGATTTGGTTTTCTCGATCACGGTTATTGCCACATTTTTGGGCATTGGAAGTTTGTAATTCGGCATTTCCACCACAAAGAATGTTTTAGAGCGAATTTTCAGAATTTTGTCCAGTAAATAGGCAGAAAATATTGCGGCACCAAATCCGAGGAGGTACAAGAACATCAAAGTTAAGCCCTGCATACTGAAAATTCCTAGAACGCGTCCTTCTGGAATAACCAGAGCAATTATTATAAGGTAAACGGGAAGTCTAGCAGAGCAGGTTGTGAAAGGTGTTACGAGAATGGTAATAAGACGCTCTTTCCAGTTTTCAATGTTTCGGGTTGCCATAATTGCAGGAATGGCACATGCTGTTCCGGAAACCAGAGGCACAACACTTTTACCACTAAGTCCGAAACGTCTCATGATCCTATCCATAAGAAAAACCACTCTACTCATATACCCACTTTCTTCCAAAATGGAAATAAAGAAAAAGAGAAATGCAATTTGTGGAATAAAGATGACGATTCCTCCCAATCCGGGTACGATCCCTTCGGCAACGAGATTGGTAAAATCTCCGGGAGGCATTGTATTCTTCAGCCATTCGCTTAGAGAAGCAAAGGTAGAATCGATAAAGTCCATTGGATAACTACTCCAATCGAAGATCGCCTGGAAAATTAATAGTAGGATTCCGAAGAAAATAAAATAACCCCAGAATTTATGTGTAAGAATTCTATCAAGTCTACTTCTTAGATCTTTTGCGTTTGCAGTGTCTATAGTAAGTGTTTCTTTCAATACACCGTTAATAAACTGATAGCGCAAAATTGTTTCCTTTTGCTGAAGTCGCTTCAGGTTACTTTCAGACTCCGTTTTAAAGCTGGCGACTCCTTTGAGTTCTTTCCGGTCTAACTTTCCAAAATTGACATCTTGTGTAATAACCAGCCAGAGTTTATATAAATCCTGGTTGGGGAACACACTACGCAGTCGGTCAAAATATTCCGGTGCGATTACCGATGCATTGACGCAGGGCTTGGTAGAAAGCGTGTTAAACGAACCAATAAGTTCTTTAAGATAATCGAAGCCGGTATTTTTTCTTGAGCTTATAAGCGCGATCTTGGTTTCTAATTTTTGCTCGAGCTTTTCAACTTCAAGTGAAATGGCCTTTCTGGGCATTCTGTCGGCCATGTTTACGGCTAAGATGGTAGGAATACCAAGGTCTTTTATTTGTGTGAAAAGTAGTAAGTTTCGTTTAAGATTTTCGATTTCTGAAACCACCACTGCCACATCCGGGAAATCCTTATCGTTCTTATTGAGCAGAAGTTCGATAACTACATTTTCGTCAAGTGATGAAGCATTTAAACTATAGGTTCCCGGTAAGTCGAGAATATGTGCTTTAACACCTCGTGGAAGTTTACAGATTCCCTGCTTTTTCTCGACAGTGATTCCGGGATAGTTTCCAACTTTCTGGTTAAGTCCGGTAAGTCGGTTGAAAACTGAAGTTTTTCCGGTATTAGGGTTTCCTATGAGAGCTACGTTAATCTGTTTTGCCATTGTATTATATCAGTTCAATTGATATTTGTTCGGCTGTTTCTTTTCGAATCGCAAGATGGCTGCCATTGATATTTAAATAAAGCGGATCCTGAAAGGGTGCTGTTTGTACTAAAGACACTTCATTGCCCGGAAGACACCCCATTTCTAATAATTTCAGAGGTACAACATCTACAGAAAACTCTTTGATAGTGGCGCGTTGTCCTTTTTTAAGGGAGGCTATAGTAAGCATTATTTTTATTTAGATTCATTTTAAACAAGACAAAAGTAAGGGAAAATGCAGACGTGGAAAAGCAAATGGGAGTAAAAATATTTAGTCTTCCTGTTTTAGTATTTCTATATCCTTCAGGAGTTTGTCGATGTCTTCAGAATTGGTTCCGTCATAAAAACCTCTAATCCGTTTTTTACGATCTACAAGTACAAAATTTTCGGTATGGATTAGATCGTTTTCCTCGTACGGATTGTCTTTTGCAGCGAGATATGATTTACGAGCCAGATCGTAGATTTCGCGCTTATCGCCGGTAACCAGATTCCATTTTTTGTCATCTACTCCTTTTTCCAAAGCGTATTTTTTTAACTGAGCAACACTATCAATTTCGGGAGTTACGGTGTGAGAAAGTAACAGTACTTCATCATCTAACTTGAGTTTTTCCTGAATTTCTACCATATGATCGGTCATTATAGGACATATTGTCTGACAGGTAGTAAAAAAGAAATCGGCTACGTAGATCTTATCCTGATAATCTCTCTGTGTTATTTCAATCCCGTTTTGATTAGTAAGAGAGAAATTGGCAATGGTATGATATTTTTTGACATGTTGGATGGTAGTATCAACCATTTCAACATTTACCTGTGCAGGTTGATAGATGGGAAGGACTTTCTTCGGATTTAAAATTTGATAGATTATCGTAACAATTACAATTGAAAGAATGAGCAGTACAACCCCTAAAAACTTGAATTTGGAAAAAAATTGCAGCATTTCGAAAACTTTCTGCAAAATTACCAACTAAAAAAAGAATCTACTAATAGAGATGGGCAAATGTTTTATGAAGTCGCACAATACGCTGTTAAATTTTTTTAGCAACCCATAAAAGGTTACTTTTGTGCGTTAATTTTTTGTAGAAACTATGAGTCCATTTGCCGTTAAAGCAATTCAGCTACTTTTAAGCTTATCGATATTAATTGTCCTTCACGAATTAGGGCATTTTATACCTGCTAAACTATTTAAAACCCGTGTTGAGAAATTCTTTTTGTTCTTCGATGTGAAATTTGCTCTTTTTAAGACTAAAATCGGGGAAACAGTTTATGGGATAGGATGGCTACCTCTAGGAGGATACGTTAAGATCGCCGGAATGATTGACGAAAGTATGGACAAGGAACAGATGGAGAAACCCCCGCAACCATGGGAGTTTAGAAGTAAACCTGCCTGGCAACGTTTAATCATTATGTTAGGAGGAGTGACAGTAAATATTATAGTTGGATTCGTCATTTACGCTAGTATTTTATATTTCTACGGAAGAGATATTACAACCAACGAAGACCTACCCAATGGATTTGCGGTGGCAGAACAGTTTAAAGAATACGGTTTTGAAGATGGAGACAAAGTTCTGAAGATAAACGGGGAAGAACTCCTTAATGTGATGGACATCAATAAGTATCTATTTTTACGAGATGTTGAAACCGTAGAAGTACAACATCAAAATGGAACTGTAGAAGCACTATCGGTACCCGAAGATATTGGTATGAAAATGTTCAAGGAAGGAAACATAAGACCTTTTCAACCTATTAGACAAACTGTTATTGATACTGTTGCGGCAGATTATCCTGCGGCAGGTATATTAATGAAGAATGATAAAATTGTGTCTGTAAATGGTGTAGAAACTAAGTATTGGCACGAATTTGAGAATGCCATTGAAGATGCTAAAGAAAACACTTTTGTAGTTTCCCGTAACGGAAGCTTAGACACACTTAAGATTACTCCGAACGAAGATGGAGCAATTGGCGTTCAAAACTTTGGAAGAGATTTTATAGATAATGGTACTCATTTGTCTTATAATCTAGGTGAAAGTATTGCCGGGGGTGCCAGCTTTGGAACGGAGAAGTTAGTAGATTATGCGAAACAGTTTAAGTATGTATTTACAAAAGAAGGAGCCACTCAAGTGGGAGGTTTTGGAGCCATTGGAAATTTATTTCCGGACACATGGGACTGGCTGAGCTTTTGGGAAACAACCGCTTTAATTTCAATTATTCTTGCATTTATGAACATATTGCCTATTCCGGCTCTTGATGGCGGACATGTGATGTTCTTACTTTATGAAATCGTGACCGGGCGTAAACCTAACGATAAATTTATGGAGTATGCACAGATGGTGGGCTTCTTTGTATTGATCGCATTGGTTCTTTTTGCCAATGGAAACGATATTTACAGGTGGCTCTTTGGCGGATAATATTTTATTCTGAAAGACGCATCACTTAGTTGATGCGTTTTTTTTTGATGACAATTTTAAAGTTTTACGATGATTAGTAGAATATAAAACTAAACATCATGAAATTTCTTAAGTCTATACTGTTCGTTTTTGGGTTGCTAGTATTTTTAAGTTGCAGTAAAAGCGATGACACGCCACAAGATCCGGCTCAACAACTAGTAAATGTCCCGTCTAATATTTGTCCGCAAGCAAAAGGAGTGAAGGGATTATATTGGGATATTTTCAACGGAGTGGCACGAGGTGACATACCCGGAGGAGTTCCAACTTTATCAAATCCCGGGGCGCAATTTATTCATTCCGGATATCCGGCACTTGGTTTTACCATGCCTGCAGGATATTTTGCTGTAGAACTTAGTGATCAGGCCACACAGACTATTGGAGTAAATGTATTGCGGAACGACCAGCAATCTCTCTGGCGGTATGTAAATACAACTTTTAACGGAATTGTAACCGCAGAACAGATCCTGCAGAGTGAAATGGACACCTTTACCGGAATTTTAGGAACACAAGGAGATAGACGTATTATTTGCACCGGTGGGGGCAGTCAACCACAAAGTGGTGCAACGCTTTCCAGTGCATCAGTTTTATTTGAAACCGGAAATAGTACTGCATACATCAATATTAATGTTTATGCGAGTCAGAGTTTAGGCGCATCATTTATTGGGATACAAGTGGCCGGAGGGCCAACGGCCGAGATTGAAAATGAAATTTTAAACACTTACTTACCAATAGGTTGGCAGTTACTTTATACGGGCGACACGGTGGTCGATTCGGATGGGGATGGAGTGCCGGATATTACTGATAACTTCCCTTTTGATCCCGATAAACAGTAGACCAGGTTGAATCTAATTAAGAAAGCTAAGATTTTTTTATTTTTTTATTTTGATGGAAATAAAAAAGGGGTATATTTGCATCCGCAAAAAGGTTAATACC
>TARA_R110002049_G_scaffold329_16_pt1 | contig 19184 bp, 17 predicted proteins | sample TARA_R110002049 | Tara Oceans TARA_R110002049 (sample SAMEA4396941) | marine metagenome | biome: Polar Biome; feature: [SRF] surface water layer (ENVO:00010504); material: water (ENVO:00002006), including particulate matter (ENVO:01000060) such as... | depth 5 m | reverse complement strand
CCTAGTCCAATAACAACAAATGTCCATAAGGAAAATGGAAGTTGGTCCTGATGCATGTAATTATAGGTTTTTATAGCAAATGGAATAAAGGCCCAAAACGCATAAAGTTCCCACATGTGGCCAAAATACCCTAATGCTGCTTTTTTAAAGGCAGGAATTTTAAAAAGTGCTGTTCCAGCGCGTAATTGCAAAACCGTACTTGGTTTTCTGTACGGGCCATTGGGGACCAAAACATACATGGATGCCCCTCCCAGAACAGCTAGTATGGAAGTTATTTGAATTACAATAGTATAATCTTCACTCAATTTTAAACCCTGCAATAGATGCGGAAACGCAGTACCCAAGACCAATGCGCCTACCAAATATCCCAGGGCCTTACCTAGGCCTAGTTTATAATAATCGGCAGCAATCTTCATGCCCACAGGGTATATCCCCGCAAGAAAAAAACCGGTACCCAATCTGGCCAAAAAGAGGGTTGTATTAGTAATAGTATCGGCCAATAGTAACAAGTTACAAAGGGCAGCCAATAAGGCGCATATCAAAAAGACTTTGGAAGGTGAAAACTGGTCTGCGATCATCAAAAGGGCAAAAGTCAAGGTGCCAATTATAAACCCAATTTGAACAGAGGAAAGTATATAACCAATTATTTCTGTTCCCAAACCAGTTTTTAAGATGAGGTCGTCAATAATGGCATTTCCTGCAAACCACAAGGAGGTGCATGCGAATTGCGAAATAATAATGATAGGCAGTATAAAGTGCTTTTGCTTCAATTCATTGCCTTGTTGGAAAATGGACCATAATAAATCTATGGGGCTTAAATCAATTAAAATAAGCTGCCAGTGTTATAAACAGGGTTCTTCTTTATTTTTTTGGCTGATCCACAAAGTGTTCAAGCAAATCCCTGACATTTTTAATACTGTCTACATAGTACCTGGCCTGAGTTTTTTGTCGCCCTACTTTTACCGTTATGGCACTATCCGGTAATTCTTGAAACATAAACTCATCGGTCCAATCATCTCCAATGGCAAATACAAAATCATATTCTTTTTGGGAATACACGCGCATGGCAGCCCGACCTTTGTTTACGTTACTGCTCTTTATTTCTATTACCTTATTTCCGTTCAGTATGCTCAAATCGTCATTGGCAATCAAACTGGTGAGAACGGTATTGAGCTCCGTGGCCCTTTTTTGACCAAAATCTGGATCTGTCTTCCTGTAGTGCCACGCCAGGGAATAATTTTTTTCTTCAATAAAACTACCTGGAGTCCTGTCAACAAAAGATTCCAGTACGGGGTGAATTTTTGCCATCCAGTCTTTTTTCACATTTTCCAGCATACTAAACGCCTCTCCATTTTCAGAAATCCAAACCCCGTGTTCCACGATCATATTGTACTTCTTTGGTAAAAACCATTTGGTAAAGGTGTCTTTGTCGCGACCACTGATCAAATAGATATCCGTATTTTCCAATGCCGAGAGACGGTCCAACAAGTCGTACAGTTCTTTATCCGGATTCGCTTTTTGTGGGTCACCTTGAAAGCCGGCCAAGGTACCATCATAATCTAGAAACAATAATCTTTTTTTGGACTTCCTATAATCGTCGGTAATAACTTTCAGCATTTCGTTGGACAGCTTGCGCGACTTATAGGAATAATCTATTTCTTTCTGATTTTGTAGGGAGGTCATAAAATCATTGGCCCATTTTTCCACGTTATATCTTTCCAATCTTTTTTGTAAAATTGAATTTCTGGCCTGTTGCTCTTCTATCGGCATATTGATGGCTTCATAGAGTGTGTCCGCGATTTCCTCAAAATTATTGGGATTAATGAGGAGCGATTCGTTCATTTCATTGGCGGAACCAGCCATTTCACTGAGGATAAGAACACCGGTCTGATCGGTTCTTGTGGCAATATATTCCTTGGCTACAAGGTTCATTCCATCCCTAATCGGCGTTAACCAGGCAATATCACTAGAGGTATAAAGGTCTATAAGGTTTTCAAAGGGCATAGAGCGATAGAAGTACCAAATTGGTGTCCAGCTGACAGTGGAAAATTCCCCATTTATTCTTCCCACCAACTCATCTATTTCCTTTTTCAGTAATTGATATTGAGGCACATTTGATCTGGAAGGCACGGCCAGGACTATAAGCCTAACCTTCTCTTTGTATTGGGGGTACTTGTTCAAAAAATACTCAAAGGCATTAAGTCGCTTTGCAATTCCCTTGGAATAATCCAACCTATCTATAGATAATAAAAACTTGGCATCTGGATCGGATTCTTTGTGCATATCCAGTCTTCGTTGCAATTCTGATCGTTGGTCAGATTTATTTGCATCGTGTATTTTTGCAGCATCGCTAAATTTTTTATAGTCTATTCCCATAGGAAAGGAATCTACTTTTATAACACGGTCCTCCAAATGGATTTCATTAAAACTTACTTCCAGCCCCAACAATCTCCTTACCGAACTTAAAAAATGCCTTTCGTAATCATAGGTGTGAAAACCGATCAAATCCGATCCCAATAAGCCCATTAGAACTTCTTTACGCCATGGTAAGGTTCTGAATATTTCGTAGGAAGGAAAAGGTATATGCAAAAAGAAGCCGATGGAAATATTGGGGCGTTTTTCCCTGACCATTTGGGGGACCAACATTAATTGGTAGTCATGCACCCAAATAGTGTCATCATCCCCTGATTTTTCCAAAATGGCATCCGCAAATTTCTGATTTACGGCTTTATAGGTATTCCAGCTTTCAAGCTCAAATTCTGAGTATTCCAAAAAATAATGAAAAAGGGGCCAAATGGTTCGGTTACTAAACCCATAATAAAATCCATCCACCTCCTGCGAACTTAGATTTACCTTGGACGATCCATGCTTGGCCAAGGCTTTGTCAATTTCAGGGGCAAGTCCGTCGGGAATTTCTTCATTGGTTAATCCACTCCACCCGATCCACAAGCTATCACCTCCTGAATGAACAGATTTCATACCCGTAGCCAAACCGCCTACACTTGGTATTGCGGTGATGCTTCCATTGTCAATTTGTAATTGTACGGGTAGTCTATTTGAGATTATGATAGTTTTGGCCATAATTTGACATTTTTAAGTGTTATTCGTATTTAATTTGCCTAAATTTCGGTAAAATGATGTGTAAAACCTACTAATTAAGGTTATTTAAAGGACAAAATAGAATATGGATAATTTAGACTACGGAATAATAGGAAATTGTAGAAGTGCTGCATTGATTTCTAAGAAAGGCTCATTGGATTGGTGTTGTTTGCCGGAATTTGATTCCTCTTCCATATTTGCAAAAATTCTTGATGATGAAATAGGAGGTAGTTTTGAAATATTGGTGGACGACTCTTATACTGTAGATCAAAAGTATATTCCCTTGACGGCCATTTTGGTCACTTCCTTTACCGATGGTAAGAATAGTTTTGAAGTCCAAGATTTTATGCCAAGATATTATAAGCAAAGTGGAGGATACAATGCACCACCGGAAATTATACGATATATAAAGCTGATTTCTGGCAAACCGGTGTTCAAGGTATTGTACAATCCTAAATTGGAATACGCCATGGGGAAAACAAATACCTATGTCAAAAAAAACTTTATAGCTAGTTTAACCCATGAGGTAAAGTTCGATACCTTTTTTCTTTATACTTCCTTTGATAAGGAAAGTGTTCTGGCACAACGGGAAATAGTTTTGGAAAGCGATGGTTATTTTCTCCTGGGTTATAATGAAAAGATATTGGAACCTACCTTGGACAGGGTTTATTTAGAATTGGAGCGCACCAAAGTCTACTGGTTAAATTGGTCCAGCAATACACCCACCTATAAGAAGTACGATGCCGAGATAAAAAGAAGTGCCCTAACTTTAAAGATGTTGAGCTATGACAAGTCTGGGGCCGTTTTGGCCGCTGCTACAACCTCACTTCCAGAAACCATAGGGGAGGTTAGGAATTGGGATTATCGCTTCTGTTGGATTAGGGATGCCTCCATGGTTATTAAAGTAGTTGGTCAATTAGGTCATAAGAATATAGCCAAACGGTATTTGCAATTTATAATTGACCTTATCCCTGATAAGGATGAGAAATTGCAGATTATGTACGGCATAAACAAGGAGAAAAAGTTAACGGAAGAAACTTTGGATCATCTGAAAGGGTATAAGGGGTCCAAACCCGTAAGAGTAGGAAATGCCGCTTATAAACAGCGACAGAATGATATTTATGGTATCCTAATGGATGTTATATACACACAATTGGAAAAATTTAATACGGAAATAGAAAATGGGGAGGAACTCTGGGGAATTACCAAGGGAATCGTGTGGATCGTAAATAAGCATTGGCAAGAGGCCGATAAGGGGATATGGGAATTCCGTACTGAAGACAGGCATTTTACATTTTCAAAAGTACTGTGTTGGACGGCTGTTGACAGGGCTATCAAAGTGGCCGAACTCTTTGGCAAGCAACGTAAAATTGATAAGTGGCGGACTTTGGAGAAGGAGATTCGGGAGGATATTCATAAGCATGCCTGGAACAATGAAAAGCAGGCGTTTACACAATCTTATGGATCACCGCATTTGGATGCCTCGGTTTTATTAATGGAATCCTACGGTTTTATAGACCCCAAAGACCCTAAATATGTAAGTACCGTGTTGGCCATTGAGCGTGAACTCTGTAATGATGGACTGCTATATAGATATAAGAATGAAGATGATTTTGGATTACCGTCGTCCTCCTTTACAATCTGTACCTTTTGGTTTATTAATAGTCTATTTAAAATAGGTCATGAGGAAAAGGCCATGGCACATTTTGATCAATTATTGAGTTATAGCAACCATTTAGGACTCTTTAGTGAGGATATAGATTTTAAGACAAAGAGGTTGTTGGGGAATTTCCCACAGGCCTATTCGCATTTGGCCTTAATAGAGTGTGCAATGAACTTTTCCAAAAAACACAGTGAAATGGAAATTTTGGAGTCCCTTAATGATCACGATAAATAATAAAGTTCATGGTTTAGATACATGAACCCTAGTAAGGTTCTATAATCAACGATCATAGGAAAAGTTCTAATACCTTAAAATTTTTCAAATACCCCCAACCCAAATAAGGCAAAATCGTATTTTACGGGATCATGGGGGTCTAATTTTCTAAGGTTGGCATCCAGTTCCACCAAGGCCTTTCCGTCGTTCTGTTTGCGATGGATAAGTCCTAGTTTGCGTGCCACATTACCGGAATGGACGTCCAAAGGACAGGACAGTTGCGAAGGTTTAATTTTATCCCAGATACCAAAATCCACTCCAGTGGAAGGGTCTCTTACCATCCATCGTAGAAACATATTTATGCGTTTGGCCGCAGATCCTTTAAGAGGGTCGGAAACATGTTTTGTGGTTCTCGACAAATGCTCCAGCTCAAAGAAGATAGTCTTGAAATGGGAGATGGAGGCTTGAAGTGAAGTTGCATCACTTTTTAGGGCAAACAACTCTTCAAGACCCCTGTGATGCTTGTAGATATTATTCAAACTTCGTATAAAATACCTCAAATCCTCTACATTAAAGGTTCTATGTACAAAGCCATGGAGTTTTTCAAGATCCTGCTCTTCATGGTTCATTATAAAGTCGAACGGGGAGGAGTCCATCATTTCCATCAATCGTTCCGCATTGTTAATAATGCTTTTTCTGTTGCCCCAGGCAATGGTAGAGGTAAGAAAGCCACTGATTTCTATATCCTCTTTTTTAGTATATCTATGTGGAATTTGGATAGGGTCCGTAGATAAAAAATCGGGATGATTATATTGAATTACCTTGGCGTCCAAAAATTCTTTGAGTTCTTGCTGTTTCATTCCAAGGGAATATTTAAAAGTTTGTAAAGTAGGATGGGCGTAATAAGTATAGCATTGTAGGTGGCGTGTAGACCAATAGACCACCTGAGCCCCAATTTAACTCGTACGTAACTTAAAAACGCTCCTAAAATAAGCTGAGGAGCCACCAGAAAAGGCGCAACAAAATATAACTCTTTGGACATTTTAAAATTGGACAAATGAATTCCTGCAAACAATAAAATGGATAGGTACAGAATGTAATTGAAATATTTTTTATTCTTGAACCAAATCAGCGGGCCTCTAAAAAGCGTTTCTTCAACTATTGGTGCAAGAACCACTGCCATAAAAAACAGGGAAAGGATTGAATATTTTTCCATAAAAGTTTCAATGGCATGTTCCCCAAGGTCAATACCCAAAAGGCTTATTAACCATTCATTAAAGACGCCAACTACTAGGCTCAACATTATACCCCAAGCGAGGAGGGCAGACACAATTTTTAGTTTAAAGTGATTTTGGATATGGACCAATCCAATATAGACCGGACTTTGTATAAACTTCCATACTTTATTGAGTATTTTCATTACGTTATGGCGCCATCCACCATGGTCAGCTTTCTATCCGCCATATTGGCCAATTCCTCATTATGCGTGACAATAACAAAAGTTTGCCCAAATTTGTCCCTGAGATCGAAAAATAATTTATGAAGATTATCGGCACTTTCAGAATCCAAATTACCACTGGGCTCGTCCGCAAAAATAACAGAAGGGCTATTTACCAATGCCCTGGCCACGGCCACCCGTTGTTGTTCCCCACCAGAAAGTTCATTTGGTTTATGTTGTAATCTATGGGAAAGTCCCAAAAATTCCAAAAGTTCTGTGGCCCTTTCTTCCGCTTTTTCTTTCTTGGTTCCTTTGATAAAAGCAGGGATGCATACATTTTCCAAGGCAGTAAATTCTGGCAACAACTGATGGAATTGAAAAATAAATCCAATATGGCTATTGCGAAATTTGGCCATGGCCTTGTCCGATAGTTTGGTGACGTCCTCCCCATTAATCACAAGGGTACTGTCATTTTTATTGCTTTGCGTATCCAATGTACCCAATATTTGTAATAGCGTGGTTTTACCAGCACCTGACGGACCAACAATGGATACAACCTCTCCTTTTTGAATGTGAAGGTCAACTCCTTTAAGTACTTGGAGATTGCCGTAATATTTATTAATATTTGTAGCCTTGATCATTGTTATTAAATATGGGTTGAAAGTAAACATTAACGGGAAGATTACAAAATGCTTATTCTCATTGGCCTTAATCTTTAAAGTATTATGATGTAATTTATTTTACCTGGATAATACAGAAATTCCGATAGGATATTCTTTTTATTATAATAGGGTAATGATTATATTGTGATGTAGATGAAATGACCCCTACAACTAGTAAGCAAGTGGTAATTTAGGTTTTAATAATATTGGGATAAAAGAAATAAGAGATTTATGAAACAATATAGGAGTTTGGAAGAATACAATCTAGAAATTACCGACGAGGTTAAATCCAGATATTCATCGATTATTACGGAAATAGGAGAAGACCTTAGTAGGGACGGACTTGTAAAAACACCAGAGAGAGCTGCGAAAGCAATGCTATTTTTAACACAAGGCTATAAACAGGATGCAGTAAGCATTCTTAAAGGGGCCATGTTTAAGGAGTCTTATGATGAGATGGTAATTATTAAGGATATTGAAGTGTATTCCTTGTGCGAGCACCATATGTTGCCTTTTTTCGGTAAAGCCCATATTGCCTATATCCCTAATGGGCATATTGTTGGTCTCAGCAAAATACCAAGGGTGGTCGATGTTTTTGCAAGACGTTTACAGGTGCAGGAAAGATTGACCAATGATATTCTGGAATGCCTTAACAATACCCTAAAACCACAAGGTGTAGCTGTAGTTATTGAGGCTTCCCATATGTGTATGATGATGAGAGGGGTACAAAAACAGAATTCGGTGACCACTACTTCAGGATTTAGAGGTCAGTTTGAAAAGATAGAAACCCGGAACGAGTTTTTAAAATTGATCAGTTCAAAATTGTCATAAATCATGCCGGATAAAGGAATCAATGTTTTGGCACCCTATTTGATTTAAATGTTGTTGTAAATTATTATTTTTTAAATATGTCGATATTAAAAGATCATAAATTAAGAAATCTGCTTTTGGGATTGCTTTTTGATGGGATCGGAATGCTTTCTTTTGTGATACCAGGGATTGGTGAATTTTCAGATATCATTTGGGCACCTGTGGCCGGATGGCTAATGACAAGATTGTACAAAGGAAAGATAGGACGGGCAGCGGGAGTAATTACCTTCGTTGAAGAAATGTTACCTGGATTGGACGTTGTTCCTACCTTTACCATCATGTGGTTTTACACCTATGTTTTTAAGTCTGTCAAAAAAGAAAAATCCATATCCCTTAAGTAATTTTTTTGTCAGGCAACATTAACCTACCCTAGCGGATACATTTTTAATAAGTAACTATTGTTACTTACAATTTCCGATATCTTTCTTAGATTTATCTACTATTACAATTTAATTTAAATGGAGAGAAGAAATTTTGTCAAAAAGACCACCTTGGGTACTTTGGCCGGAATACTGGGTATGGAAATTGTTTTTGGGTCGAAAATCCCGGAGAACTACACCTTATTGGGGCTTCAGGACCCAGACCCCTTTCAAATGTTCAATAAGGATAAGGAAATGGTAGTTCTCAATAGCAAGCCATGGAATATGGAGGCTGTTGCCCATTTATTGGATGACAGGATAACGCCCAATAAATATATGTTTATCCGTAATAATGGGTTGGTCCCGGAAAATATTAATGTAAAGGATTGGACTATTACATTCGACGGGGAATCGGTAAAAGAAAAGAAAACCTTTACATTGAAAGAACTTAAATCAAAATTCAACCACCATACATATCAACTTACCTTGGAATGTGGAGGAAATGGTAGGAGTGAATTTGATCCCCCGGCAAAAGGGAACCAATGGACCATCGGGGCCGTAGGTTGTGCTACCTGGACAGGGGTCCGTCTAAAAGATGTATTGAAAGAGGTTGGAATAAAGGATGATGCCGTATATATTGGTTATCACGCGCTAGACCAACATTTGAGCAGAGATCCTGAGAAAGAACCTATTTCTAGGGGTGTTCCCATGTCCAAAGCCATGCAGGATGAAACCTTGTTGGCCTTTAAAATGAACGGAGAAGATATTCCCTTGGTACATGGATTTCCATTGCGTTTGGTTTGTGGCGGATGGCCTGCATCTACATCCGGTAAATGGGTGAATAGGATCAGTATACGAAATATAGTACATGATGGGGAAAAAATGACGGGGTCATCCTATAAGGTTCCCTGTCATCCAGTTGCTCCTGGAGAAGAGGTTAAGGACGAGGACATGTGCATCATAGAATCTATGCCCGTAAAATCCTTGATTACCTATCCTAAATCAGGAGCAGTGATTCCAAAGGGCAAAAAATTAAATATTAGAGGTCATGCTTGGGCGGGGGAATTGGAAATTTCCAAAGTCTCCTATTCCATTGATTTTGGGGCCACTTGGTCCAATTGTACATTGGAAAAGCCTGCAAACAGGTTGGCTTGGCAACATTTTAAAGCAAGTATAAACTTCCCAAAGACAGGATATTATGAGGTTTGGGCAAGGGCCACTGATTCCAATAATGTTAGTCAGCCCATGTTGTTGCCGGGATGGAACCCCAAAGGATACCTAAATAATGCATGCCATAGAATTGCTGTAAAAGTTAGTTAAATGAACAAAAAGGATAATTTTAGAAAGCAGGTCAAATCCTTTTATAGTGTTTTAGTGGTTTTCTTTGTCCTAGTTTTGATTATAGGGATATTGGGAATTACCTATATGATGGATCCATCGAGCTTTTCTTTTAAGGGGGGTACCCCCAATTCTGAAGTAATAAGCCCAAACACCCAAGATGAAGATTGGGATAAGATTGAAAATGGCATCCATTTAAGAACTGGATTAAAGGACGCTGAAGGTTTAATGACCGTGGTTAATAATTGTACTACTTGCCATTCCGCCCAATTGGTGATACAGAACAGAATGAATGAAGAAAGATGGACAGAGACCATACGTTGGATGCAAAAAACTCAGAATTTATGGGATTTGGGAGATAACGAAAAGGTGATCATAAATTATTTGGTTACAAATTATCCTCCAATGAGTAAGGGAAGGCGGGAGGCACTGACTAATATACAATGGTACCCTTTGAAAGAGCAGTAGAGTAGTGGGTACATGTAAAGGAAATAGATCTTGGAAAAATATTTTGAAGCTTTTATTAATGCATTTGTAGGAACTGCGAATTGGACATGGAAGTCTATTATTTTCGAAGTACCTTGGTATACCAATTATTTCTGGGGTTTAATAATTATTTCTTTAGTGGTTTGGATGCTGGAAATTTTCTTTCCTTGGCGCAAAGAACAATCCATTTTTCGAAGGGATTTCTGGTTGGATGGATTTTATATGTTCTTTAATTTTTTCCTGTTCGCTATTGCAATAAGTGGTTTTTATAAGTTATTGGGACTAGTTTTTAGAGATTGGGGAATAAAACAAAGCAGCCTGGCCATATTGGATTTGTCACAATTTCCTTCATGGGTCCAACTATTGGTCTTCTTTGTAATTTTGGATTTTGTACAATGGTTTACCCATATATTACTTCATAAGTATCCATTTTTATGGAAATTTCATCAAATACACCATAGTGTTAAGGAGATGGGTTTTGCTGCCCACCTCAGGTATCACTGGATGGAGAACGTTTTGTACAAACCTTTAAAAACTTTTGGTGTAATGATTTTGGGTGGCTTTGAACCGGAACAAGCATATATTGTACATTTTTTTGCCATAACCATAGGTCATATCAACCACGCCAACATAAAGATTACCTGGGGTCCATTGAAACATATTTTAAACAATCCGGTAATGCACTTATATCATCACGCGCATGATTTGCCCTCGGGTAAATACGGTGTAAATTTTGGAATAAGCCTTAGTCTATGGGACTATATATTTAAAACGAATTATATTCCAGAGGACAGTGGCACCATTGAATTGGGCTTTGAAGGGGATGAAAAAATTCCGAAATCATTTTGGAAACAATTAACCTACGGCTTAGGGAAACCTAAGCCGTAGGAAAAATATATTGCAACCGCATGCGGTCATACTTGGAGTTTTAAAACGGAAAGCTTAATCCGACAGAAACATTTCTTCCGGGATTTAGTATACCATCGGTCTTCAATCGGGACAAATGGGAGATATAACTTTCGTCCAGGAGGTTATTAGCGCTTAATCTTACATTAATATCCTGATGGGCAATAATGAGTTGGCCGCCAATTCCAATATTTAATAGGGTGTACCCGTTTGTAGGTGTTTCAAAATCACTGATTCGATTTTGCTTAAATACCGAGTTTAAAGTAGCAAAGGCATAACTGCTTCGTAACCATTCTTTATTCTTTTGAAACTCCACCCTAAGCGTATTTGTTATAGAATTGGCAGGAATCAGGGGTAAATTACTTCCATTTTTTAACTGGCCCCTTACCGTCTGATAGCTACTTTCCAAATGTAGCCAATCCAAGGGGTGGGGGTGTAGGTGAAATCCAAATTCCCCACCGTACAATTCGGCATTTTCCTGCTCATACCTAAAAACGGCATCCGTCCCCTCAAATGTGCCATCAGGGGCTATGAAAACATAATCTTTAATGGTATTATAAAACCCGTTGGCATAAAATTCCAAATGTTCACTTTTATATTCCAAGGCCAAATCTGTTTGTAGATTTTGTTCGTTACTCAAATTGGCATTACCTATTTCAAATCTATTGGTGCCTTCGTGTACCCCATTGGAGGTAAGTTCGGCAAGGTTCGGAGCCCTAAAGCCAGAGGCTATGTTTATACGGGTACTGAAGTTTTTTGCAAAATTGTTTTTGTAACCTATGGTGGCATTGAAACTGCTGAAATCCCTGCCTAATTCGGCAATATAGCCTTCTTCCCCAATTAAGCCATGTTGATCTCCTTTAATGGATCTATGATCATACCTAACTCCAAGTTGAACATCATTCTTCTCATTAAAATGAATATGTGAGGTTGCCAGAAATCCAATATCATTAGTAGTAGCATCTGGGATCAAAACTTCTTCCCCATAATTGGTATTGGTCTGATGTATTCCCTGTGCCCCTACGATCGTCTCTAACTTATTCCATATAGGCAGATGGTATAGAAGATTGTAATTTAAAGTGGACAAATTCATATCCAAGGCGGCTATTCCCTCATCTTCAAATTCCTTTCTATTATTAAAGATATACCCTAGGGTTACATCCAAATTGGAGGTATCAAAAAACAATTTTGTTTTAGAACTTAATATATGGTTGTTTATAGTTTGGAAAGGAAGGTCCGGTGTACGGTCATTGGTCTGAATACCAATTTCCTCAGGGATACCAAGGTCGGATTTGTTGTAATTGTACCTTAATTCAGTTTTGAAATTGGTAGACTGATATGCGGTCCCTAGTTTGATATCACTTTCCTTAAAACGGGAATTCGTAACTTGATCCCCATTTCCAGTTGTATAATCTACATGTGAAGTTGTACCGGCCCTGATTAAATACTTCAGTTTATTACCTGAGGTTCGAAGACCAAAGTCCCCATTTAATCCTTGGGTATTGGAATAGTAATTTAGGTTTAGATCTCCCTCTGTTTTATTGGCTTCGGCAAATTTCTCAGGGTTAAGGTAAAGTACACCTCCCATGGCATCTGATCCATATAATAAGGAGGCAGGGCCTTTAATTACTTCTACGCTTTCTATACCGGCATCGTTTACGCCAAGTCCATGTTCATCGCCAAACTGTTGATTTTCCAAGCGGATGCCTTGGGTGTAAACCAAAACCCGATTGGAGGTAAGCCCCCTAATAACAGGTTTGCCAATACCTACTCCTGTCGAAACTATATTTACACCAGGTATATCCGTAATTCCCTCCGCCAGCGTCGTGGCTCCTTTAGTCTTTAGAGTTGCCATCTTTGAGTACTCCACCTTCATTACATTTTCGCTTTGCAATTTGTGGAAAGGAGTGGAAACTATTACTTCCTCCATTTCAATGGCACTGGGTACCAATTCAATATTTAATTGGTTTTCACCATTGGTAATATTTATGGTACTGGAATAACTCTGAAACCCAATAAAAGAGGCCACCAGCTTGTAGGATCCAACGGGAAGGTTTTCAATTTTATACTCTCCACTTAAAGAGGTAACGCTTCCTTTTTCCAATTGAGGGAAGTATATGGATACCTGCTCCAAAACCTCACCATTTTCTTGATCGGTTATTTTACCGCTAAGACTATTTTGTGATTTGACCGCTATGACTGTCAACATACAAAGTATTGACAAGAATATTTTTCTCATTTGTTATGATTTTATAATTTGTAGAAATGCTGAATGGTGTCTACAATAATGTTGTTCTTTTTTTTATTTTTTAGAATTAAAAGACCCAGTTCTCACCAATCGATTTATAGTCGGAAAGGGAAATTTTTAAATTAAGAAGCAAACTTCTTGGATTTTTCCGATTACCTCTGAAGGTATATCACCGTATAAAATTTCATATAATGACAATACCTGTCTATATATCCCATGACCAGTTTTAAAGACGCTTAAATGGAAATGTACATTGAAAAATTCCAACCCTTATGTATATTGTTCGGATTGAAAATCTTCCTTGATGAAAATCAGAGATCTTAATTTGTAAATGGTAAATTAGGATAGTAGGGGAGGCCCTCTACGGGAGAAATGAAGTTTTTGATACTTGCTTAAAAAATTGTAGAAGTTTACAATTTTTTTCGATTTCGGGATGTCTGTAAATGTGCTAAATGGTTGTTGTAGTTGGGAATAATAAGGCGTGGTGTTGAATTTATGATAATCGCAATCCAATTCTACTTCATGGATATGCAGTTTACCCTTTTCCTTACACACAAAGGTATGGTGCTCAAGGATGGCATGTTTCAGTTTTAATATTGACGGAAGTGTTATTAAACCGACCAATAAGGCAGCAATAAAAGAAAATAGGATATTTCTTAAATTTATCTTCACACTTCAAATCTAATGGTATAAAAACAAAATTTTTGTTAAGAAAAATATAATTTATTTCTAGGACCCACCAAGACATGTCTAAAGATTCTTTACAATTGGATCTGCAGGCAAACTTTGCGTTTCTGATGGACTCCCTAGTTCAATACACCATAGTACCCATTTTCTAATCGAGGTCCATGGCATAACTTAGGTTCCAATTAGGTTTACTTAAGCATAAAGCCTAGGCCCAACCGACTTAACATCTTTTTTTCAAATTCCCAAAAGAATTTGAATTGACCAAATAACCATCCGTAAATAACCAACAGGAATTGATAAATCGGGAAAATCAATAAAATACGGAAGCATAAATATATAAGTCCGCCCCAAATAAAATCGGGAGAAAAGTTGTCCCTATTCATTCCAATCCAATTTAGAAAGGGTTTTGCGGCGTAAACTGCCGATGAACCAGTAATGGAGAATACTATAAAAATTATCGCTAGCTGCAGATTAGAGTTTACTCCCCAACGTTGTTTTAATTTCTTCATACATTAATAAATCATGACAAAGATAACTTTTTATACACGCGGAACAAATGGTCCCAATCTTTGATTGTATTTACGTTGGAAATAAATAAAGTAATTATATAGTTTGTAATTAACCTCATAACCGTAATCCGTATTGGAGTCATAGTCGATCTGCAATTCATATAGATTGGAGCTAAACCTAAAGGGTTGCCTCACCCTTGAATTCCATTCCAAAACATAAATTCTGTTTCTATTTTCCAAGTAAGATTGGGAATAATATCCTTCCGGTTTGGCAATGCTCTGCAGCCAAAAGTCGAATCCGGGCTCTATGATGATTATTTCATATTCTGTTTTATCATCTTTGATGGCTATAGTGTCTCCCTGGGTTTGGGAAAAAGCCGCCTTCTCGTCATCAGATATGGAAATTGCGCTCTTTGAACTGCTGCAATTAATTAAGGAAAACACAAATAGCGCAACTATTCCTATTATAAAAATATTCTTTTTCATAGCTCTTATTTTTCAATGGTAGTGATAGAAATATGGAATAACACTAATTTTACTTTTCGAGTTGCTTCCATTTCTTTCTATAAGGTACAAAAAAAGCCATTTGGGAAACAAATGGCTTTTCACAAATTATGTTAAAACTGCTATTTTCCGAAAAGGCCTCCGAGCAATCCTCCCAGTCCACCTTTCTTTTTGCTGGTTCCCATTACCATTCCGGCAACATCATCCAAAACACTACCATCACCATCAGCGTCCAAAAGGGTTGTAATTAAGCTCTGGTTCTGTTGAGGCTGTCCTCCTAACATACTGCCCAATAAACTGTTTAGTCCATTGGCATCACTTACATTGCTTTGAGCTTTTTGTTTTCCCAAATACGCCATGACCAGTGGAGCTGCAATTTTTAGGATATCGGCCACAGCTCCTGCGTCCAATCCTGATTTTTGACTAAGGGCATTCTCTACATTGGCTTGTTTTCCACCGAAAACATGACCTAGTATTCCGGCACCATCAGACATAACTGACTGATCTACGCCACCTCCGAACAATCCTCCAAGGTTATCCAAAAGGCCACCATCATGTTTGGAGGAAAGGGCACTCATTAACCCTTCAGCCCCTTGGGGTGAAGAAGCATTTTTTTTCATGGCTCCCAATAGCAATGGCATGGCCATGCTTAATACGTCTGCTGTTTTGTTTTCAGGTTGTCCCGTTTGACCAGCAACGCCGCTAATTAATTGTTTCCCCAAAGGGCTACTTAAAAGATCTAATAATCCCGACATTTCTATAGTTATTACGATTAGTACTTAATTTTCTTGAAGATACAAAAAAGAGTTTATAAGTTGGATAATTCCCGCACTCGTTTTATTTGTAGAGGTTAATTATTTGGGAAGCCAACTCCAGCCCGATTCGATCTTGAGCCTCCTCCGTTGCAGCCCCAATATGGGGACTAAGTGAAATATCCGGGTGCATTAATATCCGCAATTCAGGAATGGGTTCGGATTCATAGACATCCAATCCGGCAAATGCCACTTTGCCATTTTCCAAGGCCTCAACAAGGGCAACTTCATCCAAGATCCCTCCACGGGCAGCATTTACTATACCAACGCCGTCTTTCATTAATCCGAATTCCTTTTTGCCAATTACATAGGATTTTTGTGCTGGAATATGAAGACTAATAAAATCGGCCGTTTTCAATAGGTTTTCCAATGGAGTACTTTTAAGCTCAAATGAGATTGATCGGTTATCAAAAAAAGGAACAGTCACAGTGGCTTCATCCAAAAAAGGATCAGTAAAAATAACTTTCATGCCTATCCCTAAAGCTATCCTAGCTGTGGCCACTCCAATTCTTCCCAATCCAATTATCCCTATAGTTTTGCCTCTAAGTTCACTGCCTTTGGCGTATGCATTTTTAAGTTTCTTAAAATTACTGTCCCCTTCCAAAGGCATGTTCCTATTGGCATCATGCAAAAACCTCACCCCGCTGAACAAGTGGGCAAAGACCAGTTCGGCAACTGAGGAAGATGAGGCTTCAGGCGTATTTATAACATGTATACCTTTGGATTTGGCATGATCCACATCAATATTATCCATTCCTACTCCGCCACGACCTATTATTTTTAAATTGGGACATGCATCTATAACCTCTTTTGTGACTTTGGTGGCACTTCTGACCAAAAGAACCGAAACATTATTTTGATTGATATAGGCAATAAGTTGTTCTTGGGCCACATTGACTGCCAGAATTTCGAACCCTGCACGTTCCAAGGTGTCTATACCACTTTTTGATATTCCGTCGTTTGCTAAAATTTTCATTATAAAGTCTAATTGTTAAATTCTAAGTTTTATGAAATGAAAATAAGCAGACCTCAAGAATATTTTGCTCAATATTTTAAGGATTTGCTCTTTGATTTCTAACTATTTACTAAAATTGGTAGGGAAAAACAAACTGCCATTACTCCCTTATGTTATGCTTTTCTCTCCAATTCGCTCATAACATCTACCAGGGTACCTACACTTTCCAACGAAAGGGCGTTGTACATAGAGGCTCTGTAACCACCAACGGAACGATGACCGTTTAGTCCTATTATTCCAGCTTCCTTGCACATTCCGTCAAATACATCTTTAAGCTTTTCCTCGGCCAAGGTGAAGGTAGCGTTCATATTGGAACGGTCCTCTTTATGGGCGTACCCATTAAATAAAGGATTCAAATCTATTTCTGAGTACAGCAGCTGTGCTTTCTTTTCGTTTATATGTTCTATGGCAGCAATTCCGCCTAAGTTTTGTAGCCATTCCAGCGTTAACATGGAAACGTAAACAGGAAAAACAGCTGGGGTATTAAACATGCTTTCTTTGTCTATATGCACCTTATAATCCAACATTGAAGGGATTTTACGGGTTACCTTACCCAAAATATCTTCTTTTATCACCACTAATGTAGTTCCCGCTGGCCCCATGTTTTTTTGAGCACCTGCGTAGATAAGGTCAAATTGTGAGAAATCCAATTGTCTAGAAAATATATCGGAACTCATATCGCAAACCAATGGACAGCTGGTTTTTGGGAATTTTTTTATTTGGGTTCCAAAAATGGTGTTATTGGAGGTTAGGTGAAGATAATCCAGGTCACTGGGTACGGTATAACCCTTTGGTATGTAACTAAAATTCTCGTCCTTGGAAGAGCCCACTTCAATTACCTCTCCAAAAAGTTTAGCTTCTTTTACTGCCTTATCTGCCCAGGTACCGGTATTGAGGTATCCCGCTTTTTTTTCCAATAGATTATAGGCTACCATTAAAAATTCCAAACTAGCACCTCCTTGTAGGAATAAAGCTTGGTAGCCCTTTCCCTGCAAATCCAATAAGTCTAGGGCCAAAGATCTGGCTTTGTCCATGACAGCTACAAAATCTTTACTTCTATGTGAAATTTCGATAAGGGAAAGTCCCAGACCATTAAAATCCATTACGGCTTCAGAAGATTTTATAATTACTTCCTGAGGCAAAATGCAAGGGCCGGCACTAAAATTATGTTTTTTCATTTATCTCTTTTTATGGTTATTTAAAGATTAAATTCTATTTCTAAGGGTTAAAATAATGATGTCTATCCTTTGGCAGTAATTATCCTTATGGTTTGATTATCACTAACTCGGTAATTTTTTTTATGGGAATATTATAAAATCAAGCTTTTTATTTTTTAAGGGTTAAAGGTCATAAATATTTTAGGAAGTTTCATAATGCAACCAAAGATTATTACATTATGTTTTCAACAAAAAATTAACTGTATCAATATTATCGGCATAATCGTTCAACGATGGTTTTTGGGTTTGGCCAAATGCGATCTCATTATCCATAAAGCTATTGGCTACAACACATTGGATCTTGTCCTGTTCCTTGGATAGCCTATTTTTTAAATCTTCCAGGGAATCATAAAACTCATAAAAAACCGTGGCTATAGGGGAGGCATAATTTTGATCTTCCTTTAACATAAGAAAGCCATTTTCCAATATTTTAAATAAACTCATCAGATACACGGCCTTGTTATAATCATAATTGTTGGCGTATTTATGGTGGTCAATAATGGAGCTATAGGGGTATACGGCGTTAAAAAGAGCATCGAAATTATAATTTTTTGGCACAAATAATTTGGAAACACTTCTACAGCCCAATCCGTAATACCTGAAAATATCCTCTCCCAAGGCTGTCAATTCTTCATTTGTTTCATTTCCGGTAAGCACGGCCGCCGAATTTCGATTTCGCCTTATGATATTAGGTTTTTTTCCGAAATAATGCTCAAAATATCGAGATGTATTGTCGCTTCCTGTAGCAATTACGACATCAAAATCTTCCAGTTTACCATCGGCAAAAGAAATTTGATCCTTTAGGGCCGGTTCAATTTCAATTAAATATTGGGCAACAAAGGGCAGTAATATTTTGTCATTGGATGAAAGTTTCACTATGGCCTTATTGCCTGTAATGACGGTGCTTAAAAAATCATGAAAACCCACCAAGGGAATATTACCGGCCATAATCAGCGCAACGGATTTAGGCTTGTTTTTATCCACTTCATAAGGAGTTAGCCAACTCTCTAACAATGGAGGTGTTAATAGTTCCGCCCAACTTTCCAAACTAAATAAAATATTTTCAGGGGTAAACCAACCATTCTTATGTCCGGCCAAGGCTAGTATTTCATCGAATTTTATTAACCATGTATGCCGATTACCATCTATTTCAGTTTG
>TARA_R110002049_G_scaffold11212_3_pt1 | contig 19185 bp, 14 predicted proteins | sample TARA_R110002049 | Tara Oceans TARA_R110002049 (sample SAMEA4396941) | marine metagenome | biome: Polar Biome; feature: [SRF] surface water layer (ENVO:00010504); material: water (ENVO:00002006), including particulate matter (ENVO:01000060) such as... | depth 5 m | reverse complement strand
TCCATGTACTTTAGGTACGGCTATACCTTTATGGTCAGCCAACAATGTTACAGAATATGCTAATGCCATTCTTAGTCACCTCACGCACTCTTCAAGTTAGTAATCTTACCTTGACCTTTGAAGAAAGAACAACATGTCTCTCCCATAGTACGGTACATTCCTTGATTACCAAGTTTACCAACTCCGAATGGGTTTCCGTTTGAAATTCCATCCTCGAAGTATTGTGTAGGTTTCATAACCGCTAGCCACAAATGGTCAGTGTCTAGAATTAATAAGTCACTTAGTGGGTTAGCAGTTTCTAATCCAGTAGAAGGCATGTCCTTTGCTGGAATAATTGGTATGTCATAGTATGTTGCAACTCTGAAACCAACTTCTGAACCTTTAACTCCACGTACACCATTATGTGTAGGAACAATTTCTTTCCTATCCATAAATCTCTCTTGACTTTGTAATAAGTCAGAAAGATGTTGTATAGTATCGTATCCTGTCATAATAACTTTAGGGTTTCCACCGTTAGTACGGATTCTTCGTAGCATATCATTTAATAATGTTAGAGTTAATACTCTAGCACCACCAACATAACTTGCACCAAAATCAACTTCTGCACTCATGAAATCATCTACACCAGTATAATCAGAACCACTAACTGTAACAGCCCTACTTGTACCGTATAATTTCAAGAGGTCTTCTAATCCTGTTAAGGATGAAGCAGGGCTACTATTATTTGCACCCATGTCTGTCATGTCAGCATCAGCCATAGAAGCAATTTCCTTAGCGGAAGCAACTATCTTCATTAAAGAAGTATAATTTCTGTCTATGTTAGTTGCAACTGCATCATCGTATCTTTCTAGAGGCATTAATAGCATCTTACTTTGAACTTCAGCATGATGTTTACCCATGTCTTCTCTAACAATTGCACGTATATCTCCAACTCCATCATCAATAGCGGCCATTTCCATTCCAAGTTCTGAGAACTCAAACAAATGTGCTATTGTTTTAGGGCTTGTAAATAATTTAGTGTATTCAGGTGCTAATGCTTTGAATCCATCTGCTCCACCTAATGATGCGTTTTCTTCTACTCCACCAATTTGGTCTGCTCTAGGAGCAGATAAATCAGTAACATTTCCTGCAACGGCAGTATTTCCTATACCGAATGCGGCATCTGAACCACCAGCAGGTCGGGATTTTAGTATTCTCCAACCGCTAGATGTGTATGGCCTCTTTGCTATCATAGATAGTGGGTTAACTTCTTGGTTAAGCATTGACCAAACTTTTTGTCCATAAAGAACGTTGTATAAGTCGCCTAATCCTGCCGCTCCGCCAGCAAGCGTTGTACCGCCTGTGTCGTGTCCAGTACCAAAACCACCAACAACTCCACTACTCTTTAGTAGTGCGTTGCCTGTTGCTCCGGCCATTCCGTATGTGCTTGCTTCCAAATCTCTTATTGTATTTACGTATGTCATTCTTAATCTCTCCTTCCAACTAATGTGTGTATATCTCCCCAAGACATATCTGCTACTGCTGATAATGTTGTTGGGAATCCTTCAGGTAGTGCCATAGCAACTTCTTGTGCTTTGCGTACTTCATTGTTTTGTGTAGTTAATGATTTGCGTAGTTCTGCAAATTCATTCTTTAATGCATTTACTTCAGCAAGAGCATCATATTCTGCTCTTTCTGCGTTAGATTTCTTAACTGATAATTCACTTTGTAGTCTTGCTTCAAAGTTAGTACTTAGAGACTCATATGCCATCTTTTCCATCTTTTCTGCTTTGAAGGCTTCATATGCTTTCTCTACATTTTCGTGAGTTAAGTTTAAAGTACTAAAATCAGAATCTTTTAATCCTTTAGATACTTTAAGAGGTGCTGGAGTTGCAACTGGGTTTCCACCACTTACTACTTCTTCACCTGCTTCAACATGTTGTAAATCCATGTCTAAAGAAGCATTCTTTTGGTCATCACCTTCAGGTTCTTCAGAGTCCTCTCCCATTTTTACTTCTTCAGGGTTTTCTTCTTCTTCTGAATCCATGTAACTCATGTCACCTTTTGCGGTGTCTTCCTTTTCATTCATCGTTTCGTCTTCCTTGTGAACATTACTGACTTGTTTCATCAAGTCATTCAGTTCATCAAGGGCTTTTTCAAGTTTATCACTCATTTTTTTTCCTCCTTTTTCTTCATTTTTATCCATCTTTAAAATGTCGAATCTTGCTTCGGGATTTATCCCTTTTTCACATATAGTTACTTCATGTAACTCTAACTTATCTATTTCATTGTATTGACCAAAATCATCTGATTTTTTACTACGCTTTGAAATTGCTTGTCCGCCAATACTAAAAGAACGAAGAGTTCCTTTTCTAATGCCTCTTGAAATTTCTTTAGCCTTTTCTATGTCATCTCTTAATTTAATAACTACATAAAAACCAACGTTATCTACTTCAGTTTTATGTAGTTGTCCCGCCTTATCTCGGTATTTTTCTATTACTTCCCCAACTTGAACATTAGAATGATTAGACATTACATTTCTGTATTTCTTTTCTCCCATATATTTAGCAACTGCATCATTTAATGCATCTAAAGTAATTAAATCATTTTGTTTATCTACAATTTCTATAGAAGCATATCCACCAATTACTAAATCATCTGATTTTAAAATGCTAAAACTACCGGAGGAACTATCCTCTTTCATTAACATCTGCATTGCTGGCACAAACAATCATTCTAAACTCTTACTATATAAGTTAAGTGCTATTTTCTTTTGGAAATTCTAAATTTGCATATTTATCTTCAGTAATATCCCATAAATCTTCATCATCATCTAAAGGTAACATCTCTTGTTTTTTACCAGTCCACACTAACCAAGTTTTTTGTTCCTTTACTGGTAATATTCTAACATGTAATCTAGTGTTAAACTTATCTCCATCTAATTTATATTCATGATATCCTTGCTTTTGCACTCCTAAAATTAACTTACCTTCATCTAAGGTTTTACCATCTCCTAAAGATTCTGCTACTATAGCAGGATATTTTCCTGATTTACCAAATAAATTATAAATATCTTCAGTATCATCTATTTCAATAGTCCAAGCATTTCTCTTATCTTTATATTCTATAATAAAATCTATATTTTCATCATCTCTTTTTTTAATAATATACTTTCCAATCCTTTCTTCTTTTTTTATTGGTTCAATATCCTTAGTAACTTCATCTGTTTGTACACTAAATTTATTTGGGTGGTGGTAAATAAAACTAACATCTCCTTCAGTTTTCATCCAACTCATTAACTTGTCATCTTTATTATCAAAAACATCCATAAAAGTTTGAGGATAATTATCTTTAACAAACTCTACTATTTTTTCAAAATTTATTTTAGGTCTACCTGATTCTAATATTTCATTTTTAATTCCTATTCTCAAGTCTGACCTTTTTGTTTTTATTAATTGGTTTAATTCTTCTTTCCAAATATCAATATTATACAAAGCATTTTTTTGCATAAGATTATCCCCTTCAAATCCATAAATAGTAAAACCATCTAAATCTTCTTTTAGTATTATTTTAGCAGTACCATGTATGTCATCAGTAATATAGTATGATTTTTTTAATTTACTTTCACCCACACCGCTCATAATCTTATAAGGCGCACCTAAAGTTTTGTCTGCTACAAAATTTAAAGCACTTTCTAAAGATTTCTTAGATTTTGTTGCTAGTTGTTCTAAAGTTTCTATTTTATCTGATTCTTTAACTTCAGGAACTTCAATTACTTTAGCAGAATATAAACTAAATTTTTTATTAGTCTTCTTAACTTCATCTACTTTAACTCTAATAATTTCTCCAATCTCTACTTTAGTTTTAGTGTTTAACGCTTTACCTACTTCTAAATATTCTTTATTTTCATATTCTATGGTAGTATAATTTCTAACAACATGAGCAGGAACAGGGCCAATACCCATAGTATATGAATATAAATTACTTTTAGTTTTTCTTCTGTTTAAAACAATTACATCTAAATCTATAAATTTTTTCCATTTTACCCATTTAGGATTTTGATTAATACCTTTATAATATGTTGATTCCATATCTTTAATAACTACACCTTCAGAAGCAGGAAGATTCATAATATCCTTAGAATATTCTTCTACTTCTTTAATAGAATCAGCCATGCGAGTATCTTTCTTAGAAGGGAAAGCCAACATCTCAGAAGAGTTTTGAGAATATTGATATAATAAAATATTAATTCTTTCTCTTAAAGATTCTTCCATAATAGACTTACCTTCGTGTTGCATGATATCAAAAACATGTGCCTTCAAAGTACCCTCTCTTTTCCCTTCTTTCAATTTGAAAATGTAGGAAATCGTGTCTGCTCTCTGTAGGGGTTCGTCTTCTAAAAATAACATAAGTTCAGCATCTAAAATACAATTACCAAATTGTTTCTTTTGCATAACTTCCACTTGTTCAGGACATTTATCTGTAATATCTATTTTATTATATGAATAAATTTTAACATCTTTATCGTGTTTATGTATTTGTATTCGCATACCATCGTACTTTTCTTGTACTAACCATTCTCCACTAAATCCTTTTAATTCTTTTAAGTCATCAATTTCAAAAATACGATACATAGGTTTGTTAGGTATTAGAAAATCAATCTCTTGTTTTTCCTCTTCACTCTTTTCAGCCTTTACTATATCTACATCTTCTAACTTTTCCCATGTTTCCTCATCATATTTATCTAAGAAGATTTTTTGTAGAAGTTTTGATGCGGCTTTAAATTTACTTTTTATTCTAGTTGTGTTTTTTCCATCACCATAATGTTCTGTAATATACAAAATAATATCATCTACATTTAAATCTAAACCCATTGCTCCTTGTGTAATTTCATCAGGATGTAAATCAAATTTTTCATATGTTTCTTTGGGTATTGCATTAGTGTGTGACCTCATAGCAAAATGTACAAAGGAAACAAATAAATCCATATCTTCCATAAATGTTTCAATTACATCATCACCAAAGGCTTTAGAAAATGGGTCATCAACATTTTTAGATTGAAACCTCATTTTCTTAATACCCTCAAAAATTCTAGTGGCTGTAATGCTAGTAGGGTCTTTAGCATCGTCAGCAAAGACATCTTTTTCAGTAACATATTGTTTAAGTTCTTTAGAAAAATCATCTAAAGAATCAAACATATCTCTAATTTCATCTATTGATTTTTTCCATTTAGAACTATATTCTTTAGGGTCTTCTTTAGCAGATAAAAAAGAATATCTAACTCTTTCAAAAAAATCTAATACTCTTTTAGATAATGGGTTAGTTTTCTTCTCAAAACTTATTCCGGTCTGTGGCATTTAACATCACTGTCTCAACCAAAGTAGGGTTTATCACCAATGTATCCATCATTGGCATCTTTCGTCATTTTAGGTTTTTCTTCTTTAGGTTTTTTAGCAGGACTTTTTACCTTTTCTTCCTCACCCAAATGGTCAAGTTCATCTAAGTCTCCTAATTCATTAATTTCAACATCAACTACTGAATCTTTTTCCTTTTTTAATATTGACATCCAAGGAGAAGCATCATCATCTGATTTAGACACATAGGATTCACTCTTTCCCCTATTAGCAAAATTCATTATTTTTTGTTTTCCTTGTTGTATTCTTAGTTGTATTACTTCTAAGAAAGTTAAACGTTTACCTGTATAAGGATTAACCATTTTACCTTGTTCATCTGTTAAAATTTCAGTATTAAGAACAAATATAATTGCTGGTTCTTTTGATGTAGGGTCTTTACCATCAACAATCCTATCTATATTCATTCCTTTATACGCCGCTCTTACTGCTTGTAGCATCTCTCTTTTATCAAAGTTCATACCACTTGAATTAGATAAAGTTTCATAGGGTATTGATATATAACTTATATTTTCTCTTGGAGCATTCTTAATATCATCATCAACATGATTCTCTAATTTCATTTTTAATTCTTCAGGACTAGGCATGTCTTCGTTATCTTTTATATTTTTTCTGCCTCTTATTGCCGCATTAGTCATAGTATTTTGAACAGGCATTTTAACTACGTCTAATAAATTCTTAGCATGTTCTATAGCAATCTCTGCGACTCTTTCTTCTTTAGTTACTTTTTCCGGCATATTTAATCATCCTAATTTATTTACAGTTTCATGAATTTTTGACCAATCCATTTTAGAAATGTCAGTAGTAGTGTGTTCATTTTTAATTTCAGGAGTAGGGCTATTTACAACAACAAATCCTGATTTCATTAAAATATTATCTTTATTATAAACTGCATCTTCTAAAATTTTTACTTTGGAAACTAATTCTTTTAATAGTAATAAAATTTCATCTGAACCTTCACTCATAGTAACCACCTACCGCTTCATCCTCGGCTATAGTCTTAAAACATTCCCGAACTTCTACACGTAAATATTGTTTCCAATTTATTTCTTCCATATTATTTATCTCCTAACTTGCCTTTACTTTTAGGATATACTAATCCCCTTAGTTGATTATATAATGTTTCATATTCCTTTCTTAATTTAGATGCTGAAGCAACAATATCTAAATTTTTCTCATCAAAAGTTTTCATTTTCTTTCTTAATTTAGTATCTGTTTTAACTAAATCTACATTTTTTAACTCATCTATAAGTTCCGTAAGTTTTGTCATTTCTTGACCAAAAAATTCTGTAGGTTCACTAGCCTGTAAAACTTTTTTAAGTCTTTTTTTCTGCTTAGAATCCATTTTTTCTAAATCAATGGAAAGAGAAAATAACGAAGGTTTTTTATTTTTAAGTATAGTTTCCCAACTCATAGTAGACCACTCAATATAACTTTCTTGCGATTAACTTTTCTTAAAGCCTTTGCTAATTCTTCACTTTTACTTATTTCTTTATCAATTTTGTTTTCTACTGGAGTATCACTAAGGTCAAGAGAATTTAAATATTTTATTGCTTCTTCAATTTTTGAGTTTCTTACAAATTGTATGTTCGTTAATATTTCTTCCGTATCTTCTACTTCATCAACAATAGGAAATTCATCTGAACCTGCTTCTTCTAATTCTTCTTTAACATCTGAAGCAGTAGCAGGTATCTTTCTATTTTCAATTAATTTAAAAGTATCATTACTTTCTATTTCAGAAGTTTTACCAAGCGATAATAATAATTGATATAAAAATTCTGTAGGTTTAACATAGTTTATTAACTCATTATTTTTTAATTTTATTTGATTTTCAATACTCCAAATATTTTTATCTTCTACTATCTCAGAGGAGGTAAAATCTATTTCTTCTAATTCTATAAGCATTTCAATGGTTCTCTCATATACATTCATAAAGGCATACATTTTTGTAATTAAAGAACTAGTATTATTTACTTCTTCTTTTAATTTATTTAACTCATCTTTTTTACTTTCTACATTCAATGATTTAACTTGTAGTAATCGTGTCTTTAAATCATTAACTGGTGCTATTACTACATTTCTATCTTTTGAATTTAATCTATCTAAAAGTTTTATAAAATCAGTCAGTATTATTTTAAATGTTCTTTCTGCTTTTCGACCACCTTTTGCTGAAGAGTTACTACTTATACCATCTTCAGATAAATTTTGTGTATTAACAATATCTAACCAAATTTTCTTAGAAGTTTCTCCATTGTACATTTTTAATTTACTAATCCAATCCTTATCATCAGAATCGTCTTCCGCTTCATAAAAACCCCAATCTTCTTTTTCATCATTCCATTTAGTATTAATATCTCTATTCTCAGATGTTGAAAATTCAATAAACGGATGCAATTTCTTTTCCATCATATTACCATGCTTACCTTGAAATAACATTTCATTTATTTTTCTAACAGTCATAGGTTGAAAAATACCTGTTTTCTCTGATTCTTCTAAAAGACCTATTAACACATTTTCATCATCGCTAGAACTTGCACTTGACCAATTATTAAGAAGCGTTCTAATTTTTTTATTATTTTCAGTAGTTTTACTATATTTTTTTTGTGCTTTTGCATTTTTCTCATCCATAGGTACATCATATGTATTTTTACCACCTAATATAGTTAAAATATCTACAGTAGATTCTACGGCTTTATATGGAGTACTGAAGTTACTATTATACAATTCATTTGTTATTTCTTTACCATTATCTATATAAGATTTAGATAAAAATGGTAATCTTAACTTACTAGTTGGTAGATTTTTTAAATCTGTAATTAATTCTTTAATTACACCGTCTTTCATAAAAAATATATTTCTTTCTATCCTACCGTTCTTAATTTTATTTCCTTTTAAATATGTTGATACGGTTAATAAATTTAATTTTTTCTTATCTTTAAAATATGTACTCATAGTATCATCAGTAATTTTATCTTTTTTAGTTTCTATACTTTCTTCTTCTAAATTAACACCGTACTGCTCATACATAGAATATATTTCAGACATTGTTTTTTTATATTTTTCTTCTATATTATTCTCATTTGAAATTTTCATTTGTTTTTCATATTCTTTTGCTTGACTTTTTAATTTCTCAAATTTCTCTACTTCACTCTTAACTTCATTGTTAAAACTTGATGTCTTTATATTATTTATTTTCTTTTTATATTCTGCAATGGCTTGTTCTACAGTAAGTCTTCTTTTAGTTTTTTTACCTTCGTTATCTTTAGTGTATCCCTCTAAACCTACATATGTTTTTTTTACTTTTTTCATTTTTGAAATTTCTTTCATATATTTTGTAAGTTCTGTTTTTATTTGTTTTATTTCTGAAAATATTTGTTGTCTATCTTCTTTTCTTTCTTCACTTTTTTCTCTTAGTTTAGTCTCTTTTGCTGTTTCTTTTTTCTTCTTTTCAATTGTTGGTAATTCAGGTAGAGTTTCAATCTTTTTATTCATTTTTTCTATTGAATTTCTAATACGGGCTATTGCCTTTATTACTGTATTATATCTTTTTACTTCTATATCTAATTTAGATTGTAACAACTTTGTATTAGTATTACCTAATTTTTCTTTTATTTTACTCTCATCAAGTGCTTTCAAGCCCATACTTTGAGTTCTTGTTTGTGTTACTTTATTACTAGTTTCTTTAGGTGTTATAGATAACATCTTTAAAAATAAAGCGGCACTTTGTAAATCTTTTCTTCCGTAACTTGTAGTGCCTTGAGAATCTCTTCTAGCAGAAAAATTATCTTTGTTAGTAAAAAATCTACTTTCAATGGGAGCATAAATTTTAATTTTTCTCTTTAATTTTACTAAGATTGTTTTATCGTTTTCAGAAATTTTAGGTTTTGTTTGACTTCTTTTTCTAGAACTAGGTGGTGTGTCAAGAGAAACCGCTCCTAAGGCTTCTTCCATCACATTTGGCTTTCCATCTATATTACGTTGTAAATTCATTAAAAATTTTGCTCTTGCGTTATTATTATCTTTAAGTGGTGTACCTAGAGTTCTTTTCTCTTCGACTTTAAGAATATCTCCCCAATTCATAATATTCACCTAAATTAAAATGGGCTTTGAGTGGTATTCTGTCTTTTTCTTTTAGGCATTACATTAACATCAGGAACATCTACTGGTGCTTTGTATTTCTTAGTATCAGGAGCAATAGTACCTAAAGTAAAGTCTCTATTTTTAGTTACTAAATTATCATAATGTCTTTTCTCTGCAATTCTTGCATTCTTCATTTCTCTTTCAATATCTCTTACACTTCGTTCGCTCATCTTATCCTACTCTCCTTTCAGTTCTTTTGTCAACGTTTTGATTACCCGCATCTGCTGGTAACCCACTAAATCTTTTATCCGGCCCTCTACTCATAGATGGTTTATTTCTAGTTGCTGGAGGTTCTTCTGATTTTACTTTCTCCGGTTGTCCGGCATCAACCATAGAAGGTTTATTACCTGCCTCCATCATTTGTCCCATCTGTGATTGGTCAATATTTGTACCTGCATAGGGGTCTAACTCTATTTCTTCATCAGGAGTTTCTTCTCCTTCAGGTTTAGGTTCAGGTGGTGGTTTTGTAAATGTAAATCTACCTTCATCATCCATGTCTACTTCAAATCCTAAATTTTTAATTGATGCCGCTACGTTAACTTCTATCTCTCTCTTTCTTAATTTAGCAATTTCATCTTCTTCTTCAGAAGGGGGTAATTTTAATTCCCAATCTATAATACCAAATTCTTTTGTCATAAAAGGAAACACATAATTATTCCAAATAGTTTGGGCCATCTCTACTGCTCGATTAGTAACAAGTATTTGCATTCCATCATTATTTAATCCACCACTTGCAGAATTATCTGCCATAAAGATTTTACTAACTCCATAAAAAGCAGATATCCTATCTCTTAAATCATCCTTAACAGACATATAATCCATTTCTTTTAGGCTATCCATAAATTTAACCCACTCAATAGAACCCTTTCCACCTTCTGCTTCAATTCCCATAACTGGAATAAAGTGAGGGTCTTTCTCCATTTTCTCTTTTACTCCTCTCCAAAAAGATTTCATAGAATCCATATTTCTAGTTTGAACTGCAAGTATTCCTTTAGGCATTCTTGCTTTAGTGTATGAAGAATTTACATAATTTTCCATCGCTATTAATGTTGTAACATTATTCCACAATGTAAGCATAGGAGATAAACCATATATTCTACTTGGTGAATATTTACTAAAGTGCAATACTTCTCCTTTGAGAAAATACTGTTCTTCACCATTTGATTTATTTACATAATGTACGGGATGTAAATGTGCCGAACAAGTTTCACATATACCTGTTGGATTTTCACTAATAACACTTCTATGTCTAATACAAGTAAATCCAGTTGTACCTCTAGAACCTTTTTCATCAGAATAAATGTGCATACCAATAGGGTCACCTCTATATACTTCTTTTATTCTATGCATTTTAATATTATTATCACTATCTAAATAATATTCTTTTACCATAACTAAATAAGCATCATCTATAATATTCAAATCATCTTCTAATTCTTTAAGTACATCAATAAACATTTGTTCTGACTTGTTAACATAACCATCTAACATTTTTTTAGCATATTGTAATTGTTTAGGGTCGGGTTTAGAAAAGTCAACTCCACCGCAATCTCCACATTCTTTAATAGGAGTTTTATATTCTTTAGCACAATTATTGCAACGCAGGGCAAATTTTTCTTCCCACATATATCCTCTTCTAAATATTTCTTGTTTTAATTGAGTAGTACATGTACGCACAATAACAGATTGCTGTGCAATATGATACATAACTGGAGTTGTTAACAGATAGGATGTATCTCTTTCTTGTATTCCAATTTGATAAACAGAAGTATCTAATGGTTTAGGAGTTGAGTTACGAAATAAATTAGTAAAACTAAATCTTCTTTTTTCTTCAACCATTAAGTCACTACTCCTTCAAGTTTATCCATTTCAAACATTTTAGAATTATCATGGAATTTAGCCACTGTTGTTGGGTCTATTCCATATTGAGAAAAATCATATCCAACATGGTCTTTGTGATTTTCATATTTCATTAATTGAAATAATTCTTCCCTTCTTGATGTATACCATTCTGCTTTTTTATGAGATTTTTTCATACGTACTAGTTCTAACAGTATATCTGCGTTAGCCCCTTTCATTTTAAAGTGTGGCCTACATTTAGTTAATATGTTGACTACATCATCACCGGAATAAAAATTTAATCTTTGTACTGACCTTGTAGCCTGTGGAGATTTTTGGTCAAGATGTAATCTACCACAACCTAGAGACTTATGCATTTCCATCATGAATGCTTTCCCTCTTTCTCCTGTTGCAATTAAACCAACTCTAGGATTGAAGTTTTTATCCATTGTAATATATCCATCTGAATCAATAAAGGCCGCAGTATAGGAATAAATATCTTTTTTAATATCATCATTTAATTTGTAAAATGCACCATTTACATTAGTAATATTCATTGTCTTAGCCATCTTAGAAATAATAGTTGGTGAAGTTCTATTAAATAAATTCTTAGGTAATCTTTCATGTATTTGTCTAGAAGAAATTCCATTGTTTTCACATACAGACTTTAAAATTTCATGTTTAATTATATCTTTAGTTGAAACACTTTTCATATATTTTTTAATTATTCTTTTGAATTCTCTTTTAGAATCAGACATAGTTTTACTAAGTGAACAAAATTCTGTATTATAAGGCATATCGGTTTTTTCTATTTTTGCTTCCCAATATTTACACAATACATCAATTAGTTCTCTTCTAGTTTCTTCTTCGGTTACATATGATAATTTAATAATATTATCTTCGGTACATGTCATATCTTGTATAGTAGATTTATATTTATTAATCCAATAAATTTTATCTATGTTAGAATCTAAATGTGCTGAATAGGCTTTTATTAATTCATCTATAGATTGAGTAATTTTTATTTTACTTTCTCCTTTTAATGTTCTTCTATATTTTTTTAATTGTTTTATTAGTGTTGGTATGTCATTACCCTCTACTTCATATTTTTTAACAATAACTTCTAAATTTTTCTTTGCTTCACTTAAGTTAATATTAAAAGATTCAGCATAGTTTTTTTCAATATCAAAATGACTAGAAAGTGGTTGACTATCAATCCAATTTTCAATTGTCATATTATCTATGATATCGGCTTCCTCATCTTCTAAAGCCTCATCTTCATTAGCGGCTTCAGTTAATTCTGTAAAAACTTCACTTAATTTTTTACTCATAAAAACACCATTAAAAATTTAAACCTACTAAACCCGACAGGTCAGGTCTTAATTGTTGTTTAGGTTCGTCAAATATTCCCATGTCGTCTAACAACATAAACACTTCTGTTGAATTATGAGTTGCGGCAGTAGCCAAAGCGAGGCTCATTACTAAATCATCATGCGCCCCAACTCCTTCAAACTTACCTGCTTGTGTAATAGAAAACATAGATAATTCTTCAATTAATAAATTGGTTAATTTCCTACTATTATTATCACCATATGGAAAATTCATTTTACCATTTTCAATATTCATCTGTAGGCTTAAAATAATTTCTTGTTTCTTTTTTCTAGTAGTGTTAAAATCTTGAACGTTTAAATCTGAAATATTTCTTAACTCTTGTGTAAAAGATTTGGCAAAAGTATTAGTTTCAAACAATATAACTTCCGGTTCAAAAATAGCCCCTACTAAACGTATCTTTTCTATATTTTGTCTAAAGTCTACGTTCTTCGCTCTATCTACATGTACAATAGTTTTATTTTTTTCATCATCCATTTCTATAACAGTAATAACATTGTAGTCACCATCAGTAGAAATAGCAGGGTCAACACCTACATAATATTTGTAGCCTTTATCTTTTCTATGTCCTAATTTTAATACATAATCTCTTGCTTTACATTTATCAATAAATTCAGGATTAAAGAGAGAAGTCCCTGTAGATATAGGGACACATAGATATTCTCTTGTAAATTTTAAAGAACCTATTTCCGCTTTTCTTTGCATAAGAGCATCATAGTTCCACCTTTCTGCCCATAGTGGTTCGTTTAAAGAATTAAGACATGGATATTTTCTAACAGTATATGCTTCATTTTCCTCTAACTGAGTAAAAATATCTGTATAAGTAAATGGAGTACCAATCATTCTAAGATTAGAAGTATGGTGTAACGTAGGTATCATATCTCCAAAGAACCAATCAGTTACCCGTTGAATAGCAACCAAACTAAATTCTTTCAAAGGGTCATCAATAATAATTTCTTGAGGATGAAGACCTCTAATTTGAGAACCAACGGAACGCTCTAAAATCGCATTGCCATTGGTTAACTGAATATTACCAATAGCCCAACCTCTAGAAGGTCTAAACTTTTTTAATGCTGGATGATTAAACATCCTATCAATTTCTCTCATGTGTACTAAAGTCTGTTTTTGATTAGAAGATATGTATAACATTTGATATGGTGGCTCTTGAAATACTAAATTCCAAACAACCCAACTATGCATAAAGACAGATTTACCGTGGTCACGACTACAAATAATAACTGTTCTATCTGTACTTTGCATAAGTTCTAGCCACTCTTGCATATACTCAGGATACATCATTCCTAATACATTTTGAAAAAAATAAGGAAATGAAGTTTTAGATATTTCCATATCCATTTGAGAAACAAAATCTAAATTTTCTATTTCCATCTTAACACCTGTTGCCACTTAGGTGTGGAATACATTATCCATTTTTGTATTTGGTCGGGGTATTCAATACCTTCTAATTCTTCTTGTATTTCATTAGGAAGTTCATCTTTATTCATATCTTTAAAACCTAAACTTCGGTATTTTCCTGATATTTTCGGATTAGCCAAATTAATAAAAAGAGTTTTATTTCCCTTCTCTTGTAGAATTTTTTCAATAAACTGTTCTAGTAAACCCCTTCTTCTATATTGTCTTCTAATATGCGCCCCTGCTGATAATAAAACCCCCTTGTATGGAGCGAAACCAATAGTACCAACTGGTTTATCTTCTAAAAATCCAACAAACATTCTTGCAGGTGCAGTAGCCCAAATAGAATTACTTGGTAATAAATCACCATATCTCTGTTTTCTTTTTGTGTATTCATAATACCCATCTTCTACAAATGTTGAAACTGCATCCTCTTCAGACATTTCTTTGAACTCTAACATGGTAATCACCTAAAATTAGCCTTTAAGAAATATACACTTTCAGAAGGCATACCATACTTTAACCCTAAGTTAGCCATAGAATCAATTTCCATAACTATATTTTCTATATCTACAGCAGAGATATCTACATTAAAATGAGACTTTAAAATATCTTTAGCACTATTTATATGCGAATAATCTTGTATGTCTCCATATTTATAATAAACAGGTTTATTTAACATTTTTCTAATATTATCGTGAGCATCTAAAATTTTAATTTCTACATCACTTTTTATTATAGTATTACTAAATTTTTCTACTGCTTCTTTAAACTCATCAACAATGTCTTTCTTACTTTTCTTATCACCGTCTACAGATATATTAGTTAATCTATCTTCTTTTATTGTTTCTATGTTTAATCTTAATATTAAAATTAATGCTTGTAAAGGATAACTAGATTTATTATATTCTTTACTAACGTTAGCAAAGTCTTTTACATTTTTACCAAATATTTTATCATCACCAATTTGTTTTCTAGAAAGAATTGAATAATAATATGCTCCGAGTTCTGCTTCTATATCAGATACAAATGACTTACCAAGAATTATTTTAAGGTCTTGTTTTAAAGATTGTAGGGTTTTTCTTAGTTTATTTTTTGAGGTAAATATAGCAGGTGTAGTAATTAGGTTAAGTAAATTTGTAATATCTACTAAAACTTTATATGATTTTGTGGGAAATAAACTAGATACACCTACTAATCTTAAACTTAATAATTTAAAAAATGGGTCACTTTTATTTTTTGACCTACCTAACTTTTCTGCTATTTTAGGAGGTACTAATGAGTTACCTCCTCTATAATCAAAAGGTGTCTTTCCTGAGTTAAATGGTACAATATAATAATTAATTATATTTTCTAACATTTTATCAAAAGCATCTTTTGCCTCAAACAAATCATTTAACATAGTTTTTTTGTTTTTTCTACCTATAGTCTTCAAATTAAGTGATGGTTTTTTTGACTCTCCTTCTGCTGAAATATTTATTTGAGCCCCACTACCTGATTGTTCTAAGTCTGTTTCACCAAAGTCTATAATTCTTGCAATTAATGTTAAAAATTTAGATATATGTTCCTTTCTTTCTACTGCTTCATTGTAAGTAATAGTGTCACCGTCTAATAATGTAGATAATTCGGTAGAGATAGGTAAATGAAATGTTTGGTATTTTGTTGAAATTACTTGTTTATGTAGGTCTTTTATATACGTTGTTAATTTTTCATCAAAATTAAAATCTATCTTTTGACTTCTACCTAAACTTCCTAACATTTTAAGTGTTTTTTCTGCTTCTTTTATTTCCTTTTTAAATAATTTAAGATTTTTAAATGAATCACCATCTCTATCAAATGCATAAGCAAAAAGTGGGTCTACTTTATCATTAATAAGTTCACTAGTTACTCTACCGAATGTATCTAACTGTTGTATTTCTCTTTTCATACCTGCCGCTCCTCCGGCCATTTCAACTTCAGCACTTAAACCAGCATAATCGCCATCTTTTGTATATGTATTTACTGGGTTATTAGGGTCAATTGCCTCGCTATTATCACCACCAAAACCACCTGAATCACCTGTTGCAAACCTTTCTTGATAATCACCTGCTTGACTACTTGCATCTACTTCGTCAACATTTTCTCTAACATTACTACTATCTGTTTTTGCATCTTGTTCAAAACTCTCCTCAGATGATAACTCTTTATTTTCTGTATTGCCTCCATCTATTTCTTTCTCATAAATACGTTGAAAATTACTACCCTTTTTTCCACCTCCTGATTCAGAAAATATGTCTACTCCTTCTATTACTTGAACTAATGCATCATTAGGGTTCTGCCTTCTAATTATTACGGGATTAACTGGAATAATATACTGTAGTCTTACTTTTCCTTTTCCCTTAGCACCCGCTTTAACTACACCAATATCAAATTCTGCTATTGCTTTAGCGTGTTCTAATTTATCCTTTTTTATTGTTTTATATTGGTCACTTTTAATAACATCTTTATACGTATTTTGAAATTCTTGTATGCTAGCATGTAGGGCACTATAATCTCTACTAACATCCCTCCAATATTTGTAAATAGTTTCTCTTCTATTTGTTTTTTTAAGGTCTAAACTACCTATAAATTTATCTGCTTCAAAATCAATACTTATACTTGAAGTATTAATCCTTCTTTTTTTGGATGCATTTGGTGATAATAAATTATCTATAAGAGTAAGGAATGGTCGTATTTTTCGTAGGTTTGCTCCTGAAAATTCTGAAGTAATAAGACCTTTCCAATCTTCTAATTGTTCATCTGTTACCTCCTTAATAAATCGTAAACTACTTAGAGGGGGATTATCCATTTCCATTAATTCATTAATATCATTAAATTTAGTAGCACCACTCTTAAAATAACTTAACATATCATTTAATTGAGAGTCTACAGTGGTGTCTTTAATATCGAATTCAACGTTTAATTTATTCTTAGCATTACGTAAAATTAAATCTGTAGGACTACCTTCTCTAGAAAAATCTCTTAACACTTCATTTAAATCAAGAAACAATTTTCTTTTATTGCTAATAATTCTTAATCCTTTAAACGTTTTTATTAGAAACTTAGAAATTTCTTGTTTAACACTTTCAATACCTCTTGGTTTTAGTTTTAAATTCTTATCATTAATAAGATAAGTAAAATATTCACTTAATTCACTTTTTTGTACAGTACTACCAGCCTGAAATAAATATTCAGGCATAACCCAATTACTTGGAGATAGAGTAGTTGGTTTAGGGTTGGTACTTTCTTCAATTAAAAATGCATATAAATTCATAACAGGAAAATTTTCTATTACATCTTTATATTTTTCTTCAGTTTTAATATCTATAATTTCTAGATGTTTCTCTATAATGGCATCTAACTCTTCAGCCTCAGATTTATTCTTTCCTTTTTGTAACTCTTTTAACTTATCTTCTAACTCATCTATATTTATATTATTATCTTTTTCATAAGCGTCAAACATAAACTGTCCAAAAGCCCCAATAACGCCTTCTTTAGTTAAAGTACTTTTAAGATTACCAACAATGTAGTTAGCAAAGACATCCTCTTCTCTTTCATTTTTTCTAATCATATATTATCCTCCATTGGATTACTTATTTCATCTAAGGACATTAAGAATCTCATTGGTTCATTATTTCTAGGTTTTGATTTAGTTCCAATCATAATAGGTTTTGTTATAACTTCTTTTATCTTATCCTCACTATCGGCTATAAATTTAGTCCTATACGTAGAATATGCTTTTTGTAACTTAGTTAATATTTCTCTTACTTTGTTATCAATGGCAGGTTTATCGCTCGCTTCTGTAAGGTCTTCAATATCATTATCAAAAACCGTTGAAAAATTATCATCCCGATATAAAGTTGATAATGTTAAACATAGGGCTAATATAGCATCAATAGTTGCATCCATTTTATTAAAGTCAAGTAATAAATTTTCAATATCATTTGTATTAAAATTGTCTAAATCTATACTTGTTAAGTAATTAGTAAAAGTAGTCATAACATCGCTAGCAGATGATTTTTCTGTTAAAAACATCTTCAGGGATTGCACATATGCTGGTTTAATCGTGTAGATATCCCCAGTTATGGTAAAAGCAGTTTTGTTAGTTAAAGCAGTTAACATGTCTTCGATTTTATATATATCTATTACATCTTTAATAGGAATCTTAGTTGTTTCTAGTAGGGATTTTACGGATGCATTTTCCTCGTTATTGAACCATTTATTTATTCGTCTAACTCTTAATTGACCCTGTGTGTTTGACTTATATACCTCAGATGCTTTGAACTCTGTACCTATTTTAATAAGTAAATCACCTATTTGTTTAGGTATAGTGTTTCCTTCTTTAGTAGTTTCATCTTTCTTACCTTTCATTTCATCTTTAGATAGTTGTATTAATTCATGATAATAATAAGTACCGTTACTAGTTTGACCAAGTGTTTTAACTTTGGCTAAAAACTTTGTAGTATCTTCACGGTCTACGGCTATCTTTTCATCTGAACCTTTTTCATCTAATTTTTGTTGTGCTTTTTTTCCTTTAACTGTATTATTAAATAACTCTTGTAAATCAGTATTACTACTTGCATATTTATTTGCATATAAATTACTAAGCACCTTATCTAAATGAACCGATGACTCCGGCTTAGTTTTAAGTTGACTGAAGTTTTCAATGTTAAGTTTTTCTTCCATAATTAAATATTCTAGTGATGTAGGTAAATGGCTACTAGTACTTGTTCGTTGCGTACTAATTCCATAAATGGTTAACGCTTCATTTCTTTGACTACTATTCATATATGGTAAAAATTTATCTCTATCTTTATTTAGTCTAGTTAATACAAATCGGTAGTATTTACTTATTGTTTCAGGTAGAAATGTTGATGGAAGATTAGTTACACCCTGTTCTAATTCTTCATTAGAATAGTCATTTATATTAAATACTTCACCTAAAGGTGTTAAAGTAAAAGAAGTACTAGTAGAACCACCTGCTAATTGTCTTGCT
>TARA_R110002049_G_scaffold17238_5_pt1 | contig 19196 bp, 10 predicted proteins | sample TARA_R110002049 | Tara Oceans TARA_R110002049 (sample SAMEA4396941) | marine metagenome | biome: Polar Biome; feature: [SRF] surface water layer (ENVO:00010504); material: water (ENVO:00002006), including particulate matter (ENVO:01000060) such as... | depth 5 m | reverse complement strand
TCTGGTCTTTTTTCCCGTGGAAAGCTGCCGTTTTATTAAGGCAGGCAACATAGCCAATATCGATATTACAGGGCATTTAGATTCTGATGGCGATTTTTTAATTACAGCTTCAGAACAAGATGGTTTTGCACCTATTGAAATTCCTGATGTTTTAAAACTCCATATAAAATCAGTAGAATTAGGGCAAGAAGATGGTGATTTCTTTATAGGGACTACTGCAGATTTAGAATTCACTAATGCAGTAATGAATAAGTTACTTTGTGGTGAAGGCGGAGATAATGTACGTCTAGCATTACCTGCGGTACGTATTTATAGTAATGGTAATTTTGAGATTGTAGGTGGTAATATTCCTTTGCCTACTAATTTTGGGCTTTGCTTAGGACCTGTAAAGATGAGTATTAGTAATTTAAACTTTACATCACATCAACAAGAATATCAAAATGTTTTAAGAGAGTATAAATGTTGGGGTTTTGATGGAGCCTTAAATATAAACCCATTAGGTGTAGAAGTGCGAGGAGATGGTGTTAGATATTGCTATACTGTAGATGACGATGATGCAAACGGAAAGCCACACCATTCCTATATACGCATTACAACTATTGAGGTAGATCTTATAATTCCAGGAAATGCATCACCAAGTACTGCAACAGCTATAATAAATGGGTATGTAACTATCCCAGAACCTGGAGTATCTACAGAATTTGCAGGAGGTGTATCTTTAAAATTCCCAAAATTGGGGCTTAGTGGTAGCGTAGAAATGAAACTGGATCCTAAATATCCAGCCTTCATATTAGATGCCAACATAGAAATTCCTACGCCTATTCCAATAGCAGCAACAGGCTTGGGTGTTTTTGGTTTTAGAGGCTTATTGGGATACCGTTATGTAGCAGAAAAAGAAGCAGTAGGGCTTACATCTGGAGTTGATTCTTAGTATGATTATTATTTATACCCAGAAAGAGGAATAAATATAGATAAATTCCGCAAACCAGGAGAAACGTCTAATTACAAAAATCCAGTTTCTATTGGAGCAGGTGCTTCTATAGCTACTTATGGCAATGACAGTATTGTTAACTTTAGAGTATTCCTATTACTATCTATCCCAAGTCTATTCTTTATTGAAGGAAAAGCAAATGTGCTTAGTAAAAACCTTGGTTTAGAAGCTACAGATGAACCTCCATTTTTTGCCTTTTTAGCCATAGGAGATAATTCTATAGAAGCAGGTATAGGAGCAGACTTTAAATTACCGAGTAATAGTGGTGATATTATCTCGCTTCAGGCCAAAATAGAAGCAGGTATGGATTGTTGTATTCTTAAAAAAACGAAAGGATTTGGATTATAAACGTTTTTCGCAAGTAAGTCAAGAACAAAGTAAGGTTATAGAACTCATCAACGGCATGCAAGAAATAAAACTCCATAATGCCGAAAAACAAAAACGTTGGAGTTGGGAATTTTTACAAGCGAGATTATTTAAGATATCCATTGAAGGTTTGGCATTAGAACAATACCAAAGTGTAGGGTCGGGTTTTATAAATGAACTTAAAAATATTTTGATTACGGTACTGTCTGCAAAATTGGTAATAGATGGCGATATTACCTTGGGTATGATGTTAGCAGTAAGTTACATTGTGGGGCAGCTTAATTCGCCCATAGCGCAACTTATCAATTTTATTAGAGAGGTTCAAGACGCTAAAATCTCGTTAGACCGTTTGTCTGAGATACACAATAAAGATGATGAGGAGGAAGAGGGTGTGGATAAGATTACTCATATTCCTCTGGGAGCAGACTTACAATTATCCAAACTATCTTTTAGATATATAGGCTCAGACCAAATGGTGTTAAAGGATTTGAATCTTACCATACCTGCAAAAAAAATAACGGCAATAGTGGGTGTTAGTGGTAGCGGTAAAACCACTTTAATGAAACTGCTCTTAAGGTTTTACGACCCAAATGTTGGGCAATTAAAAATAGGAAAACATAACCTAAAACATGTTTCTCAAAAATCGTGGAGAAACGCATGTGGAGTTGTGATGCAAGAGGGCTATATTTTTAATGATACTATTGCTAATAATATTGCAGTAGGAGAAGATTATGTAGATAAAAAGAAATTGGCACATGCGGTTCATGTTGCAAATATCAAAGAATTTATAGAAACTTTGCCACTATCTTATAACACTCAAATTGGAATGGAAGGTGTTGGAATAAGTACGGGGCAAAAACAACGCTTACTTATCGCGCGAGCAGTATACAAAAACCCGAATTTTTTATTTTTTGATGAGGCCACCTCTGCTTTGGATGCCAATAATGAAAGGGTCATTATGGATAATCTAAATATTTTTTTTGATAATAAAACCGTTGTTGTTATTGCACACAGATTAAGTACGGTTAAAAATGCACATCAAATAGTTGTTTTGGATCAAGGTAAGATTGTTGAAGTTGGGAATCACACTGCCTTAGTCAAAAAGAAAGGAGATTATTATAATTTGGTTAAAAACCAATTAGAGTTAGGAAAGTAAACAAAACTTTATGGGTTTTCAAAACTGGAAAGTCTTTTCGCAACGTTTCGTAAGCTATAAGCAAATACAACATTAATGAATAAACATATAAAAACTGAAAATTCGTCTATTCCAAAAAAATCAGAGCAATATATTCCCCCTTTGGGGGTTAGGGGGCTAGACATAGAACTAAGAAGCGAGGACGTACAGGAAATCCTAACTGCTGTGCCACATTGGATGATACGGTGGGGAAATATCTTGTTTTTAACCTTGATTTTATTACTGCTGTTTTTATCATGGTTTATTAAATATCCTGATATTATTCTTTCAGAAGGGATAATAACAACCAGTATTCCGCCACAAAAGGAATATGCTAAAATAACAGGGAAACTTGATGCAATTCTAGTAAAAGACAATGAAAAGGTTTATGATAATCAGGTTTTGGCTGTAATAGAAAACACAGCAAATTATAAAGATGTGAATAAATTGAAATCTGTAATTGATACGATTCAAATCAATAATAAGTCATTCGGTTTTCCAATAAATGAGCTGCCTATTTTGTTTTTGGGAGATATAGAATCACAGTTTGCCCTATTTGAAAATAGTTATATTCAATATCAACTTAACAAAGATTTACAACCATTTTCAAACGAAGCTTTGGCCAACAGATATTCGGTTTCAGAATTAAATAGGAGATTAAGAAATCTTCAATCTCAAAAGCGTATCAACAAAACGGAGCTGGATTTTAAAAACAAAGAATTAATTCGTAATAAAATCCTATTTGATAAAGGAATTATCTCTGCTCAAGATTATGAAAACAAACAGTTAGAATTTGCTCAAGCTGAACGAAATTATACAAACTTTGAATCTTCAATTTCCCAGATAAGAGAAAGTATTAGCAACGCACAGAAAACTAAAAAGGGGACTGAAATAAATAAAGTAAAAGAAGAAATGATGTTACTAAAAAATGTCATACAATCTTTTAATCAATTAAAAAAAGCTATTAAAGATTGGGAATACCAATACGTTTTAAAATCTAACATAGATGGTCATGTTGCTTTTTTAAACTATTGGAATATAAACCAAACAGTAAGTCAAGGCGATTTGGTGTTTACTATTATTCCTATTGAAAACGCTTCTTTTATTGCTAAATTAAAAACACCTGCCCAAAATTCAGGTAAAATTAAAGTTGGGCAAAATGTTAATATTAAATTAGAAAATTATCCTGATGCTGAGTTTGGAATATTAAATGGTCTAGTCAAAAATATGTCGCTAATTCCCAATAATGAAGGTTCTTATTTAATTGATGCCAAACTTCCACAAACACTTATAACTTCTTATGGAAAAAAAATTGAGTTCAGGCAGGAAATGCGGGCGTCTGCTGAAATTGTTACTGAGGATTTGAGATTGATTGATCGGTTCTTTTATCAATTCAGGCAAGTGTTGAGTAGATGAAATAGATAGGTTATAAATATTTAACCTGTTCTAAAATATATTTTCAAAAAAGTATTTAAAAACTCCGCAGTAGGGCGCACCAAATTTTCAGGTTTGAAAAGGAATATTGATTTTTTGAAATAGAACCATTATAATTAACATTCAAACATTCTTTTACTGGATTTTTAGATTAAATCCAACCAAATTTATAAATTAGACTATTTAATTATTTATTGAAAGATGCTTTTTGCAAAAGAAATGATTATCTTAAAAGCTATTTCTTAATACCAATGCAACATTGCTTTCAATGAAGACGAGCTATTTCCATATTTTTTTGAGATTTATTTTAGTATTAATTCTCTTATTTTCTTTTTCGTGTAATAATTCCGAAACCAAAAAATATACTATAGGGTTTTCCCAAACCGGTATTAATGACGAATGGCGCAAATCCATGAATCAGGCCATGAGAATTCAAACAGCTTTTTATCCAGAGATTGAATTGAAAATTCTGGAAGGGCAAGATGATGTTAATGACCAAATTAAAGATATTGAAGCGTTAATAGCTGAAAATGTTGATATTTTGGTTGTTTCGCCAGTGCAAGCTACACCTATAACACCCATTGTAGAAAAAGCTTACAAGAAAGGGATTCCAGTTTTAATAGTTGACAGAAAAATTAATGGTGAAAATTATACGGCTTATTTAGGTGCAGATAATTATCAGGTTGGTACAAATGCTGCAAATTATTTGGCTTATTTAACTACTGAACCTAAAAATATTATAGAAATCAAAGGGTTATTGGGGTCCTCGCCAGCATCAGAACGTAGTTCTGGATTTAATAATGTTATTAACGATATTCCTAATTTAAGTGTCGTAAAAACAATCCAAGGGAATTGGGAAAGTTATTCAATTAAAGATAGCTTATCTAAAATTTTGGATAGCATTAAGAATGTTGATTACATATTTGCGCATAATGATAGAATGGCTTTAGGGACATGGGAAGTTTTAAAAGAAAAGGGACTCGAAAAATCTATCAAAATAATTGGTGTGGATGGTTTAAACGGACCAAATGGCGGTATTAAACATGTGCAAGACCAGATTTTTTTGGCAACTATATTATATCCCACAGGAGGAGAGGAAGCAGTTGAACTAGCCGTAAAAATACTAAATGGTGAAACTGTAGCTAAAAAAAACATACTGGGAACTACGGTTATTGATTCAAGAAATGCTGATATTTTGAAAAATCAATTTGATAAAATTACGCAACAACAAAATGATATAGAAACCCAACAAGATAAAATTCAATTACAGGAAAAAACCTATTCAACTCAAAGTAATAGATTAAAAGTTCTTTTAGGTTTACTGATTACAAGTTTACTTTTAGCTACCTACAGCATCTATTCGGCATACAACATCAAAAAGAAAAAACGCGAGTTGGAAATACGTAACAAGAAAATAACCATTCAGCGTAATCAAATCAAGAAATTTGCCGAAGAGGTTAAAACAAGCAACGATGCCAAAACGAACTTTTTTACAGGGCTTTCGCATGAATTTAAAACACCAATAACACTTATTTTATCTTCTATAGAATCTTTAAGTGAAAACAATGCCTTAAAAGACAATAAACTTTTAAGAGAAGTTGGCTTGATTTATAATAACTCAAAGCGCTTACTAAGATTAATAAATCAACTATTGGATTTTAGAAAAATTGAAGACCGTAAATTTATTTTAAAAGCTTCTGAGACCAATATATATGAGTTTTCAGTCAGAATTTTTAAAGATTTTGAGCGTGAGGCACAAAAACGAAATATTGAATTCACCATCAGCACTAATGATAAAAATTTAATAGTATGCATTGATAGAAATTTGATGGATAAAGTCTATTTTAATTTATTGTCCAATGCGTTTAAATTTACACCGGACAATGGAAGCATACATATTAATATTGTAAATGAAGTTGACAGTAACTTTGTTAAAATCCTTTTTAAGGATAGTGGCATAGGCATCCCGAAAAAAGATCTACAAGGTGTTTTTCAGGCATTTTTTCAGGCATCCAATAATAATAAAGCAAGTTCGGGTATTGGTCTGCATTTATCAAAGGAGTTTGTGGAGATGCATAAGGGGGCTATTGGTGTATCAAGCAAACATGGTACGGAATTCACTTTGACACTTTACAAAGGAAGTGCGCATTTAAGTTCTGATGAGATTGTTTATGAACCCGATTTAGTCGATAATTCCATTTTAAGCTTTAATTCAGACTATGAAGAAAATGAGTTTACCGAAGTGGATGTTCTAAATGATGAAGAGCGGTATTCCATTCTTATAATCGAAGACAATTCAGATTTAATTAAATACTTAAGAAATAAACTGATTGGTGAATATGATGTGCATGTGTCCGATGGGTCTGATGGTGTTGAAAAAGCCTTTGAAATAATACCGGATATCATTATTTGTGATATTAATTTACCAGATAAAACAGGTTTTGAAATATGTGAGATTTTAAAGAAGGACTTAAGAACATCACATATTCCTACTATTATGCTTACGGCATTAAACAATAAAGAATCTTACATAAAAGGATTGGAATCGGGTGCCGACTTATACTTGACCAAGCCATTTAGTTTTGCAATTCTTTCCCAGTCGGTTAAAACCATGATTTATAATCGAGAAAAACTGCGCTATTATTTTATAAATAACATTCACAAAATAAATACAGATCATGGTTTCGGTTCTATTGAACAAGACTTCTTATCTAAAATCAATCAAATAATAAATGAGAATTTAGATAATTCCAAATTCTCTGTTGAAAACTTAGCCTCTGCATTAAACATATCCAGAGTACAGTTATATCGAAAAACCAAAGCTATTCTAGGGGTTTCAATTAGCGATTATATCCAAAATATACGCTTAGAAAAAGCAAAAACACTTCTGCAGGAAACCCAGTTGTCAATTTCTGAGATTGCTTATGTAACGGGGTTCTCTTCACCCAATTACTTTTCAACAAGTTTTAAGAATAAATTCGACAATTCACCAAAAGCATATAGAGAGGAGTCTTAAACTATAATTAGTATGACTTCTTAATTTAGTAGCTACCACTTTGTGGTTCTCATAAATTATAGGAGGCTTTTTTAAGGTATTCCAATAATTATATGGTTGTATTTAACGAAAATGATAAATATTCATGTTGTTTTTTGTCAAATGAATATTTCAAAACAGTAAAAGAAGTAACAATTTTAAAATAATGATGTAACAATTTTAAAGTTGAGAATTTTTATGTTGAAATTATATGTATATAAAAGTTTAAAAATCAATTGCTTATGCAGTTACGTGAGTGTTATGAACAATTTTATAATATATTGATACAAAAGTAAAATGGTCAAACAACCTTTTCATGTAATTTGCACCCATTAGATTACCAACTAAACACCACCAAATGAATAAGAAGATACTAATCTGGTCCATTACTGCAGCTTTGGCTGGTTTCCTTTTTGGATTTGATACCGTAGTTATTTCAGGCGCAGAAAAAAAATTACAATTATTATGGGGGGCTTCAGATATGTTCCATGGTGTAGTTGTTATAGGTATGGCATTATGGGGAACCGTTGTAGGTGCTTTTTTTGGAGGTATTCCCACCAATAAAATAGGACGTAAAAACACCTTGATATGGATAGGTGCTTTATACACCATATCTGCTATTGGATCTGCACTAGCAAACGATCCATGGACTTTTGCTGTTTTTAGATTTATTGGAGGCTTAGGTGTGGGTGCGTCAACTATTGCAGCACCTGCTTACATTTCAGAAATTGCTCCAGCCAAAGATAGAGGGAAGCTAGTGGGCTTATACCAATTCAATATTGTATTTGGTATTTTGGTAGCCTTTTTATCTAATTACTTATTGAACAACGTTGGGGAAAATGCTTGGAGATGGATGGTAGGCGTAGAAGCAATTCCAGCAGCTATATATACAGTATTTGCTTTAACAGTTCCAAAAAGTCCACGATGGTTATTGACCAAGTTTAGAAACGATGAAGCGATAAGTGTCCTTCAAATCATTAGCCCAAATTTAGACCCTAAAAAGCTGATAATGGAGATAAAAGATGAAATGGAGAACACCGTACCAAATGAAAACATCTTCCTTAAAAAATATAGATTTCCACTCATACTGGCATTTCTTATTGCGTTTTTCAACCAACTGTCAGGAATCAATGCCCTACTTTATTATGCCCCTAGAATTTTAACAGAAGCAGGTCTTGAAGAAAGCTCAGCGCTTTTAAGTAGTATCGGAGTAGGTGTTACTAATATGGTTTTCACTTTGTTAGGCATCATTCTTATAGACAGATTGGGCAGAAGACAGTTAATGTATATATGCTCATTCGGCTACATTATATCATTGTCATTAGTTTCGGCAGCATTTTTATTGAATTGGGAAGGCAGTTCTATGCCTATATTTTTGTTCATGTTCATCGCAGCTCATGCTATTGGGCAAGGCACCGTAATATGGGTCTTTATTTCAGAAATTTTCCCTAACCATTTAAGAGGCTCCGGACAATCATTTGGTAGTTCGGTACACTGGGTATTGGCTGCTGTAGTACCTTCATTGGTACCTGTATTATTTACTACAATAGGCGCAGGTATGGTTTTTCTGTTCTTTACCGTTATGATGGGATTCCAATTGCTTTTTGTAATGTTTATGATGCCAGAAACCAAGGGGATATCGCTTGAAGAATTAAGTAAAAAACTAACTAAATAAATTAAACATCATGAAAAGCTTTAGAAACACAAATCTAATTTTAATGCTTTTGGTAGTATCATTCCTAATTGGATGTAAAGATAAAAACCAAAGTACTCAAAGTGTAGATCAGGAGGTAAGTGTATCTTATTCAGAAGAAGATCTTTACCGACCTAACTTCCATTTTACGCCAAAAAAAGCATGGATGAATGACCCAAATGGCATGTTTTACTATAATGGCTACTATCATTTATACTTTCAGTATCACCCAGACAGCAATGTTTGGGGGCCTATGCATTGGGGGCACGCTATAAGCACAGATATGGTTTCATGGAATGAACAGCCCATTGCCATTTATCCAGATGAATTAGGAACTATTTTTTCAGGGAGTGCTGTAGTCGATATTAGTAACAGTTCTGGTTTTGGAGAAGTAAGTAATGCAGTGCCAATTGTAGCCATTTATACCAATTCAAAAAAATTGGAAGGGGATGATAACTGGAAGCAAACGCAAAGCATTGCATATAGCAATGACGAAGGTAAAACGTTTACCAAATATGAGGATAACCCGGTTATAGATAATAACAAATTAAAAGATTTTAGAGACCCAAAAGTAACTTGGGATGAAGCTAGAAATAAATGGGTTATGTCTCTTGCTGCTGGTGATAGAATTATGTTTTATGATTCTAAAGACTTAAAAAAATGGAAGTTGCTTTCAGATTTCGGACAAGGTATTGGCGGTCACGGCGGTGTATGGGAATGTCCGGATTTGTTTAAATTGCCCGTACTAGGGACCGACGAATCTAAATGGGTGCTTTTTGTAAGCATTAATCCTGGTGGGCCAAATGGAGGTAGCGCTACCCAATATTTTATTGGAGATTTTGATGGTACTACTTTTACTATGGACAAGGAATTTGAAACAGATCTAAATAAAAAACATAATTACTGGATAGATTTTGGTAGAGATAATTATGCAAGCGTATCATGGTCCAATGCAAGCAGAAAAGATGGTAGTAAACTCATGCTAGGCTGGATGTCCAATTGGGATTATGCTCAAAAAGTACCAACTGAAACTTGGAGAAGTGCCATGACTGTTGCCAGAAAAGTGCAGCTTCAAAAAAACGACAATGGCTATAGGTTATTGTTCAATCCTGTAAAAGAGCTTGCCAGCTACCGAAGCACAAAATACAAAAAGGAAAATATAGCCATTAAAAGTGACACAAAAATTATAGAATCTGATGCTATTGATTTGGCTAGCGCAGAAATTCAATTTAATATTTCAAACTTAAAAGAAACCACATACACGTTTAAATTATCAAACAAGCTAGGAGACGAATTGTTGTTTGGCTATGATAATACAAAGAAAGCGTTTTTTATAGACCGCAAAAATTCAGGAAAAACAAGTTTTTCCGAAAAATTTGCAAATAAAGTCTCAACGGCTTCTAGAACGTCAACTAATGATAATTTATCAGGAACTATTCTACTTGATAAAACCTCTATTGAGTTATTTTTTGATAATGGCGAAACGGTAATGACAGAAATATTCTTTCCAAATGCCCCTTATGACAAATTAAGCATTGAACCGAAAAATCAAGAATTTGTTCTTGATAATATTGAAGTACATAAACTAAATTTTAACTAAAACTAAATTAATTATGAAATGTAAAAAACTGTTATTTTTACCCATATTTGCTCTTTTTAGCATATTTGCTCAAGGACAAATTAGTGGTACTGTTACTGATCAAGCAGATGGGATGCCACTTCCCGGTGTTTCAATAGTAGTATCAGGAACCACGCAAGGAGCTGCTACAGATTTTGATGGAAATTACACATTGGAAAATGTTAGTGGTGATGCCACCTTGGTTTTTAGCTATATTGGTTATAAAACCCAAGAAGTACAAGTAAATAATCGTTCTGTTATAGACGTAGCTCTTCTAGCAGATGCCGCAGAACTTGATGAAATTGTAGTTACTGGATATTCCAGAGAAAGAAAGGTGGATGTTACTGGAGCAATTACAGTAGTTGATCTTGGGCCAACTGAAGGAGTAAGTATGAGTTCTGGTAGTGCTATTCAAGGTTTACAAGGGCGAGTTCCCGGTTTATTCATTGAAAAAAATGGCGATCCAACAGGCACTAGTAACAACATTTTAATTCGTGGTGCTACTACTTTAGGAAACAATAATCCATTGTTTGTTATTGATGGTGTGCCTACACAAAGACAAGAAGTTTTTGCTGGTATAAATCCAAGCGCAATAGAATCAGTTCAAGTTCTAAAGGATGCATCAGCTTCTTCGCTTTATGGTGCTCGTGCAGGTAACGGTGTCATAATTGTTACCACTAAAAACAGTGCTAAAGCGGCCGGAGGAGAAAAATTTCAAGTGAGCATAAATTCAAACATATCTGTGCTTTCTGAAAAACAACAGCGCTATGATATGCTAAATGCACAACAAAGAGGCGAAGCATTATGGCAAGCCTCTGTTAACGATGGTGCAGATCCCAATGCTGGCTATGGAGAAATCTATAATTTTGATTGGAATGGCGATTTTAATAATCCGGTTTTAAACAGCGTTACGATACAGCCTTTTGTAGGAGGAGATTCAAACGTACCTGTTGGAGATACCGATTGGCAAGACGAAACCTACGAAACAGGGTATGTATATAACAATGAAATTTCTGTTTCTGGCGGTACCGACAATTCTTTCCATTTATTTAATATTGGTCATTTAAGAAATACTGGGATTTTAAAAAATACAGGATACGAAAGAATTACCGCAAAATTAAATTCTAACTTTAATTTATTTAATAATAGATTAAGAGTTGGTGTTAATACCCAAATATCAACCTCTGATGAAACTTTAGGTTCTCGTGATGTTGGTAGTGCATTTATTCCAAGTTTAGCAATTACTCTTGCGCCAACACTACCTGTTTATGATGCTAATGGCGATTTTGCAGGCCCATTAGGCGCAGGATATTCCGATAGAAACAACCCCGTTTTAATGCAATATTTAAACCGTTGGGATAATACCAATAGAACTACTTTTTTTGGTAACATTTATGGTGAATTTGATATTATTGAGAACTTAACATTTAGAACTAGTTTAGGTCTAGATTACGGTGGTGTTGATAGAAGAGATATTGAAACCAGAGTTAATAATGGTTTCATTACAAGAAGCAACAATAGATTAATTCAGGGTACAAATAAATTTACCAGTTTGGTATTTACTAATACATTAAACTATCAGTTAGAACTAAATGAAAAGCATAAAATAGGTTTTTTATTAGGTACGGAATCTATTAAAGACGATTCTAATAGTGTAATAGCTCAAGCTGATGGGTTTGCTGTAGAAACAGAATCCTTTTTTCAATTAGATGCCGCTACTGGAGCAAAAACAAATGTAGGTTCTTCGACCGGTAGTAGATTATTATCCCAATTCGGAAAAATAAACTATGCTTTTGAAGATAGGTATTTAGCTTCATTTACACTACGTCGTGATGGGTCCTCAAGGTTTGGAGCCGATAATAGATATGGTATTTTTCCAGCAGCAACCGTTGGGTGGAGAATTAGTAACGAAGAATTTTGGAAAGATAATGACCTTGTAAATTCATTAAAGTTTAGAGCTGGTTATGGTGAAGTTGGTAACCAATCTATTGGAGATGTGGCGCGGTTTGGTTTATTTCAATCCAGATACGGACAAAACCAATTACAGGCAACAGGAGATACCTTCTTTTTTAATACCTTCTATAATGTTGGTACAGCATACGATTTAAATGGAGCAGATACAGGTAATTTACCTTCAGGGTTTGTATCTATACAAGCAGCTAATCCAGAATTAAAATGGGAAACAACAAAAGAATACAATTTTGGTATAGATTTCACAATGTTTAATAATAATGTCGTTGGTTCTTTTGATTATTTTACAAGAGAAACAAGTGATATTTTAACAACACCTCCAATTGCATCAGTAGTTGGTGAAGGCCAACAACGTGTCCTAAATGGAGCAACTACCCAAACTAGAGGTTGGGAACTGGCTTTAGGCTATTCTAAAACATTTGATAATGGATTATCATTCGCGGTGTCAACCAACTTTGGTGCTTTTAAAGATGAAATAACCGAGTTGCCAGATGAGGTGGTATCATCATTTCCAGGGACAATAGATAACTCTATCATAGGACAGTCTCAATTTTCTATTTTCGGATATAAAACAGCAGGGTTGTTCCAAAGTCCAGAAGACATCGCTTCAAGTCCAACACAAGTGGGAGCTAGACCAGGCGGGTTAAAATTCCAAGATTTAAATGGTAACGGAAGTATTGGTGCTGAAGACAGAGATTTCCTAGGTACAACTTTACCGGATTTAGAATATGGTATTCGCATTGATTTAAGTTATAAGAATTTTGACTTTTCTGTATTTGGTTCTGGTGTTGCTGGTAGGATAGGGCAAGATCCATATATTTTATGGAATAACTTTGTGCAGGGTAGAGAGAATGCAGGGCTTGGTGTATTAGATGCGTGGACACCTAATAATACTGGGTCATCAATACCATCATTATCCCTAGCTTTTAACGACCAAAGAGTTTCAGATTATTTATATAGAAAGAACTCTTATTTCAAACTTAGAAATCTTCAGTTTGGTTATTCACTTCCAGAGGAAATGATAAGCAAATGGGGAGGAATGACTGGTCTAAGGATTTACTTTCAAGGAGAAAATTTATTCTGGTTTACGCCGAAGGATTACATAGGTTCAGATCCAGAAAGAACAAATGTGGACAACATTCCAGTACCGACAACACTTTCACTTGGACTTAACATAAACTTTTAAAAAATGGCAAACATGAAAAATATAAAAACACTGTTAATAGGAATTGTTGCTGCATTTATTGTGGTAGGATGTTCCAAAGACTTTTTAGAATACGAACCAGAAGGTGTATTGTCTAATGAAAATGTTGCTACAGCCGAAAATGCAGAAGCTTTAGTTATAGCTGCTTATGCTGCAATTGCAAACGACGATATGGTAGGGCCACTCACTCACATGTGGGTATATGGTAGTGTACGTTCTGATGATGCCTACAAAGGCGGCGGAGGCCGAAGCGATGTAGATATTGTTGATAGATACGAGCAATATAATTTAACTATTGCAGATGATCCTTCAGATTGGATGGGGCCAAGAACTTGGACAAATTATTATAAAGCGATTTCAAGAGCTAATTTTGCTTTAAGAGTAATTAACGAAATACCTGATGCTGAATATGCAAATAAAACATTAAGACAAGCAGAACTTCGCTTTTTAAGAGCGCACTCGCATTTTATGTTGAAACTATTGTTTAAAAAGATTCCTTACATCACTGAAGATTTAACTCAAGAAGAAATTATTCTTGTTAAAAATGATTTAGATAATGATGTTTTATGGAACACCATAGCAGACGATTTCCTATTTGCATATAATAATTTGCCACAGGCTCAAGATCAAGTGGGTAGAGCCGATAAAAATGCCGCCGCCGCATATTTAGCAAAATTGCGTTTATATCAAGCTTATGAGCAAAACGATACACATCAAGTCACCAATATTAACATGTCTCGTTTGCAGGAAGTAATTGATTTTGCAGATGATGTAACTGGTGCTTTAGAATCAGACTATGGTAATAATTTTCTTGATGGATTTGATAACGGCCCAGAATCTATATGGGCAGCTCAGTTTTCTATAAACGATGGAACAACCGTTGGTAGGGTTAGTTTTGTAACGGGTTTAAATTCCCCACATGGCACAGGATTATACGGTTGTTGTGGTTTCCATTTAGCGAGCCAAAATATGGTAAATGCATTTAAAACCGATGTTGTTACTGGGTTGCCACTATTAGATACATTTAATAACAGCAATATATTTGATGTGGTTGATGGCAATGGAGAAACTCCTTTGGCTGCAGGCATTACTTTAGACCCAAGAATTGATCATACCGTTGGAATACCAGGTCGTCCGTTTAAATATCGTAATACTGTTGATACCTCTGGTGATATGATTTATAATTTCAGTTGGGCAAGAGATCCAGGCGTTTATGGTTATTTTGGAAACATGAAAGAACAACAAGCACCAGATTGTTCCTGCTATGTAAAAGAAGGCCCGTTTGTTGGAACGTCTAAAAATGTAGATTTTATTAGATATGCCGATGTGCTTTTATTTAAAGCCGAAGCATTAATTCAAATGAATCAAGTAGATCTAGGAATAGATATAATCAATGAAATAAGAATTCGTGCGGCAGCAAGTACACAAAGACAGTTGGATGCTGGAGCGTCAGATTTATATAATGTGGGACTGTATCCTATGGGAATGTCTAAACAAGAAGGGTTAAAAGCTTTAATGTTTGAAAGACGTTTGGAGTTTGGTATGGAAGGCCCTAGGTTTTTTGACTTAGTACGATGGGGAATAGCAGAACCTGTTCTTAATGCCTATCTAGCTGCTGAGAGAACTAGAAAAGATTTTCTGGCAAATGCTCAATTTACTTCAGGCAGAGATGAATATTATCCAATTCCGCAAAGAGAAATTGATTTTACGGGAGGATTATATGATCAAAATGCAGGGTACTAAAAAAAATTATGAAATAGTTTAGTTTTTTGAGTTGGTTTTTAAAATCCAGAAGAAATTGTACAATTTCTTCTGGATTTGTTCTAAATTTAAGGTATGAAAAAAGTAGTTTGCTTCGGAGAAACATTATGGGATGTGTTCCCAACCCATAAAAAAATTGGAGGCGCCCCACTAAATGTGGCTTTACGCCTGCAGTCGTTTAACAATGATGTTGCTATGATTAGTAGCGTTGGCGATGATAAACGTGGTAAAATGCTTTTAGATTACATGGTTCAAAATGGTGTAAACACTGATTGTGTTCAAGTAAATAATAAATTTAAAACAGGGAAAGTAAAAGTGATGCTAAACGAAAAAGGGTCGGCATCTTATGATATTAATTTTCCAAGAGCTTGGGATAATATCCTTTTAAATGAAAAAACAAAAACACTTGTAAAACAATCGGATGCCTTTGTATATGGCAGTCTGGTGACAAGAAACGATGTTTCAAAAAAAACATTGTTTGAACTTTTAGAACATGCCAGTTATAGGATTTTCGACTTAAACTTGCGTGCCCCATATTATACCAAAGCCGTTTTAATTCATTTAATGAATAAAGCCGATTTTATTAAATTCAATGATGATGAATTATATGAGGTTAGTGGCTATTTAGATTCCAAATACCGTTCCATGGAACAGAACATTCGTTATATTTCCCAGAAAACAAACACGAAACATATATGCGTTACCAAAGGGCATCATGGTGCAGTCCTTTTATATAACAACAAGTTTTATTACAACAGTGGGTATCTTATTAAAGTTATAGATACCGTAGGTGCTGGAGATTCATTTTTAGGGTCTTTAATTAGCCAACTTCTCAATAAAACCAACCCTCAAGAAGCTGTAGATTTTGCCTGTGCCGTAGGCGCTTTAGTGGCTCAGAGCGAAGGTGCTAATCCAAAATTACTTCGCTCCGATATTGATGCCTTTATTGATCCTTATAAGGACTCTTAAGTTGATTTAAAAATCAAAACACAAATTCTTTTATCTAATCAAAATTATGCCGTTAAAAACTCTAAATGCTAGTTTTTGCATTCAAATATGCACAACCCCTTAGTCTAAAAAGAAACATCAATTTTTTAAAAGAGTAGTTGTTTCCATAATAGGATTATTATATTTGTAAGTTGAATAAAAATCCTTTAAGTAAGTATTGCTTAAAGGTTTCTTTTTTAACTTGTCATTCTCACTAAAAAGAGAATTTAACTAATTATCCCTATGAGCGAAGAAAGCAAACGAAGAGAGGCCCTTATCTATCATGCAAAGCCAACCCCTGGTAAAATAGAAGTTGTGCCAACCAAAAAATATGCAAGTCAAAGAGATTTATCTTTAGCATATTCACCAGGTGTAGCAGCCCCTTGTTTAGAAATTGAAAAGAACAAGGAACACGTATATAAATATACGGCCAAAGGGAACTTAGTTGCCGTAATATCTAACGGGACTGCCGTTTTGGGTTTAGGGAATATTGGTCCCGAAGCCTCAAAACCGGTCATGGAAGGCAAAGGGCTTCTGTTTAAAATCTTTGCAGACATCGATGTGTTTGATATTGAAGTTGATACTGAAAATATTGATGAGTTTATTCAAACCGTAAAAATGATTGCCCCAACTTTTGGTGGTATTAATCTTGAAGATATTAAGGCTCCTGAAGCTTTTGAAATTGAGCGTCGTTTAAAAGAGGAATTAGATATTCCAGTAATGCACGACGATCAGCATGGTACAGCAATTATATCAGCTGCAGCATTATTGAATGCCGTAGAATTGGCGAAAAAGAAAATTGATAAAGTAAAAATTGTTATTAGCGGCGCAGGAGCTGCTGCTATTTCATGTTCACGTTTATACCAAGCTTGTGGTGCCAAACGCAAAAACATGGTGATGCTGGATAGTAAGGGCGTTATAAGAGACGACCGAGAAAATTTAACTTCCGAAAAAGCAGAATTTGCGACCCATAGAAAAATTGATTCACTTGATGAGGCTATTAAGGACGCCGATGTTTTTATTGGCCTTTCAATGGCAAATATCGTATCGCCGGAAATGCTATTGGCCATGGCAAAAAGCCCTATTGTGTTTGCTATGGCAAACCCAGATCCAGAGATTAAATACGATATTGCCGTTGCTGCCCGCAAAGATATTATTATGGCAACAGGACGTAGCGATCATCCTAACCAAGTAAATAATGTGCTCGGTTTCCCGTTTATATTCAGGGGCGCTTTAGATGTTCGCGCCACTAAAATTAACGAAGCCATGAAAATGGCTGCGGTAAAGGCTTTGGCAAAATTGGCAAAAGAACCCGTGCCAGAGCAAGTAAATGTAGCCTATGGAGAAACCCGATTAACATTTGGCAAAGACTATATTATACCAAAACCATTTGACCCTCGCTTAATAGCCAAAGTGCCGCCAGCGGTTGCCAAAGCTGCTATTGAGAGTGGTGTAGCTAAAAAACCAATTACAGATTGGGAAAAATATGAAGATTCATTATTAGAGCGTTTAGGGTCTGATAATAAATTATTACGATTACTCCTTAATCGTGCAAAATTAAGTCCTAAGCGTATCGTTTTTGCTGAAGCAGATCAATTGGATGTTTTAAAAGCAGCTCAAATAGTTTATGAAGAAGGCATTGCGCACCCAATTTTATTAGGGCGAAAGGAGACCATTGAATCTCTGATGGAAGAAATAGAGTTTGATGCCGATATTCCTATCATAGATCCAAAAATAGAAGAAGAAAACGACCGCAAAAACAAATATGCCAAAGTATATTGGCAACAGCGTAAACGCCGAGGGGTAACTTATTATTCGGCGCAGCGATTAATGCGAGAGCGTAATTATTTTGCTGCTATGATGGTTAATGAAGGGGATGCCGATGGTTTAATTTCAGGTTACTCCAGAAACTATCCAACCGTAGTAAAACCTATGCTGGAACTTATAGGAATGGCTAAAGGTGCTACAAGAATAGCGACTACAAACTTAATGATGACCAAAAGAGGCCCGTTGTTTTTAAGTGATACTTCTATAAATATAGATCCTACTGCAAAAGATTTAGCCAAAATAACCCAAATGACAGCCAAGGTTATTAAAATGTTTGGGCTAAACCCAGTTCTTGCCATGGTGTCCTATTCTAACTTTGGCTCATCAGAAAACGAAAAGGCATCAAAAAGTCGTGAGGCTGTGTCGTATTTGCATCGTCATTTTCCAGACATGGATGTAGATGGTGAGTTACAAACAGATTTTGCGTTAAATGATGAGATGCTTCGCGAAAAGTTTCCGTTTTCAAAATTAGTTGGCAAAAAAGTAAATGCATTAATATTTCCAAATTTAGACGCTGCCAATATTACCTATAAACTCTTAAAAGAATTACACGAAGCAGATTCTATCGGGCCAATTATGATGGGTATGCGCAAGCCAGTTCACATCCTTCAACTAGGAGCTAGTGTTGATGAGATTGTTAATATGACGGCTATAGCTGTGATTGATGCACAACAGAAAGAAAAATGGGAATTGGAAAATGCGGGGAAGAAATAATTTAGTGCAAATAATTTTATTACATTTGGTCGGTTAAGGGATATTATACATGATAACACATATACAGGGAAAACTTACTGAAAAAAATCCAACACATGTCGTTATTGAATGTAACGGTGTGGGTTATATGCTAAATATATCATTGCATACGTTTTCTCAAATATCTGATAATGAAAACCTTAAATTATTTACGCACCTACAGGTAAAAGAAGACTCGCATACGCTTTTTGGGTTTTCTTCTGTTGCTGAACGTGAAATTTTCAGATTATTAATATCTGTCAGTGGTATTGGCTCAAGTATCGCACGTACTATGTTATCATCATTAACTCCAAAACAGGTAAGAGAAGGCATTGCTACAGGCGATGTTGTTTTAATCCAGTCAATAAAAGGAATTGGAGCAAAAACGGCGCAACGTGTTATTA
>TARA_R110002049_G_scaffold78751_1_pt1 | contig 19198 bp, 19 predicted proteins | sample TARA_R110002049 | Tara Oceans TARA_R110002049 (sample SAMEA4396941) | marine metagenome | biome: Polar Biome; feature: [SRF] surface water layer (ENVO:00010504); material: water (ENVO:00002006), including particulate matter (ENVO:01000060) such as... | depth 5 m | reverse complement strand
CGTTAAATAAAATCGAATTAGGGCGCATTGTGCTTTTGTTCAGGAGTACAATGCCAATGCCTTCATTAAGGTATTATCCAGTAATAAACGTTTGTACACGGTTAATTCCGAACAATATTTATAGTCATATAATTATGTTCCGGTGCTCCACTGAGTATGATTAGGTCAGAAAATTAAAAAGTTTATAGGCCCTAAAAGGTGTTTTGACGCTATTGACCATAATCTACTAGACTCTTCGGAGCCAAGTCATTTAAGTCTAATAAATATTATTTACAGTAAAAACTTCAATGATTATTGGGTTTCAAGCGGATTTACATTAAAAATAGTACGGTGTTTCAAAATTGATATGTCAATATAGTGCTAAAAATCAATATTTTAGTGACCGTAACACCGCTTTAGCGTGTTACCCTCTTGCTGTACGTACTTAGTTGCCCCAGAGTAGTGTACTTAGAAATAAGTCCATTGAAAAGGCAACGTAACTTTGAAGGTGATGATAGGGTTCAGCATGGTCAAAAGAAAGGAGCTGACTTAAAGGGACAAAATTTTAGGGTTTCTAACTCAAGCTAAGCGTTAAATTTTCAATTTTGTATTCTTGGAAAAGTATGGGGAATCATCCCATCTAATCTTTTTGTATTGTGTGTTGCCCTTAAATGTATCCGGTAGACTTTCCCATATCGCTTGGCTTATTTTTTCCACTAATAGCTTTCTGGAGAAGGTGTCGGACGTCACCAAACTAATTTCCCGTGCGGGCTGTGGCTCCTTAAATGGAACACTTAGAGCTTTTGTTTCTCCGTTTTCCCCTAGGGTAGACAACCGAGGGACAATGGCAAAGCCAAAACCTTGCCTCACCATGTTCTTTAGCGTTTCAATCGAGTTAATTTCATAGGAAAAATTTGGATGGGAATTTGAGGTGTGTAAGCTGCAAATATCCAGTAATTGGGAGTTGTAACAGAATTCTCCCTCTAATATCAAAAGATTGCCTCGATCATGATTATTTAATTCATAGGTAGATTGCATGGACTTTTCATGATCCAATGGCAAATAGGCCATAAAGGGCTCATTGAAAATGGGAAATTCCCTTAAGTTGGGATTGCCCGTGGGCGTAGCCATCAAGGCAATGTCCAATTCCCCTGTTTCCAAGGTCTTCATTAGGCCAACCGTTGAGTCTTCTGAGATTATGAACTGGATCTCTGGCAATGTTTTTTGGAACTCCTTCAAGCAAAGTGGTATTAAATAGGGCGACAAAGTGGATACCACGCCCAAATGCACCTTTCCTGTTAAAATGTTCTTTTGTTCTATAATAAAATCCCGGACCGTGTCCACTTCCCGTAGGATCTTTTTGGCCTTTTCTATGATCTCAATGCCAAGAGAGGTTGGTTCCAAAGGAATCTTGGATCTATCAAAGATTTTAATGCCGATTTCCTCTTCCAATTTTTTCAACTGAATAGTCAGACCTGGTTGTGTAACAAGGCATTTTTCGGCCGCCCTAGCAAAATGTCGTTCTTTTTCGAGCGTCACAATGTATCGTAGCTGTTGTATTGTCATAGTTATAAATAAAATTAATTAGAGTATAAAATTATTAATTTGATTTATATATGCCAAATGAAAGACCTTTGAACCATCAAAATGAAATAACTTAAAAAAAAACACAATGAAAACAATTTTTAAATCTTTAATTCTAACAGTTATGAGCACAACAGTTAACGCACAGGTACAAAATTATGCCACAGATGCACATCTTGATCAAGGTGTAAAGGATTTTTTAACCGTATTGAACACATCTGGCGGACCAGGCCTGGAAACACTTTCCAAAGAAGATGCCCGTCAGGTATTGGTGGGAGCCCAAAAAGCTTTTGAAGTAGATCTTAGCGGTATCGATGAATCCGAGAAGACTATCCATGCCGATGGGTATGAGGTAAAATTGAATATTGTCCGTCCCAGCGGCGTGAAAGGAAAATTACCCGTATTCATGTTCATCCATGGTGGTGGATGGATATTGGGAGATTACCCAACCCACAAAAGATTGGTCAGGGATCTGGTGGTCCGTTCAGGATACGTTGGGGTCTTTGTTAATTATACCCCTTCACCAGAAGCTCAGTTCCCTGTGGCCATCAATGAGATTTATGCAGCAACCAAGTGGGTGTCCGAGCATGGTAAGGAAATCAATGTGGACGGAAAACGTTTGGCCGTGGTGGGTAATAGTGTGGGAGGTAACATGACCGCGGTGACAGCCCTTAAGGCCAAGGCAGAGAATGGTCCTGAAATCAAGGCACAGATTCTTTTGTGGCCTGTAACCGATGCTACTTTTAGCCAGGAGTCCTACCAAAAGTTTGCGACCGATAGGTTCTTGACCGTACCCATTATGAAATGGATGTGGGACCAATATACCACCGATCCCAAAGAAAGAAATTCCATCTACGCCTCACCATTGCAAGCCAGTATTGAAGAATTGAAAGGATTGCCTCCTGCAGTAATCATGGTCGCTGAGAACGATATCCTTAGGGATGAGGGTGAAGCATATGGCCGCAGGTTGGACCAAGCAGGTGTCGAAGTAACCACAGTTCGTTACAATGGTACCATCCATGACTTTGGATTGTTGAACGCTTTGGCTAATCAACCATCTACAAAGGCCATGTTAGATCACGCCGCTGCTGAACTTAAAAAATATTTGAAATAACAATGCATAATTGATGTTGGTTGTGGTTTTTATCGATAGGGGCTGGAGTATGAATTCCGGCCCTTATTTCTTCTAACTACTACAAATCAAAAGAATTAGCAATCTATAAAAAGTAAATCATGGATTATTTATATTACATAGGTCTTGAAAAGGACAAATCTCATCATATTGCCGAAAAGCTTAATGCACTATTGGCGAACTATCAGGTTTTTTATTTGAACGCAAGAGGATTCCACTGGAACATCAAAGGAGATAAGTTTTTTGAACTACATGCCAAATTTGAAGAATTGTATACCGATTTATTGGGGAAAATTGATGAAATAGCAGAACGTGTGCTCACCTTGGGGAAACATCCGTTGCACAGTTTTTCAGATTATGTGGAAGTAGCCCAGATATCGGAACATAAAAATGTTCAGGATGAAGAAACCTCCGTGCGTATAATTTTGGAATCTTTCAGGATTCTTTTGGCCCAAGAAAGGGAATTATTGGTCTTATCGGAACAGGCGATGGATGAAGGAACCAATTCGTTGATGAGCGATTATATACGTGAACAAGAAAAGTTGGTGTGGATGTACGCTGCCTTCTTGGGATAATACGTTATTTAAATTTTGGGGCTTAGCGTTTTTTAATCTTCTCACGATGGCTAAGTCCCCAATCTTTAAGAGACATGATGACCTTCTCCAAACTTCGTCCATGTTCCGTAATTTCATATTCGACCGTAGGTGGGAACGTATCATATTCAGTTCTTTTGATAAGGTGATTGAATTCCAATTCCTTTAGTTGCTTGGCAAGCACACGATCCGTTATTCCGGTAATTTCATTTCCGATTTGACGAAACCTTTTCTTTCCAAAGGATAATGAAACGATTACGGGAACCTTCCACTTTCCTTTTAAAATCTCCAAAGCATCCCATATGGGAAGCATGATTTCCAAACATTCTTTATGGGTTGCGTTTGACATTTGACATATGGTAATATGATTCAACTACTATCCTTTGGGATAGTATTATCTTTTGGATAGTTGTTATGGTTAATTTTGTGTCACTAAAAATAATAAAACGATGACAAATTCTATAAAGGAAAATAAGGGGTGCTTCAAGCTCCTATTGGGATCTTTGGAGCTTTACATCTTTACGGACGGCTATTCCGAAATAAGTCCCATTCAACCCATGTTTGCCCCAAATGTTGGAAAGAGTGACTTACTTCCAGTCTTAATAAATAATGATCTTTCCAATGAACACATCCATTTGGCTGGAAATATTATGCTTGTTATCTCTGGTGACAAACGCATCTTGATTGATACGGGTTGTGGAGGTACCCTTGGGCCTACAAGTGGTAAATTAATGGATCAATTAGTAAGTGCAAATGTAGCTCCGGATAGCATTACGGATATTGTATTGACCCATGCGCATCCAGATCATATCGGGGGTGTATTGACCGTGGATGAAACCCTTGCTTTTACACAAGCCTCTGTTCATATTTCGAGAAGGGAATACGACTTTTGGACGTCGGAAGATCCTGATTTTTCGAGAGGAACCAAAAATGCAGTTACGGATTTTGAAATTCAGTTCGCTCGGCAATATTTGGAAAAAATTAGTTCTGTCCTGTGCTTTTATAAAAGTAATGACATCTTATTTGGGTGCCTACAGATGGTTCCGGCACCGGGACATACTCCAGGTCATATGATGGTGCGGGTAAATTCAGGGGACGCGGAACTTTTGCATATCGCTGATGCTTTCCAGCATATTTTACTGGTTGAGCATCCCGAATGGGGAAATCAAATCGATTCCGATTTTGAGCTTGCAGTTCGTACCCGGATATCCGTCTTGGAAGTTTTGGCTGAATCCCAGCAACTGTTTTTTGGAAATCACCTTCCATTTCCGGGCTTGGGATATATCGTCAAAACTAGTGCATCCTTTCATTATGTCCCTAAAGGTCTTTAATAGCTATTGGAGCAATTGATAAAATTCAACAAGGATCCCAATGAAAGAATTATACCTATATTAAATAAGTAAAGGGAGCATATCCAACAGAGCCATTTGGGCTATTGATATGCTCCCTTTTTTATATTCAAAAACTCAGTTGGCCTTGGTCCATCTTTTTTGTTTCATCCTATCAGTTCAACAAGAGTTGCTTTTTAAAATCCAAGGGGCGCATACCTGTTTGTTTTTTGAACAGTCGTGTGAAATAGGAGGTGTTCTCAAAACCGAGCTCATAGGCAATCTCGGCAATACCAAGATCTGCAGATTTGAGCAGGTTCTTTGCTTCGGAAATAAGCGTGAGATGGATAAGTTCCAAGGCGGTTTTTCCTGTTTCCTGTTTCAAAAGGTCACTTAAATACCTCGGTGATAGGAACAGTTGCTCAGCCATAAAGTTGACCGAGGGTAATCCCCGTTCCTGAAGACCACCACTTTTTATGTATTGCTGGAGTACCGAATCAAATTTGGATATGGTTTTTCCTGAAAGTTCGGATCTGTTGATGAACTGCCGTTTATAAAATCTTTGGGAATACATCAATATAGAGGCAATATGACCCAACATGATTTCCCTACTATACTCATCTTGATTGTTATTATATTCTGTGATGATTTTATCCTTGAGCTCCCAAATGACGCTTTCCTCTTTCGGGGATAGGTGCAGGGCTTCATTAACTTCGTAATCAAAAAAGCCATATTTCTGTACCGTTTCGAAGAGCTCGTGACCCAATAGGTAATCTTCATGAATGAAAAACATGAAACCGGCCTCTTCAAATTCGAGTCCTTTCAACTCAATAATTTGTCTGGGCTTCATAAAATACATGGAACCATTGGAATGGTCATAGGGGGTACGGCCATACATTATTACCCCGGATTTCAATTTCTTGAAGGCAATGACATAGGCATCCGTTGTAAACTCTCTATCTCCTAGGGGACAGGCCTGTTGACATCCGATCATACTGAAAAAAGGATTTTCAGGTGGGGACCACCCATTTCCCTCGTGCAGTTCACTTAATGTTCGGAAATGTTTCATACGATTAAAAATACATTTTTTTTAAATAGTAGTATCCATGGTTTCACGCTATTTTAACATCGGGTAAATCCATGGATATAGTCTAGAAGTACTTACCCGTGTGCGGCAATGGCTACATCATCCCAAGCTTCCCATTCCGCCAGTTTTTTGGCATATTCTTCCTTGGTCTTTTTAAGACCCAGGTTACCCAGGAACAATCGCAATGGCGGCCTATTGGCATCTATGAGCTTTAAGATAGCTGGAACAGTGGCCTCTGGCGTACCATATTGCTCTACTGGCATGCCCTCTGTTTGGAACAGTGTTTCCCTTACCTTTTCATAAACTGGGTTGATCTCTGAACTTACGGCAGAACTTCCCCCAAAGTCTGTTTTGTAGCCATTGGGCTCTACCATGGTTACATGGATGCCGAAATCCTTTACCTCTTGCGCTAACGCTTCACTCATTCCTTCCACGGCAAATTTGGTGGCGTTGTATATGCCCAAAATTGGTAACGCCCATATACCAAGGACACTGGAGAGTTGGATGATATGTCCTTTTCCTTGCTCCCTCATAATCGGTATGGCGGCTTGGGTTACGAACAAGGTGCCCATAATGTTTGCATCGATCAGGTCACGAACTTGTTTTTCCTCCAATTCCTCTATCGCTCCAAAGACCCCGTATCCTGCATTGTTGATAACGACATCAACTGAACCAAAATGGGTTTTGGCGGTTTGTAGAGCTCGCTCTACTTGGGCCTTGTTGGTAATGTCCAAAGGTAGGGGCAGAAAATTTTCTGGATTCGCACTTGTCAAATCGTCAAAGGCCCCGATATTCCTACTTGTGGCTACAACATTGTCACCCCTTTCCAATAGGGCCTCGGTCCATAACCTTCCGAATCCGCGGGATGCTCCTGTGATAAAAACTGTCTTTTTCATTGTGAAATTTATTTGGTTTATATTTTAATTTATGATGTAAAATTCTTGATTTTCTCAGCGTTTAAATAGTCCATTTGTCGGGAACAATAGCACAAATCTCCTATGGCCTACTCATGATCGATGGATCTGGCCTTTCGATGGGATAGGAATCCCAAAATGGCCATGGCCATGAGTCCCACAAGTCCTAAATTCAGATAGCTGTAGACCAATTGACTGGAAATGGTCACCGAACTGATCAATCCAAAATTCATTATAGAACTGATCACATAAATGCCCCCACCGGTCAACCCACTAGCTGCCCCGGCATTCGCGCCAAATCGTCTAAGACAATAGGAATAAACATTGTTGAAAATGAACCCTGAGATGAAATTGATGAACAATGCCATACCTACCAAGGTATAGAGGGAACTGTACCGTATCGATACTATGGTCATGGCCAAGGAGAGGATTACCTCCAATATGATTGCAACATTCAATTTTCTCCTTAAGGGAATATGGATAATGGCTTTGGAAACCAAACCCCCGGCCATGAGCGCCAGACCCAATATAAGGGCACTGTTGCCCGTAGTGATCGGGGAGTGGTGGAACTGTTCCTCAATGAGGAATGGGCTTGAGATACTATATAGAATTTGTAGACTGTAATTGGTTCCAATGATCAATAGGCCCAAACTGAAATCCCTAGTGCCCAACATGGATTTATAGATTCCAAGGATTTTGGAAAGTTTGAACGGACTTCGTTCCTGGACAGGCAGCGATTCCCCACTATACAGAAATTCAAGGACGAACATCATCAAGGTGAACAGGGCAAGGAAGTGGAAATTGGATCTCCAGCCATAATTATGCTCTAAATAGCCTCCTATGAATGGAGCAATAACCGGGGCTGTGGCCCAGACCACTGAAAATAGACTAGTAAAGTGCCTTAAACGGTTTCCGGAATAGAGATCTACAAAATAGGCCCTTTTACCCACTATGATCAAGGATACAGCAATTCCTTGAACAATCCGAAGACCATAGATCACATAGATGTTTGGGATGATGGTGATCAAAAAGCTCACTAGGGAAAAGGCCAAAAGGGAAATGAGGTTGATTCGGTATCGACCCAAACTGTCCAAAATGCCTCCAATGAATATTTGGCTCAGTCCCGAACTGGTCATGAACAAAATCACTAAAAGTTGGACCGCGGATTGGGAAACGTTCAAATAACGTCCCATACCCGGTAGGGAGGGCAAAAATATATCCGTGGCCAAACCCCCTAGCGGTATCAACATAAAGGCAAGCCATGTGCTCAACCCTTTGTGTTCTTTTTCGAGTACGATCATTTTTTTGGTATTGTAAGGGAGGGAGGGCCATTCGTTGGCCCTACCCTGTGTTCATAGCAATTGATTTTCCATTAATGCCCGTGTGCGGCCAAGCTTACCGTTTTCCATTCCTCTACCTCCTGTAGTCTGTGGTTGAGTACATCATGGATGGTATGGTACGCCACTTTTCCGAATAAAAGTCGTTTTGGGGGTTGAACCATATCTACAACATCCAATATGGGCTGTACAGTTGCCTCTGGAATTCCCCAGTTGTCAGGGTTGGAGCCTTCTGCATTGAAGGCCGTACGCACCATATCGTAATCCGTGATGGTTGATGGGGTCTGGACTGCCGAAGCCCCTGACCAATCCGTGGAAAACCCGTTGGGTTCGATCAGTGTGGTTTTGATTCCTAAATGTGCTACTTCCGTAGAAATCGTCTCGATCAATCCTTCCACAGCGAATTTGGAGGCGTTGTAAAGCCCCAACAGCGGTAAGGTGGTCAATCCAAGAAAACTGGAGATTTGAATAATATGCCCACTTTTTTGTTTTCTGAATACAGGAAGAATGGCTTGGGCTACCCACAAGGAACCAAAGAAGTTGGTTTCCATTTGCGCACGCGCCTGTTCCTCGGTGGTTTCTTCAGTGGTGCCAAATAGCCCAAATCCAGCATTGTTGATCAACACATCAATATTTCCAGTGATATTTGCTGCACTTTCAACAGTTTTAAAGACTTCAGCTCTGTCATTGACATCCAATTGGAAAGGGAAAACAAGGTCCCCGTATGTGGCGATCAAATCATCCAAGTCAGCAATATTACGTGCAGTGGCGATGACACGGTCACCTCGTTTCAAAAATGCTTCAGCCCACAGTTTTCCAAACCCCTTGGATGCTCCTGTGATAAATAAAGTTTTGCTCATAACTTTTGTTTTAATTATATTTTTGAGACAAAGTTATCAGAGGAAGCTCTGGAGAAATAGTCTGTTTCAGAGGAAGAATAGCACAAAAGTGGGATTTCCAATCGATCAAGTCATCCAGCTATGCAGGTGTTGCCTTTAAACGGAAGGATGAGATTGCAGAAATGACCCTGAAGGACCCTTCAAGTATAAGGCAATAAACTAAAAAAAGAGGCAGACCATATTAAACTACCTCTTTTTTTCATCTAATTCAATCATCTTCCCATCAAGCCCTTGGCCAAGGGCTTGAACCTGAAAATGTAATATGGTGCTTTGGCCTTGTTGGTTCCATTATTGAAGGCAGCACCTAAATGTACTTGAGCGGCTGAAACATACATGTAGCCATCCACTGCGTTATAACTGATCCCGTCAGGCCATGCCATACGCTGGTCATCCATCAATTTATGTGTTCTCCGGTCTTTGGCCAGAATGACGGAGATACTGTGGGATTCCACATCTGTCAGATATAGGTTTCCATCACGATCGATAGAGAGCCCTCCATTGTTCGCCTTTGAAGCATAGGATTCTACCTTGGTTTCCAATTCGGTCGGGGTCAACCCCTCGTCCAATAGATCCTCCAAGCGTATACGGTATACTTTGGTTCCGTTCAATGGCGCAAAATAGAGCCATTCGAAATTTTCATCGGCGGTTATCCCGTCACATCCAACCAAGAGATGATGGCTGTTTACCTGTAAAGGTTGACCATTTATGGTTATGGGGACGTTTTCAGGTAGCGTTGCGCGTGTACTTTCCAAAAGCCTCCGTGTCTGCCCGGTTGCCATATCCACAACAATCAATGCGGCTTTTTCACCATTTCCGCCCTTTCCGATACCTTCATCAGCAATGATGAAAACACCATGTTTGGTGTCAACGACCATATCGTTGGGTTGTGAGGTTGCGGCCAAAGCGGTTTCGGGCAAATAATAGATACGTTCCAAAGTGTCAAAGCGTGTGTTCCACCCTACAATTTTTGGGGTGACCTCATTGCGCTGTCCCATATCCAATATCCATATGATACCGTTGGCGTCGTTACGGATCCCTAATACATTGCTGAAATAATGGTCATTGTCCGTATTCGGAGTATTCCAAGCTTCATTGGGGAACGGCCTACTGGTCTTGGTTTCCCGGTCGTATAGGGAAACCCGGGTTTCCGGTGCAAAAAAAGGATGCTGGCTGTACACAATTTCTCCCTGGGGAGTGAACGCTATATTGCCCACAGCATGGTCCACTTTTGCAAAAAGTTCAGGTTGACCTAATTTCAGATCCCAAGGTTCCTCTTTGACTGTACCCAGTCTTTCATTGAAATAATTGTCCGTTCCATTGATCCAGTCCATTCGTGAAGGGGTGAAAAAATCGATGTCTATGGTCTCGTCCTCCAAGGCAATGAACCGATGGGGAACATTGGGGGGAATGACCATGATTTCCCCAGCTTTGACCAAAGTCTCGGTCTTGCCGATATACACTTTTACACTACCTTGGGTGATCAAGGAATACTGTTCGTTGGGGTGTTGGTGCCATGGTACCTCAGCACCTTTTTTGAAGGTAAAATAGCCAATGGTGCCTTTTTCACCTGATACCATTTTTCTTGAAATCAATTCATTGAGTTGTTTTTCTGGGAGCTCATTTAATACCATGTGTTTTGGTTCTTGGGAGCGAATTCCGTGATGAATAAGCATGCTTAATACGGTAATCAATAAATTTTTCATGCGTTCCAATGTTAGAGGGTAATAATGATTTTTCCTACCGTTCTACCTGTCTCTTGCGCCAAATGGGCTTCTTGCATCCGATCAAAATCGAAAGTTTGGGAAATATGGGGCTTTAGGGTTCCTTTTTCCATTAGTGCGGCAATGGCTTGCATGTCCTGGCCATTGGATTGTACCAGGATAAAATAGCCTTTGACTCCTTTGGAGGCTGCCTTTGAGGTGACTTCCTCGTTCAATCCCGTAGGAATGCTGATGATACTTCCCCCTTTCTTGGTCACTTCAAGGGAGTGGTCGATGTTGTTGCCACCAATGGTATCCAAGACAAAATCAAATTCCCGAGGATGGGCTGTCCAGTCGTAGGTGTAATAATCAATATGTGCATCAGCTCCCAAACCCAATACAAAATCTCTGTTTTTTGCAGAGGACGTGCCAACCACGGTTGCCCCCAGATATTTGGCAATTTGCACCGCCATGTGACCCACGCCTCCGGAGGCTGCGTGGATGAGCACTTTTTGTCCCTTCTGGACTTGGGCGTTTTTAACAAGGGCCTGCCAAGCGGTCAGTGCTACCAATGTTGCCGCAGCTGCTTCTTCATGGGTGATATTTTGCGGTTTCAAGGCTAGTTGGGACGCTGGTGCCGCAACATATTCGGCATAAGCCTTACCGTGTCCAGGGAAATTCACCATTCCAAAAACGGCATCTCCGGTTTTAAATTTGGCATCTTGGCTCTCCACCACAATTCCTGAGATATCCCAACCTAAAATAAGTGGGTTCTCATCCTTTATCCGCCCATAGACTCCTTTGCCCGATCTTGATTTTACATCGACAGGATTGATACTTATCGCTTTGACCTGAATCAATACCTCTCCGGATTTGATGGTGGGTCTGTCTATCTCTTTGATGGTCAAATTTTCTACACCGCCCGGTGTCTCTAATATAATTGCTTTCATGGTTTATCGTATTTTATTTATGTTCAATTCGAATTTGTTTTGCACTTTTGGAGGCAACGGTCATACCGGCCGCCATCATGATAGTATCCTTTAGGACCAGTCTTCCCGCTCCCGATAGATAGGGAAAACCGTGATTGGGACCTCCCAAATCAGGCACATAGACTTCCGGTGTGGTAATCAAAAAGGAAAGTGTGACCAAGGACATGGCCATGGTCAGCAATCCTCCGATCAACCCGATCTTGGGCAGCCAAATCCCCAAGAGGGTCAATGTTCCAATAAGGAAGATCACCGTTCCCAAAAAATAGGAAAATCGGTAGGTTCCATTGGCTTGGTGCCATGCAACATGTGTTGGCACCAATTCTCCCTCTTTGTTTTTATAACCTTGATATTCTTCTGGATGGGCATAAAAGAACTTCATGAGGGGACTATTGGCCACAAAGGGAACAATACCATCTGCTTCGTACTGGAATGCTTTTAATCCCCCGATCCAAGCCATGACCACAAAAATGGCTATCCGTAAGAAATGTATGGACCTTGATTCCCATCCTTCAATTATGGCTAGTATATTTTTCATAATTTCATTCGTAAAACTTTGTAAGGTATTTTGGTTTTGTTTTCCCCTTGATGAAACCAAGGCATCCATTGGATTTGGGAAGCCGTGATGTACAGATATCCATCTTTGGAAATACTATAGCTATCGGGCCAGATCAATTGGTCTTTGTCCTGCACCAATTCCTGCATTTGAAGATCTGGTGTGATTCTAAGGATACTGTGTTGCTCCAAATCTCCAAAGTATAGGTTGCCCTTGTCATCGAAGATCATACCATCGGTGGTGGTAAAAGTCCCTAAATCGACTACACTTTCCTCAATGGTGTTTTTTGGGGTTTCAAAATCCCTTAAAACCGAAGTGCTTATACGGTATAATTTTGCATCGGTGAGAGGTTTGAAATAGAGCCACTCCCTATCAGGACTTAAGGCTATTCCATCACTATTAACCTTCAAGGGATTGCCATCCCCTGTAGTGAGTTCCTTGCCCAAAGGACTGAACGTATAGTTTTTATCCGATAGGACCGCAGGGCTATTCTCCAAAACATACCTGGATTCCCCTGAGTTGATATTCAATACGACCAATCCCCCTGAGGAGGAATCCGTCATATAGGCAAAACCATTTTGGTTGTCCACACGGATATCATTGAGATAGACGTGGTTATTGATAATTTCCTCGGGAAATCGATAGATCCGTTCAATGGTATCCGTTGCCAAATTGATCCTGATCACCTTGTTGCTCCTTTGATATACGGGGCCCAATCCAATGCCAGCGGCATCCACGATCCATAGATAGTTTTGGTCATCCGTATACACAGCCTGGACACAGACAAATTTGTTTTGTCCGTCCTCTCCTTTTTTAAAACTGTTCCAAGTTTCATTGGGGTAGGGAACAGCTTTACCTTGTTTTACCTCGACAACGGAATATTGATGTGCGTCCAACCAATAGGGATAGTTCACGAATAAACGGTCGTTGTTTGCCACAGCAACCCCGGTAAATTGATATATACTGTCCGTGAAAACGGTTTCCAATTTTTGGCTTACATGAGCGATATTTGTTGCCACTGTATCACGGTTGGCACCTGTTGTATCCTTACATGCCATCACTGCAAGTATGGAGGTCAATAGAATGATGTGTCCAATTGTTTTCATAGTCAATTCAATTTTGTTTGGATGGATCGGTAAGTAGGTTGTTTTTACTTACCGATCTATCTTTGGGTTTTTAGTTTAATGGAGCTGCGGCAGGAAAATCTACAGGTACCTTTATATTGGAAAATACAAAGTTGGTAAAACTCCTCAATGCAATAAGTGCAATCAATTCTACCAAGGCTTTATGATCATATCCGGCATCAAAGAAGTCTTCTTTTAAGTCGGTATCTCCACTTCCTTTGTTCTCGGCTATGGAGGCTGCCAATTGTAACACAAGGTTCAATTTGGCGTCACTGTAATTTGCAATTCGAATGGCCAATGTATCGGCTTCACTGAATCCTCTCATTTTGGCCAAGGCTGTGTGGGCGGCCAAACAGTAGTCACACTGGTTTACCTGTGAAACGATAAGGTTGATGGCTTCCCGCTCTTTGGCCGAAAAGGAAGCGTCCTTGGTCAAAGTTGCCTCTGTATCCAACATGGCTTTTAAGGCAGAAGAGGAATAGCCGATGGTCGCATATAGATTTGGGACCATTCCCAATTTCTGTTGGACGTTTTCCAACAATTCCCGTGATGTACTGCTTACTTCCTGTAAGCTGGGTACTTTAATTGTATCTATCATGATTTTTATATTGATTTATAGGACAAAGTTATTCCAGTGGCTTTCGAATAAATAGTCCTTTTGAGCGTAAGAATGGTACAGAAGTACGATTTTGAGGGAGTTAATTTATGCTTCTGAAATACAATATTTAATGAGATTCCAATGAATACCATAATTGGCCTTTAGTGGGTATACATTATTAATCCATCCTTTTGCCATCATGGGTGTGGGGATTATTGAATCACCAATCATTTCCAATTGGAATAGATGTACTCAAATGAACTGATTAGTTTATTCAATTCCAGGTGCTGCAAATAAAGGTTTTCCTAATCCAATCGAAAAGTTTCCAAGAATAGCAAAGTCGCTTGTAATATAAATTATTCGAATGTGTTGATATTGTTCTATGATAAGAATCCTAATGTTAACTATTTAAGAATACATTGATATATCCGGTTGACTGCTCTGGGAATTGGAAGTGTGGGGCATGGCCGGCGTTATTGAAAATAATATGTTGTAGGGTAGGGGCCTTTTTTAGTAATGGAAACCAATTTTCAGCAGCAAAACTAATATCGTGGTCCCCGGAAATAACTATAACCGGAGTTTCCAGAGTTTGATAATGAGATCTAAAATCTAGCGGGTCGGCTTTGAATGAAGCAGCCCCGGAAAAGTAACGTTGGAAGACTTCCTGGTCTTTGGGAATCAAGTTGCGATCCAATCTTTTATTTATTCTACTATGGGATTCCCTTGCAGCTTGTCTGCTCTTTTTTGAACCGGGCTCGAAGAAAAGGATATATTCATCCTCAAGATCATTTACCGGTTTCAAGGCCCTTTCAAAGAAGGTGGGCGCTATTGGAGTTGCGTTCTCTCCCGGGGGATTGGTCCCGATAAGAACACCTCTTTTAATTTTATCCCGTTCGAGAAAAACCATGGTTTGGGCCACTAATCCCCCATACGACCATCCCAGTACATTGAACCTTTCAACGGACAATGCGTCCACAAAATCAATAACAACTTTGGCCACATCCAAAATGTTGAGTGGCAGCTGTCCTTCCGATTCCCCAATACCGGGATAGTCGAATAGTATAAGCTCATTCTTTGTTGCCAGTGATGATAAAAATAAGGGGTCCCAAGTGTCCATGGTTCCCCTGAACCTATTGACCAATACCAAAGGCTTTCCCGATCCGAATCTTCGGTAAGCTAATCTTTTACCTTCAATTAGGATGAATTGTGTCGTTTCCTCGTAACTATTATTTTTCATTGCTGAAGGAATTAATGGTTTAAAAAGTGATTAGCTTGATTGACGAATTGTTCGGGATATTGATAGAAGGAACCATGGGCCGCATCCGGATAATAGGTCAGAATGGCGTTGGGCAGTTCTTTGAACAAGGTATACGAACTATCGGAATCCATCATTTCATCATCACTTCCCTGAATAATCAATACGGGTTGAACCACTTTTTTCAAATCAAGGGAGGGTTTTTCCGTGCCCCAGCCTGTGATGGCTTTCATTTGTGCCATTATCGCTTGCTCCATTGATTCCCTATCTCGATTTACTTTTCTCAGGTGCAAGCGGTCCAAAACTTCTTTTCCTTTTTTTCTACTGGATTCAGACGAGGTGAAGAAGATGTGTAGGAAAAGTTCAATAGGGTCTTTCCTCATGGCATTGGAAATCAGTTCGGGAAACCCGGCCAATACTTCAGTACCCTGTGGTGCACTGCCTACAATAATGATCTTATTAATCAAATTTGCGTGTTTTTGGCCCAAATACTGTACAATAAAGCCACCAAGGGAAAATCCCAGAACATCAATCTTGTTTAATCCAAGCGCGTTGACAAACCTGACCGCATCTTCCGCCATGGCCGTTACATTATCCGGCGTACTTCCACTAGTATTGCCAACTCCAACATTATCAAATATAATTACTTCCCTTTCCCGTGCCAATCCTTCCAGTATTAGAGGGTCCCAATTGTCCAGGGTTCCCGTGAAGTGTTGGAACCCCACAAGTGGGATGGTGGAAGGTTTGCCGAATCTACGGTAAGCAAATGTAGTTCCATCTGATTCTATATATTGTGTTTCAGCGTTTAGGATATTCGATGATATGTGTTGCATGATGCTTTTTTTTAAGGTTTATTGAAAGTTGACATCAAGAATGTCAATAGAAACTAATACTAGGTCTGTTTGATAGGTATTATCCTCATCATTTAATACGTATATGTTTCTTTTGGTACCGGTAATGATGCCATCATAATTTTTATGGTCTTCAACGATTTGGGTCGCTGAAGACCCCCCAAGAACCTCAGGCCAATAGTCGTGGCGTACCAAGAGCCCGTTCAAATCAAAATAGAACACCTGTCTCTTGCTGTGGGTGGCAAAGCCCTCTGGGTAGAAAACTTCAATTCTTTGTAAGGTTTCGCCTTGCTCGTTCCAATCTTCAAGTCGATTGATTTCAACTCCGGGAACTAGAAAATTAAAGGGGGCCGTGGCATAGTTCCAAGTGGCATAACTGGAAAAATAAATCAATTGTGATCTGCTCCATGGTGTTTCTACGGAATGTTGCTGAAAGGATTCCCTAGGTGCAACCAACTCTTCCAAAAGTAGTCCCTGGGTGTCATAAAGAGCTACTTTTTCCGGTTCAAAGGTTGAGGAATATCCGTGCTGGAAAAGGTGCTTCCATGATCCTTTTTGTTCTTTGAGAAATCCTACAAATTCCACATCGGACAAAGCGTTTTGATGTCCCTTTATGGCCCAAATGGCACCTCCGATTTTCGCATGTAATTTGAATGTATTGAATTTCCCAGCATTCTCAAGTCCTCCGTGGGCCTCAATTACCCTATTTACCAATTCTTGTGTTTTTGTGTCCATTTATTTTTTTTTATAAGGTTGTTGTTTTGATTTTGTTTTGTCAAAATTACTATCATTGGTTTCCCTACGACAGTCCAAATTAGCGGAATAATAGCACAGATTTCCGTTGGGCTGTAATGCACATTTTGGTAACTTAGATGAAAATTTGTCCATTTGTAGCATTATGGGAAAGATCAATCACTATAAGAGCATCTCAGAGCTTCACAGTAGAAGTGGATTCGTGCCACCCAACCATCCATTGATTAGTTTAATGACCTGTAAGGAATTGATGACCTATAGCTTGGGGGATTCAAGATTCACTGGCGATTTCTATATGATTGCATTAAAAAAAATCAAATCAGGATTCGTCCTTTATGGTAAAACGGCTTACGATCATAGTAATGGTTCGATGGTTTTTATGAAGCCAAGACAAGTCATAGAAGTGAGTAATGTTCAGTTTGCTGAAAAGGGATTTGTACTATTTTTTCACGAAGAATATTTAATGGGTCATAATTTGTTTGAACAAATCAAGAAATATGGTTTTTTCGAATACGAGATTAATGAGGCCCTTCATATATCCCCTTCTGAAGAAGCCATACTTTGGGAACTCTATTACAAGATAAGAGGTGAATATGATAACACACCTGACGAATTCAGCCGTGAAATTATTCTTTCCCATGTGGATGCCATGCTTAAATACTCTGATAGATTTTATAACAGGCAGTTTATAGATAGAAGTTTAAATGTCTCCGGGCATACCATCCATAAGTTTCAAAAAATATTGGCTGACTACTTCCAGAAAGAAACACCCCAGACCAATGGTTTGCCCTCCGTCAATCAACTCGCCGATGAACTTTTTTTGTCCCCAAGATATTTGAGTGACGTACTTAAAAAGGAAACCGGAAAGACAGCTTTGGAGCACATACATATTTTTTTGATCAAAGAAGCCAAGAATTTACTTATTGGTACAGATAATAATGTCTCTGAAATTGCTTTTGAACTAGGTTTCGATAGTCCTTCCTACTTTACTCGATTATTTAAAAAACAAACTGGTATGCGACCATTGCAGTTTAGGGCAAATGCATAATTAAACTTTTTTTTAACTTCCAGCCAAACCTTGTCAACATTGAATATTTCTGTCGGTTTAATTATTTCTGAAACGTTTTGTTTTATATTATTATGGTGAAAAGGTAGTTGGGTCTGATACGCAGACCAAGTTAGAATAATTTAGAATCAAAATCCACATTATTAATTGATTATATTATTAGGTTGATTTGCTACAGTACGACATGATAATTTAGGGTCATTATCAAAAGTGTACTTTTTTTCTGGTCTTCTTTAGTTCAGAGGAATTATTTTTGTCTTCCAACAGTAATTGAAGCTTGTTCATATCCTCGGCAAGTTTTGTATCCAGAATTTTGGCGTAATGCTGGGTTGTCTTTAAAGATTTATGTCCCAGCATTTTACTCACGGATTCAATGGGAACGCCATTGGATAAAGTTATAGTAGTGGCAAAGGTATGTCTTGCAACATGAAAGGTTAAGTTTTTGGTTATTCCACATAGATCTGCTATTTCTTTTAGATAGCCATTTGTTTTTTGATTGCTATATACTGGTAATAATTGATCCTTGTCACAATGTAAAGAGGAATACTTAGCGATGATTCTTTCTGAAATCGGTAAAAGGGGAATGCTACTTAATGATTTGGTCTTGGTCCGCTTTACTTTTATCCATCGTTTCCCGTCTATTCCAATTACGATATCGTTTGCACGGAGCTTGGCAACATCAATATAGGCCAAACCAGTGTAACAGCTAAAAATGAAAACATCCCTGACCTGTTCCAATCTGGAAATGGAGAATTGTCTTTCCATAAGGGTATTAATTTCTTCTTTGTTTAAGAATTCCTTATCAATTGACTTGGGGCGAAGCTTAAAATTGTAAAAGGGGTCTTTGTCGATCCATCCATTGGCGTAGGCCTGACGTATTATTTTCTTTAAATAGGCTATATATTTTAAGGCAGAATTGTGTGAAAGTTCAAGATTGGCCTTTAGATAGTAAATGAAGCTATTGATGAACTTAACATCTATCTTATTTAGAGGGAGGTCCTCGGAATTATAGTTTGAAATTATAAATTTTTGGAGGTGTTTCTTGGTGGTCTTATAGCGTTGAAGCGTCCTAAAGGAGAATTCCCTTCCCACCAGTTTTTCCATTCTTAGGTTATGTTCTTCAAACATTTCCATGATTAGCTTTTTATTGGTATTTGCCCCTATAAATTCATCCCTTATTCCTTTTGCCGATATATAATTATTGCCATCGTTCAAAAACTTTTGATAAATCTCATATATGCGATTTTTAATGATATCCAGTTGACGGTTGGTCTGTTTGGCTTCCGGGGTATAGCCAATAACCTTGTTCGCCTTGGCATCCCATTTGGAAATAGCAACTTTTCTCATGGTACTAACTTCAGCTCTTTTACCATTATAAGTAATTCGAAGATAGATGATGGCCTGGGAAGGATCACTCACCCCCTTTTTTCGAATATAAAACAGAATTGACAATAAA
>TARA_R110002049_G_scaffold32139_8_pt1 | contig 19230 bp, 23 predicted proteins | sample TARA_R110002049 | Tara Oceans TARA_R110002049 (sample SAMEA4396941) | marine metagenome | biome: Polar Biome; feature: [SRF] surface water layer (ENVO:00010504); material: water (ENVO:00002006), including particulate matter (ENVO:01000060) such as... | depth 5 m | reverse complement strand
CAAAAAAAAAGAGCGAACAATAGGGAAGCTATGAGCAGGACTCCCACATGATAGCGCATGATCAAGCCATCCCTACTCAGAGGCAGTAGTCGGTGCGACTAGTCGTGAGCAAATACTTGATCGAAAATAGGAAGTATCAGGTTTGAGCGATTTTTTACAAATGGCGGCAAGCCCAGGCCGATACGAGGCAAGGATAGCTTCCTCGATGAACGACTTGTGGCGCCAACAAGCTGCCAACTTCATGGTGGACCTGTCCCACTTTTCCCAATCGCGCTTAATCTTTATTTTCTGGTATTCGACACCCACGTCCGCTTTCAGAGTTCCAACTTTGGACGAATTAGGTAGATTTGGATTACCATCCCATCCGTGGGACCCCCAGGCGATGCGCTTCTCCGGGTCAACAACCATCACAGTATGGCCATCACCACGGACGGCGTCCCGATAGACCAATACATCGCCGATCTCAAAATCGCCTCCTGATCCTTCATCCGATAAGCAATCAACAAACTCGTCGGTCATTAGATAATCTTTACGCGCCATATCGCCAGTATACAGGTATCCATCTATGGTCGGATCGTAACCGGGCGTACACACAGATGATGTTGCTTGAGCATCATGACGGTTGTAAGGAACTCCTGCGCGTGTGAAGGCATACCAAATGCTGCGTGAACAATCTATTCCTCGATTGAGATTCTCCTCTTCCGATTTTCCGCACCAATCATGCTGACTGTATTCAACACCGTCCTTAGTACTCTCATACTGAACAAGACGATCCGCCACTGTCAGCACACGATAGAGCGATGATTGCCTACCAGCATCTGGAAGATAGGGAGTGATATCAAAGTCATTGAGGGTATATTCCCTTCCCGTCTCAGACCCAAGGCTCTCAGTGTCGTCATCTCCCCTATTAGCTATGGTCCTTACTGGCAACACGGAGAAAGTTCCATACTCTCGTCCTTCGGAGCCGCTCAAATCCAACGGTGCCTGACGAGTTGAGGCAGATAGCAGATGCCACGGAACTGGCAGGTCCAGTGGCAATCCAAGTACATAGATATACTCTTCCAGATCTAGGGAATCAGGACCGGCCTGAAAGACACCAAGTGTTGTTTCCATGCCCCTGCCGTCTTCTTTTTTCCAGAGCATAGTCGCGCGTTGTTCTTCTACAGGTAGGCGATCTAGTCGCCCCGACGAAGAAAGGACTGAACCTACAACATTCAGAGGCACGTGAGCATCATCAGATAACTTCACCATTATTTTGTAAGCGGAGCATAGTGGGATTTCTTGTAGCTGATTTGGAGGTGCCTGTATCCAACTCAAAGTTCGGTACTCGTCGCGACATACTCCTTGCCCTGGTCGCAGCTGCAACGGCTCAAGCCACACTTCGAGGGAATCATTGGGTCTCAATCTTCCGACCGTTTGCGTCCACCCGTTTAGCAGAATTTTCTGTCTAAGGTGATTAGAAAGGTCGAAAGCAACGTTACGGAGCAAGTGACTTTCATCTGCGTCATCGAGGAAATAGACATTCCGTATGTTACCGTTTGCATCACGCAACTCGATGGTGTTGGCAGGAGTTTTAGCCAACAGAAAATCTGCGGACTCATCTGTTGCTATCTTGATTAGTGCTTTCTGTGTACTCGGCAACGCGCCGGCAATCTCTTGCAGTAGCTTGATTTCTGTTGCCTCAGAATTTCTAAATCCTTCCGGTTCAGGTTCAGCCAAAATCTTTATAGTTACCGCCTGTGATTGTGCGGACGGTTTCACCAGAACTGAATAATCACCAATTGCCGGTAACTGCTCGCTCATGCGCTCGACAATTGTAGCGCGAGCAATGTTACCGCTTAGTAGTGACGTTACCCTAATTCTCGCTGTTGCTATGTCACCCAGCGCTACTTGATCGCTGGTCGTGGACGCCGGGATAACCAATAATTCAGATCCTATTCCCAGGCCGGGAGCAGGTAAGCCTGTTAGCGTCACGGTTGTAGGTTCTACACCCTGAACTATCCACTCTAATTCTGGCTGAAATGGCGCCTCGTTGCTAAAGACAAACTGGCTGGCCGCACCAGAGATTGATGGACTTTGAGAATAAGATATTGCTAGGCGTGCCCTAACCTGTTGGAAGAGCTGTTCGTACGTCAGTCTTTCTGACGTACGACTATTCAGCACGTCTATCAACGCTGCCGTGAATACGCCCGCACGTCCGACCTCAACGGCCACCTGATCATCGCTCGCAGCACTCAGTATGACCGCATTCGGAAAGTCAGAGGGCGAAAACTCTGAAAATCCGAAAACACCATCCGACAAGGATCCTACTCTGTCCGATTCCAAAACAGTGTCTCCGGAAACAATGTCATCGCTCGAAGCGGGAATAAAACGTCGGCGCATATTTGAGTCTATGTTTCGGGTTACGCTTCCTGAGTGACAACTGTCCAGTATGACGACTAGATTTGGCGTCACTGTGTAAAGATCTGACAACATAGCATTGAAAACATCATCTGATAAATCTGGAATTTTACGCTTACTACCAAGACGCTCTTGTGACCGACTATCAAACAATACCAACGTTTCATCCCAGCCATCAGGCTCATCATGATTTCTGTCGCGCATCTGCGAACCATGCCCTGCGAAGAATATTAGCACCTGATCTGCAGGGCGCCTATCAGCCGTCATTGCTCGATCGACGAGACTTTTCTTAAACGCAGTTTTGAAGTTCAAATACGTCGCTTGTTGGTTTGTCAGATGACATATGTTGGCAGCCGGGAACTGGCCAGCACCCTCACCTTTGATCAGTGTGGTGATTTTATTTGAATCATTCACCGCACCTTGTAGTCCGTCAACAGACCGATATTCATCGATCCCTACAATTAAGGCAAGTCTCAATGCTCCATCACTAGATAGTGAAGCTGCACCTAAGTTGCAGTTTTCCAAGCCCGGCAATATCAGTTCTTTCGCAAGAGAAGGTTCCGGCGTGAGTGAAACTAATAGTATTGTTAGTAGCGCACGCACAGCCTTAGCGACAGATTTCATGGGGCATTCCTTCCCTACAAGAACCGCAGCCGAAGGTAGCTTGCCTTTAATTTTACCTCAACCCCTCATTGCTAGAGCAGACTGAGCAGTAATTCGTTGCCAGCACAAACCGCCAAAAAGAGTTAGGCAGGGCAAAATTCGAGTAGCGGCATATCTAAATTAATCCAACCGAATTGACGCGACCCATCGGGAGTTGCCCTCGAAAATGCGCCTGTTCACGACCAATACAATTGCATTTCTCGTCTACAGGAATGAACATTTATTCGAACTCGCTTCTTCGTTGCGACGCCTCCCCCTTCACTGCAAAAGTGGCTAAACTAGAAATTCTGCCCAAGCCTGCATGATGATGCGTCGCTTCTGCAAAGCGTCCTTCCGCCTGTAAGCCGCTTCGGTCGAGCTCGTGACTTTATGGCTGATGCAAAGTTCGATGCTTTCGCGATCAAATTCGGTTTCATCTCCGGCCCAGTCCCGGAAAGATGATCGAAATCCATGCTGTGTATACGGCAGCTTCCAACGTCGAAGGATCCCTGTCAGCGTCATGTCGCTTAGTGGGCGCCCTGGCTTTTGACCTGGAAAAACAAAAGCACTCGACCGCGCCTCGTTCATTTGTGCCAGAATTGACATGGCGGCGTCGGAAAGCGGCACTCGATGTTCAATCTCAGTCTTAGTGCGGTTCTCTTGCAGCGTCCAAAGCGCATTCGTCATATCAACTTCGTCCCACGTGGCCTTTCTTACTTCGCCTGATCGCGAGCCAGTAAGGATTGCAAAACGTAGGCAGAGAGCGCCGACGCTTTCCACCGCTTCAAGGCGTTTCATGAATGCCGGTACCGCGGCATAGTCCATTGCCGGGAAGTGCTGCGCCTTGGGGCGCTTGTTCGGGAGCACCATCTTTAGATGCCCGCCCCAACGCGCGGGGTTATCCCCTGCCCTCAGTTTCCTAACCGTTGCCGCGTCCAGGACACGTTCAATGCGGCCACGCACACGCCGCGCGGTTTCAGGCTTTGTCGCCCAGATAGGCGACAGGCATTCCATGACATGGTCAGTTGTTATGGTGTCGAGCGGCAGGGTCCAAATCGGTGCTGCATATGTCTTGAGTGTGTTGCGCCACTGCTGTCGGTGCTTGAGATTGCGGAAGTCGCCTTCGATGCTTGAAATGTAATCGAACGCGAATACCCCGAACGTGGTGAGGCCTTCGTTAGCCGCCTGTTGGGTCAGACGCCCCCACTCGGCACGCGGATCCCGCTTTGGTGTCTCGTTAAGCCACGCGCGGGCCTGAAGCGCTTTTTCCCGCGCAGCAGCAAGGCCCACTGGTGGGTACGCCCCCAAGCCAATTTCGGGACGCTTGTCGCCCCAGCGATAAATAAAGAGCCATGAGCGACTTCCCGACTTGGAGGTCTGCAGAACCAGGCCGCCGCCATCGGTCAGGCGCCCCGGCTTGCTGGTCTCGACCTGGCGGCGTGTGAGCCGGTTGAAGCTGTTCTTTGGCATTGGCTGATTATCGTCCCGGTCCAATCTCTACCCCGCCACCTACCCCGCCATAGATCGCGGCTTTGAGCGTAACCGGGCGAACAGCCTCGGACAAGAAGTGTTTATTTTTTTAATAGTACCAATGGGTTATCGAACATCCACGAACATGCATGAATTATAATTATACGGACTTCCTCTCCGCCAGCCAGTCTGCCGATATTCAGAGCATTTCCCGTCTCCGGATTTAGTGCCCAACTATCCGGGACTTACCGGGGCGATCGGCGAATATTTCTGCTCCATTCTCGGTACCTGCGTCTCCAAACAGCGATTTCAGGCGCACCGTCTCCTTTGCCATTTTTATTGGTCAGGTTTGGCCCTGGATTTCCCTGTTAACGGCGTTTTACAGGGAAATTTCGTGATTTTACCCTGTTTTCGCAGATTTCGAGGTAATAAAATGCGGTACAAACAGGGACTTGTGCCGCAAATTCCCTACTCCCAATAACAGGGAGTTTTATTCGGGTAGCAGGGAAGTTTTTTCAGTGATCAGGGAAACATTTTGCGCCGAGCAGGGAACCCGGATCAACTAAAGAAACAGGCTGTCCTGGCCTGGCCAGGATGCCGGAATCTTCATCTTCGAAAGCTGGTACGCCGACACATCCGGACGCTGCTGACCTACACTGATGGAGGTCAGGATTCTCGGAGAGAGAAAGGCCAGATCGATATTGTGGGTGATGTATTCAGGCGTGATGTTTTCACCCTCCGCAATGGCCGCAATCGACTGACCGGCTTTGATCTTTCCGACCCACTCCATTGCCCGCAGGATTCTGCGGATCAGAACCGTGTCCGGCTCCCGACGGGATGCACGGTTCAGGACCAGGCGCGTTTCGACGCCACGTCGCCGGAGCGTGAACGGCGCGGTTATACAGCGCGGACCATCGTCTCCCGCAGCATTCACCGTGATCTGTAGCTGTCCTTCTTCAATCTGAACCCGGTCGATGGTTGCGGCGAGTTCTGACTTCGACAGGTTCCCTTTCCCCTCGCGTTCCCGGGACATCAGCAATTCCCGATCGGTCGTCACGGCATCCATGACGGCGCGCTCAAGCTCAGGCGCCGGGATGCGCCATTCAGGATCGACCGGTCCATCTGTCGTCTCAGACACTTTTGACACATAGTACCGGTATCGCTTGCCGCCTTTCTTCGCATGGCTGGGTGTCAGGCTCCGGCCGTCGACATCGAACACTTTCCCGGCGAGCAGCGATGCGTTGCGCACGTTGCTGCGCGATGACCGGATCACGGCATTTGTCTTCAGCTGGTTCTGGACCCGGTCCCAGACGTCTTGGTCGAGGATCGCTTGGTGCAGACCATCGAACACCTGCTCCTTGTGGCGGATGCGCCCAATATAGATCGGGTTGGACAGAAGGTGATAAAGGCGCCCCCGGGAGAAGGATTGCCCCTCGACCGTGATGCCAGACTTTGTGATCCTGGTTTTGGTCTTCATCTTATGCAGATCGGCGAACGCCTTAAGTCGTCGGACATTGCCGAGATCCAGGTAGGCCTCGAACAATGTCCGCACGGATTCCGCTTCGGCGGTGTTGATGATGAGTCCCGCTTCGACCTTGTCGTATCCGAGCGGGACCAGACCGCCCATCCACATGCCTTTCTTTTTCGAGGCAGCGATTTTGTCCCGGATGCGTTCGGCTGTGACCTCACGCTCGAACTGGGCGAAGGACAGGAGCACGTTGAGCGTCAGACGCCCCATGCTGGTCGAGGTGTTGAACTGCTGCGTGACCGAGACGAAGGATGCACCGGCTGTCTCCAGCCGTTCGACCAGTTTGGCAAAGTCAGCGAGCGACCGGGTCAGGCGGTCGATCTTGTAGACAACGACCATGTCGATGCGCCCGGCATCAATGTCTTCGAGAAGCTGCTGTAGTGCCGTCCGGTCGAGGTTGCCGCCCGACGCGCCACCGTCATCATAGAGTGTTGGAAGCGCTGCCCAGCCTTCATGCTTTTGTGATGTGATATAAGCCTCACACGCTTCGCGCTGCGCATGCAGGGAGTTGAACGCCTGATCGAGGCCCTCATCGGAAGACTTGCGCGTATAGATGGCACAGCGGACCTTGTTCATGACGCGACACCGAAGAAACGGGGACCGGACCATTTTGTGCCGGTGATCTCCTTCGCGATGGCGCTGAGGGATCTCCATGTCCGGCCATTCCAGATATAACCCTCGACGGTGACGTCGACGACATGCTCGCGACCGTTCCATTCGCGCACCAGCCTCGCGCCGGAATTAGCGATTGGATTCTTTGAGTCCCCGGTCGATATGACTTGCTTCAGCTTCCGAAGGACCGCTGCCCTAGACTGGCCACTCGCTTTCCACTGCGCCTCGCACATCAGGATGTCGGCCATTGTGGATTGGCTGATGCGGGATGGCGGGACCATCCCGATGACTTCTCCCCAACGACGCTTCAGGTCCTCTCTTGACGCTGCCTGAATGGCAGAAATATCGGTCATTGCTTCGGTTCCGCGGCGTTGGTCGACCGCAGTTTGAACTTCGCAGGGCTTTTGGATGTCGGCGGCACGCGCTCAACGATGTAGCCGCGCTTGCGGAGTCGGGTGAACGCAGCCCGGACGGTGTGAGGTTGCCAGCTAAGCAGCTCAGTGAGCTGAGCGATCGTCTTGCCCTTGCCGGCCAGAGCGGACACGAGGCTCGCTTCCTTGGTGCCGGATTGTGGTGCGTCGATCTTATTGGTTGTGGTGGTTGTCATGTCGGTCTCCGGTGTTGGCGGACAGGTTATCCTGTCCCACTGAGACAAGCCCGGAGACTGACCGGGCGGTTGGCATTTGGCTATGCCGACAACGACAGCAATGCTCGGTGTCGGCATGAAGTCCAGTCGGAATATGCCCGGAGGCGCAAAAGCTGCGTGGACTTCAGGCGTCGGTTAGGCGGTAGTGACACGATGGACGATGTTGAAAAAGCGCGTGTCAAAATTGTTCTGGCGATCGAATGCCTGGAGGACGCTCTGGTCGATGGCCTGCCGGCTCAGTCGCCCAGGTCGGATGCCGACGAGATCCGGAAAGCAATTGTCGTGTTCAAGGCGCGGATCCAGACCGCTTTGACGCATGTTGCGGACGCCGAGCAGATGATTTTGGAAAGGTAAATCCCGAAATTAGACAATATCTAGCTACGAACAGCATACAGATTTGTTGAATAGTCAGCGTTCGCGGAGCGTCAATCTGATATTGTGCGCGGCGCCCAGTCTAACCTACAGTTTAAGTCATGAAGCCCTGTTTCTTCCATATTGGGTTGGATGGCTGACATCGCTGAGATTGAGCAACCCGCCTGAGTGTGGTGAGCGCGATCTTAGAAGCGGGTCGGCATGCCTGATGCCGCTGTGTTCTCGATGCGTCGTATCGGGATTCGACCTGAAGAGTTCGACCCCACCGAATGCGTGGAATTTGCAGGACAACTTAAAAATCATGGTTTTCTGAGACTCGAATTGAAATAATCGAGCGACGCCAAAGACCTTCTGGAGAGTGCTGTTGATATTTGGCGGAACGCGCCGACACCAAGTGACTGTGACTATTCAAACGGTTTGTCTTGCACGGGTGCATTTACAAAGTTCTTTGGGATCTTGATCGGTCTAAAGAGTATTCCGGCGATTCCAGGCAGCTCGATGCGGCGACGCTCAGAAAGGATCATCCCCACACACAGTTACTTGGTGAGTTATATCTCCTTGAAAAGTTGACAGACCGCGGCTGGAGATACTTGAATGAGGTGTTACTATTTAACAGCGCCAAATTCATTTCTGGGCATCTATCACTTACCGGACTTCAAAAGCTCATAGCCCTGCTTAAATCACGCGATGACCATGACGGTGAATAGAAGTCGTTTGAATCACCACGCCAAAAGTACACAACGCGCACCATTGCATCGACTTGGCGAAGAAAGGCCATTCTTTTTTCTTTTCCTCAGGCAGTGTGAATCGCGCGCCGAAAACTAGATCATTTCGATCAAACAAAATGCTGCGCACCATGTTTCTCGAGCCGAGATCGACAGGTGGATTTTTAGATTTGACTGCCGACCATGTAACCGTTCAATCACGTCTATGCCCGAAGCGCTCAAAGCTAATCGTGGTCTCAAGGTCTGAGTGTCTGTGACTTCAAGATCGTCCCACCACAAGTCCTTTGTCAGGCCGGTACCAACCGCCTTTCCGAAGGCTTCCTTGGTGGCAAAAATGGCTGAAGCGGCCCGGGCGGTATCGGCTTGTTCCATTAGCTCTGCTATTTCAGTGTTTGTGCAAAACTGCTCAAGATACATCCTGCCCCTTGAAGTCAAACGACGGCGGATGTCTGAGACAGAGCATATATCGTATCCGATTCCGCAAATCATTCTGGGGGACCGATACTAGGCGGCTTCTTCACGTTGAGCATCATCGACGCCGGAAGAATAGAAAGCATCGACTGCCGCCGTCAATTGCCATTTAGGGGGAAAGACAGGGGCCGGGAGTGAGCGGCTCGTCCGTGCATAGCCCTGTTTGATTCTGGTTCGTCCCATGACGCCGGGAATGTTTGGATGCGCGACCCGCGCGTACTTGGAAATTTCACAGAATAGATTTTGGCAGTCGATCGGCATCAGCCGGCGTCCAAAGAGCGAAGTGTTCGCCACTCCATATTCAGTGCAATAATCTTCCTGATGCTCGAAAACATGCATTATTACTTCTTCGGCTGTTCGACCACCCGTGTCAGAAAAGCACTTGGAAATCCCGTCTACAGCGCCTGGACCGGCAACGACGAAACTGTCTTCCTCAAAGTCGATCAAATCAGAGTAGTTGAGATCAATGCTGAACTGGAAAGCAAGAAAAGGGCCGAGGCCAGGGTATGACAGGAGTAGAGAATAGACATCAGACAATGTGGGTTGCTGCCGTATCCGGTCGGGTAGCCGGTCCTCCAGCATGGCGCGTAACAGCGCCAGGTGGTTGGCGTGCTTCCTGTCATGCCCGAAACTGGGCGACGGCATAATGTACGCACCTGAATAGACCCGTTGTCCGCCCTTCATCGCGGAATCCAGCACCTGATCGATAGCGCAGGAAGAGAGGCTGTGCGCGGTCACCTCGCCGATCTGTGTCTCGATCGTTTCCCAAGTGTCGATCTTGTTGAACAGCTTGAACAGAAGCGTTCGCGTGAACAGGTCGGTCGGAGCCTGGGAACGGCCAAGCCCAAACTGAACTTCTCGAATGAGATACTGGCTAACGCGATCCGCAGCGCGAAAGCTGTTTGTGAAACGAAACTTGTTGAGGATCGTGTCCTTTGTCCAAGGGCCGACAGGGTCCAAAAGACGTCGGTAGTAGACGGACTGACGCTCTGCAGCGAAACGCCAATAGGTGTGAAATACTTCGGTAGGGATCATGCAGCACAATTGTTACTGACTCGGAAAACTTCACAATCAGAATGCTGCGCCAGAACCTTATTGCGGGGCGGTTTTTTCCACTGCGCCGGGAACGGGAGAATCGTCTGGCGATCGCGGAGGCGAGTCGATCTGCGGCACCGGAAGGGACATGGGGGCAGGCTGTTGTATGACAACTGTCGGCTGTAGCGGAGTTGGCAATGCTTTAGATTGAGTGCACTGTCCTAGCGCTGCAGTTCCGAAAACTCCGATTGCAATACCCGCCAGGATACGGGTACCGTTTTGTTCGCGCTCAACTTTCTCAATCCGGGCGTCCAAACCGTCAAATGATTGCAGTTGATCTCCCAGGGGCTGAATCAGGTCGCTTTCGAGGCGTTCGTATCCTGGCTTGGGACCTTTCGTGGAGGCTGCATCAACACTTGCAAACCATATGTGGAAACATTCCTCGCCACGGCGAAGGGAAATGCGTGACGGCCCGGCATTGAAGACAGAGAACACCAGGCGTCCGTGGAATTCAGGATCTACGTGAAATCCCGAAACATTCACCAGGCCGCGAAATTTATAGGTCGCGCGGACTGATATGAATGCAAGCGCGTCTGGCGGGACGGTGACGGTTTCTTCTGTGAGAAGAAACGCAAACTGACCAGGTGGTATCCAAAAGCCTTGTTCAGGAGCCAAAATGGTCCTGGTTCGGTCCGTCGCGTTTTTAGGGTTTTCCGTTGGAGTAACATAGATTTCCGGCCCAATACTAAGCGTATAGTTGGCCCTGCCGATAAGGTCCTTCCTATACCCGGAAACAAGGTGTGGCAGCCTTTCCTCAAGTGTTTTTGAACTCCAGAACATATCAGTCCCCTGCGGATACTATTTGAACAATTGGCAAGCAGACCGGGACTCCACGTCCATAATCCGGGCTTTGTACGAAGCTGTAATGTCGATCTGGCGGATCGCAGCTTCGCGAATGAGGATCTGCGTCAGTTCGGCATTGGCTTTGAGAAGCCGACTACGGAATGGATAATCTTCCAAATGGTCAAGAGACTCGCAGGCTTTCGCCATCTCGCCTGCTATGCCGGCGTACCGACGCGAAAAGGATCCAGTCGGTGCCTCCTGATTGGCGAGACCTTGTCCCAACTCGACTAACCCGAGGCTGTCTGTTTTGTCTTCGGGTAGGGTCTTTGACAGATTTTGCGCAAAGATGTTCGCCGTCGCGAGCGCTATGACAAAGGCGTCTGTCAGCGTTGCGGCGAATAGCTGAGCGTCTCCATCTTCTTCAGCAGCGATAAATCTGCCGGAGTATTTGGCATTGTGCAGCGTCATGTGCTTAACCCGGCGCGCCGTGTCCAGAACTAGAATATCCTGATGGTAGGCTTCATCGTGGCGCAACTGCGCACGTTGCAAGTCCAGGAGGGTTTGAATTGCTGTCATTTCTGGCATCTTCCCGAGCGCGGCTGGCACACTTGTTATGATTCGTAGTAAGATTCGCATTGCGCGATAAGCGCGCGCATATTCGCCATCCCCCAACCACCGCCGCCGCCCGCATCGCTGCCTGTATCAAGCTTGGCGTATGTTGAGTTGACCGTCAGAGGCCCCATTTCAGCGCCAACTTCATTGGCGACAAAGTATTGCAACCTTGCCAGGCCCATCAGATTCCCAAGTGTTCTCTGCATATAATAATGGGACCGATAAGTCGCATTTAGCCGCACTTGATTTGTCTTCCGGTCAAATTTGAAACTGGCAAGGCTGAGACAGGGGAGATTGCCGTAATAGGGGTTCCGGTCGGTCGCCGGGTCATAATATGTGACATTTTCAGACACGGGCTCCTCATCACGAAGCGGTCGTCCGGGGACGAGTTCGTAACAGGCATTGTATTTCTTTGCCTGACTCATTTTCTCGATGATCCGTTCAAGGGGGTTGAACGCCTTTCCATCCAGATCGATTTGACGTAGCGAGCGAAGGGCATAGCAACCCCACCGCCTGTCGCTCCGGGCTTCATGGATACGGCTCATGCGCTCAGGATAGATCTCAAATACGCCGCTGCGGCCGGCGCGCTCATAGTCCGACTTGGGAAAGATTGTTTCTGCAACCGTGTGCAGGCTTGCGCCGCCATGGCTGGTAAGGAACCGGTCGACAGCTTCAATGGTTTGCTTGTCTGCAACAGACAGAACAGTCGGTTCCGCGATGTGCAGGATGACATCATAATCATCGTGGCTGCTATTGAGCTCCTCAAGGTAGCGAGCTGCTTTAAGCCAGGCGCGCGGCGCAGTGTCAGCTTTAACGAGATGCATGGTGGATGTTGTCCTAACGCGTGATGGCCGCTTCGACCAATTGGTGTTCGAGATATGACTGACCTAGCCATGCGTGACCGGCCATTCCCCACTGAATGCCCCAGCTATTCCTGATCAGGATCGAGCAGAGGCCACTGATTTCTCCATAGCCGACAGCCAGCACGGCGTGTCCGGCGCGTTCCGGGTCGGAGGGCGAACTTGGTAGGCGTCCGTCTGTGCCGGTGCGATAGAACGCATCAGTGATGATCAGGCCGAGTACGGTAGGCCGTCCTGCGTCGAGGTGCTTCACGATCGTCGCCATGTCGGCCGAAACTGGCTGTAGACCGCAACGATTTATTGGGAATGCGTGAACCGGTGGGGTCCATTTACATGGATCGGGTTGTTGGAGCTGATATGGCCAGGCCGCCTCACAAGGTTGGCCATCGACCGCCAGTGCAGTCTGCGTTGCTGAAAAATTCGTGCCAGCCGCAGGATCGGCGCCGGGCATTCTCTGGACTGCGTGATAGAAAAGATGTTCGACACTGAAAGGCGCGCCAGTTCCCGCAAATTGCTCATGCGCTGCGCTGGCAGCAAATGACAAGCAGGACTGCCGTTGCCCCTGACTTCCGATAGCCGACAATTGCGATCTCATATCCTTGCTCACAATCACTGGGTGTTTGCTCCAGGTCTGAATAGTGAGCCATGCGCCAAGCCGCCCTTTTCTTTTCCGTTGAGACGCAGATGCACGCAAAGCGCCCGATCGTCCGGCCCGGGGTCGAGCCAGGGCCGACGTTCTGCCAATGCGAGCAGCGCGGAAGGCCGCTCCGGCGGCCGCAGCATGATCGTCCGCCGCGCCGTCGCGCCATAATTCATGGGATCCCGGGGAATGTCATTCTGGTCAGATAAAACTTTGAACCCAGCTTCAGTGAGCGCTTCAACGCTCCATTGATACCCGCTGCCGGCTGCCTCATCCAGATCCAGGCGGACGAGGTCGTCTGAATCTCCGAGGACGACGTCGCCATCATCATGTGCAGAGAGCCTCCAGGCATTGGCCCACGCGTTGGCCGGACGAAATTGCTGACCTGCGTCTGACTTCAGGTTCGCGACTTTTGATTTTAGTAGTTCCTGGGCAGCGTTGCGGCTGACAATGTCATGACTGACAAGTCCCCAGCACGTGGCCTCGAAACTGGCCGCCATTCGAAGTGACAGCTGGTAGATAATGTCTGGATTGTTCAAATGGCGGCTGACCGTCCACTGCTGTTTCTGGATATGGTGTTTGTAGAGCCACCTCGGAAGCATAAACTCTGCAGCAAAGGTGTCGGCAGCCACTTCCTGGAGATCCTGGCCTTCACCTGGGTCCAACCCGGCTCTGAAATTAATGACACTGTCAATGCTGCCGGAATGCTCAAGCGTGTCGTGTCCGAGTTCATGAGCCCCAGTGAAGCGCTGGATATGCAGGCTCCGCTGTGTCGTGATCATGATGCCGCGATTGGGACGAGGCAAGCACAAGCCAAGCGCCGAATTCAGGGGTTGGAATACGAGTGGAATGCCGAGGTCCTCAATGATGCCGAAGACATCAATAAACCCCTCACCAGACTGGACGCGAGATTTCAGCCCCATCTCGCGATGCAGGGTCTTGGCGGCAGCTATCGCTTCCAGCCTGACTTCGGCAATTCGGCTTCTAGGCATCCGGTCCCTCCCCGGCAGGCCTGTTCTGGAGGAAGCGCGCGAACGTCAGGAGTTGTTCGCGGTCCTCACTGGAAAGCTCTGTCGCAGCCCTTGCCAGAGCCCGGATGTTCTCTGGCAAGGGTTGCGACGCAACACGTCCAGTCAAGGCTTCGACAGATTGTTGGTAAAGATCGGAGAATTTCGCCAGCTCGACAGCATCAACTTTGCGTCGGCCGTTTTCGATTAGGGAAATGGCCGGCCTAGCAAGACCGACACCGCTCGCCGCCTCATCCTGACTTAGTCCTACATATTCGCGCGCCGCCCGTAGTTTTGCGCCGATAATTTGCCAAGCTTCTTCTGGCTTACTCATACGTTTGTAACCTCTACCATTGGCTTTTTCTCACGTCGCTTTTTCACCTTGCGTTCGCCCGAGTACACCTTGCGCAACTGCGGAATAAGGTGATCAAGCAAATGCCGTTTGGAGGCGTAGCCGCCGGGCCGAATGATCTCCGGAGCGATGTCGATCCCGATAACCGAGCGTGTAACGGCACTGGCATCCAGGACGCGCTTGGAATCGATTGCCGGGCCCACCGTCATCATGGACCCACCGGTGCCGGCAGGCGCTGCGCCTACGATCCCTGCGTCGATGGCTTCGGTTTCTTCAACATACCATTCGTCCAATTCTGCCAAGAGCAATGGCAGACAAGCGTCAAATTCTGCTTCAAGGGCAATCTGGCTCTTTTCCATCTATGCACTCATGTTCGATATTCGAACATTTCTCATGATTGTGTTCGATAGTCAACTCTGTGCATTAAACTTGCACTCCATCTCACCCGCTATCTGAAGCCCGGAAGCTGAGTGCAGTCCAGCGACACGATTGTGCCTTTGCGCCGGTAATACGGTTTGCCGGGTGCATGAAGGCAAGCCGGACACGCCGGAACTCAAGCATATTCATCAGGCTTTGCTGCATCAATATGGCCGAATTGTCGAACAGGACTTCAAACAAAATCTATCCTACCGCGCATCAGCTTTTGAGCCCCCCAAGCTGCTCACTCGCTCAGGTGTCTTAAAGTCGCCAACACATATCTGCTTTGCGCCCAAAGCAGTCGAAGCTATTGTATCTATTCAAACACCATCATGTCTAAGTGAGCTTGTCTTCAGATTTAGGGAACTATCGTGGGCAGATTTTCAGGAATCCCTTACCAAGACAGGACCGATGCTCAAAAGGCCCAAACACAATGGGGTAAGGCACTCGGCCTTCTAAGCCGGAGCGACTGGTCCGCAGCAATCGTACGCGCGGTCACCGCGACCGAGATTAGTTTGAACTTGGCTATCCGTGCGGAGTATAACGCTCGCCAAGATTTGTCTTTCGCAGAAGTAAATCGACATCTGCTCATCGCGAACGGTTTTCGAGGCAAGCTATCCTTGCTCAAAGACTTGTTCGACGATGAAGGCAAACGGTTTGCGGAACAAATCGGGCAATCGATTAGCGACGCTGCAAACAAGCGAAACAGAATAGTGCACAGCGGTGAATTCTGTGATGAACAAGAAGCACGAGATTACGTCGAGAGTTGCAGAATATTCGTCAACGACTTGATTGGCCGTTACGAGCCTCATTTTCTGATCACGGTAGACGCGATCAATCCAGACGAGGATTCAGGAGCATAGGGCGTAAAATCAGACATAGGAAAAACACCGCCAAATGGGGCAGCTAGGGGTGTTTGCGGAAACTGCGTTCCGACACCAGCTATGACGCAGCAATAATTTGCAAACTGAAACCCACTAGGATCAGCATCAGGCCGATGTAACTAAAAACTAGCGAAGACTTTGCACTCTCACGATCTGCAACATATGAACCAAGAACTAGATCAGCTATCTCGGTCGATCTCTTAGCTATAGCGCCTACAGCCTGCATTGCTTCTTCGAAACTCCTGCTGGCTGCAGAAGCGTCGAATGCCCCGGGGATAGGTTCATATAATCCTTCCCCAATATCCGCATGCTCTGCCCAATTCGCAACACGACCAATGTCGGCCGACCAGTCTTCAACTCCACCGTATTCTTCGGCTAGCTCTTCAAGCCGATTTATCCGAATCTTAGCCGCCTTGCGCAGACCATACTGGATCCTGACCAAGTCTATGCCCAAAAATCCGACTCCCAACAAGTCTAACACAAGTCCGACGATTTGAAGTGTCATCATGGTTTCCTAGTCTGCTTTCCAAAGGGACGTCGGTTCGATGTGCTGCCGGATCGGAGAACTTCCAATTTCAACTAGGCCGTTAAGCCAGCGCTCGTCTTTTTCCTGCAGCATAGGACGGTCAGACAAGAGGAGCGACCTTGAACGTCTATATCGCAAACTTCGGTGAGCAGAACTATGAATGGCCCGAATGCCTCAAACGCTCGAGTATCGCGACGATGAACGAAGTCGAAGCCCAGCCACTCTGGGAGGCAGGGAATCGTGAAGCCTATATTCTGTCACGGATGAAAGGACGAACGGCTGCCGGCCTTGAGCCCACCCGCAGTCTTGCATCCAGGTGGTTCAATCTGATGTCGATCATCGCTGAGAGTGAAGGCGACATCTGGATCCACGGCGACGGGAAATCCCTGTGGTGGACGCGCTCTCTGCCGGATGCACCCGTATTCGTCGAAAAGACTGAGCCGGTCGGGCGAAAGCGCGCCGTCGTCGTGTGCCACAAGCCGTGCGAACCCTGGCGACAGACGGATATCACCGGGCGCGCGCTGCCATGGCAGGGCCTGCACGCGAAGGCGAAGGATTTCCTGTCGACGGAAGCGACACTGCAGAAGCTCAGCTCGGACAATGCCGCCTACGCTACCGCGCTGCTGAACGGCGCTGACCTCTCAGAATGGCATGACCGCCCGGTCTGGAAGGCAAAAGTGGGGCGGTCAAAATCGCAATCCGGGCCCGTCACAGTTTTCAACAGCTTCGAACAGGCGGCGTACGTTATGGCTGATACGGCTTTCAGGACGACTGAGGCCGCGAACGGTCAGACCATCGAACGCACCGCCAAAATCAAGAACATGGGCTTCAGTTCCAAAGATGAATTGCGGCAGTTTCTGACTGAGATGCTGAAGTTCCAGGATGGTGTCTGTGCACTCACCGGTATCCAGTTCAATCTCGATGGGCAGGAAGGCGATCCGCAGCTGCGCGCCTCACTCGACCGGATCGACAGCAACGGTCACTACGAGGTCGGCAATCTCCAGATCGTGTGCCGGTTCGTGAACCGCTGGAAAGGCGCTGATGCGGATACAGAGTTTCGACGCCTGCTGGATGTCCTCAAAGCCGCCTGAGGCTGATATGGGGTGCTGACCCGATCAGGCGGCGATGGCAGTGCCGAACAGGGCGGTCACCACGTCATCGATACCTTCAAGTTTCTCAAACCGCCCCTTCGTCAGCTCGCGCAGATTGGGCCGTTCCGTCTTTTCACCCTGACTGTTGGCTTTTGAGTGCCGCGCCACCCGGTCGCCGAGATCGGGCAGCGGCTCACCGGGTTTCCCGCCGAACCAGAGCAGCGGCCCGAGGTCCAGCGTTTCAGGATCAAACCAGATCCAGACCACGCAGCCGCCGGGTTTGCGCGCCAGATCGCGGCTGATGCTCACTTTTGCGGTTTTGGCACCTGAAGCGGCTGATTTCAGCTGGATGTGCCGCATCACGCCGCCGGCCTCGATTACAAGATCATAGCCGCGTGCATCGAACTCGGCGCGCAGCACTTCAACGTCCCGGTGGCCGACGATCCAGAGATGCTTCAGCACCTCGCCCACGAAGAGATGCTCGATCAGCTTCTCGCGCGCTGTGGATGCGGTTGAATGGGTCGGGTCTCTCATCGGTCTGTCTCGCTTTCTGATGACCGTCATTGCTTCGAAGGCGATGGAAGTCCAGCGAAAAAGAGACTTATAGTCTGTAGACCTAAATGCAGCATCAGGCGCTTTTCGGCGCATGGGTATCCGCGCCGTCCTCAGTGCAAATTTGCGTCGGTACCGCAAGGACCGGGGCCTCTCGCAGGAGGGGCTTGCTCATGAAGCAGGGCTTCACAGGACCTATGTCAGCGGGATCGAGCGGGGTGTGCGCAATCCCTCCGTCGAGAGCCTCGAAAAGATCGCCAGGCAGCTCAAGGTGCCGGTCTGGAAGCTGCTCTATGACGGGAAGAACTGAGGCTTTTTTAATGCGCGCTGTTCGGACCCGTCCTGCCCGCCCGAGTAACTTTGTCAGATACGAACAATGCCATGCCCAGAAAAACTGATCCACGCCTCGGTGAAGACGGATATGAGACCGATCCGGAACGACCGTTCGACAAGAATGCCGCCCGCACCCTGATCCTTGAATTTATGCCAGATGCGGATCAGGGAGCTGTTGATGCTCATGTCGACGGAATTCAGAATTTGCAGCAGCGCTACTGGCGATGGAATGGCCGGGGGGCCTCAGCCTTTTCCCGCGCTGAAGCCCGCAAGGCGATTGAACTGTTTCTCGCAGGCGGTGCCCATACCTGGGCCGAAATCAACGGGCTCAATGAACGCGCGCGTGACGTCATCTTCGACCATCTGATGGTCATGAAGGACCTCCTCCCGGACGAAACTGAGCCCACCGTGTATCAGGCCCTGATAGAAGATCGCGTTCGTGAAGCGGTCATTGAGAAAGCCGCGCGCGAGGTGCTGGCCGACCTGAAGGCACAGAAAGGCGCCGATACCGAAGGCGTCACTCCCCACATCGTGGCTGAGCTTTGCAAAGTATACGAGAGTATGACCGGCAGGCCGGTCACGCATTCGACCCGTAGCCCGGTGGCCGACTACACACCGGACCCGCAAAGCGACGGCGGCCGGTTTGTTCTGGCGATGATGCAGGTAATCGATCCGGACATTCTCAACACGAAAGTATCTTCGGCGCTGAGATCCTTCATTGAATTCCGGAACCGTCCGGACTGAACCGGTACATATTATTCTGACGACCGCTGTGTGCGCACCACGCGATGCTTGCCTTCATTTAACCAATGGAGAGCAAACATGCTTTTTGAAGACGAAACGCCGCGAGCCCTGCCGGGACTCACTCATATCCACACCCAGCGCGTGTTCTGTCACGATGCAAAAACCGGCAAAATAACGTCATTCTGCGTTTTCCGGTATCGCCATGACGCTACCGGCAGCCTGGTTATCGGCATGCATGAACGCTATCGGCTTATGTATCAGAAAATGCGGATGCCGGTGCCTGGCCTTGAGACGGAGCTGGCACGATGACCCGCGCCATTCGCGACCTCCGGGTCGACTATCGCCGCGTCAGCGACCTGACGCCTTTTGCCAACAATGCCCGCACGCACAGTGTGAAACAGGTCAGCCAGATTGCCGACAGTATCAAGGCGTTCGGCTGGACCAACCCGATCCTGACCGATGCGGCCG
>TARA_R110002049_G_scaffold293010_2_pt1 | contig 19286 bp, 18 predicted proteins | sample TARA_R110002049 | Tara Oceans TARA_R110002049 (sample SAMEA4396941) | marine metagenome | biome: Polar Biome; feature: [SRF] surface water layer (ENVO:00010504); material: water (ENVO:00002006), including particulate matter (ENVO:01000060) such as... | depth 5 m | reverse complement strand
TGGGACCAATATTGATGTTCAGATTTTTGATACCGACAAGATAGATTTTTCTAATTCAGAATTTAAATATTTAGAAGAAGCGAAAGAAAACAAAGCTGTTATTTTTGTTATGGATTATGCTTTTGGAGAGCAGGCTTATGAAACTTTAGATGAATTTTTAAAACCAATTAAAGTTAATGGGAAAAATGTTCATTTAGATGTGCAGTCTATCTCAATAATGGGTAAAGCCGGAATTTTAGAAGGCGGAAAAGGTGATGTTATGATTCCGAATGCTCATATTTTTGAAGGTACTGCAGATAATTATCCTTTTAAGAACGAACTGAGTAAAGATGATTTGTTAGACTGTGGCGTTTCTGTTTACGAAGGGACAATGGTTACTGTCTTAGGAACTTCGCTTCAAAATAAAGAAATATTAAAGTTCTTTAAAAATTCAACTTGGAATGTCATTGGTTTAGAAATGGAAGGTGCACATTACCAAAAAGCCATACAAGCCGCATCTCGAGTAAGAGGTAGTATTAATAAAGATGTTAAAGTAAGATATGCGTATTATGCAAGTGATAACCCATTAGAAACAGGGAGTACTTTAGCTTCTGGTGGATTAGGCACATCTGGTGTAAAACCAACTTACGTTATTACAAAGAAGATACTAGAACAAATATTTAATTCATAACACATGAGTGAAAAATTACCACAACAACCAAATAACGAAGAGGTTGATTTAGGGCAATTATTTAATGCAATTGGTAAATTGTTTGAGAAGTTATTTGCTTTTATAGGTAGCATATTAAAAGGGATTTTCTCTGCGATAATTCACGCCATAAAACCATTAGTTGATAATTTTAAGATAGTTGTAGCAGCACTTGTTATCACTGCTGTTTTAGGTTATGTATTTGAAAAGTCTAAGGACCCTATCTATTTTTCTGAAATGGTAGTTAAACCTCATTTTGATTCTAAATACCAGCTTGCGAGTAATATCGGTTATTTTAATTCATTAATTGGTTCTAAAAATCTAAGTGAATTATCTGAAGTTTTTGAAATTGATGAATCTGATGCTGAAGTATTAGTCGGTTTTGAGCTTTTAGCTGGTCCAGAAACACAAAATGATTTATTTGTAGAATATGATGAGTATGTAATGTCAATAGACACGTCTTTAGTTGACGAATTAAGTTATGTAGACTATATAAAAAATAGGGATTTAATGTCTGGTAGGTTGTTTGCTATTAAAGCTAAATCTTCTAAAATTGATATTTTTCCTAAGTTATCAGAAGGGTTTAGAAAAACGTTTGAGAATGATTTTTCTGAGCACCAAAAAAAGGTAAGAGATACTCTAGCTTATATTGAACGTGAATCACTAAATAAACAATTAGAACGTTTAGATAGCATTCAAAAAACGTATTTAGAAGCCATTAAAAATGACTCAAAAAATCCAAATTTATCGCTTGGATTAGGAGGAGCATTACCTCTCCAAATCGAGAAAACGCAAACAAAAGAGTATGAACTGTTTTTAAAAGAGCAAGAACTTAGAAGGAATTTAAAAAACTTAAATAAAACTGTTGCTGAAGAAAACACCTATTTTGATGTTTTATCTAAATTTGATAAAGTCGGTAAAGCAGATAATAATATTATGCAACGTTATTCCTTGTTATTTCCGGTGTTGACATTGGTATTTTTCTTTTTGGTTTTTTTAGTTTTAAAGGCTTTCAAATTTATAAAAGATTATGAGTAAACAAATCCTCATAACAGGAGGAGCGGGTTTTATTGGTTCTAATTTTATCTCTTATTTGTTAACTACCTATACGCAAATTGATATTGTTAATTTAGATTTGTTAACGTATGCTGGTAATCTTTCAAATTTAAAGGAGTTAGAAGCAAAGGGTAATTACACTTTTATAAAAGGCGATATATGTGATACACAATTAGTGAAAAGTCTTTTTGCTAAGTATGAATTTTCTAGTGTTATTCATTTTGCAGCAGAATCTCATGTGGATAATTCTATTACTAATCCAGATACATTTATCAATACAAATATTTATGGCACATTTAATTTATTAAATATTGCTAAGAAGCATTGGATGGATGCTCCTTTTTCAGTTAAAGAGGGTTGTGAAGAAAACAGATTCCTTCATATTTCTACAGATGAGGTTTATGGAACTTTAGGTAAAACAGGTTTATTTACAGAACAGACACCTTATGCTCCTAACAGTCCTTATAGTGCTTCAAAAGCGTCATCAGACTTTATTGTGAGAAGTTATTTCCATACCTACGGAATGAATGTGGTTACCACAAATTGTAGCAACAACTATGGTCCTAAGCAACATGATGAAAAATTGATTCCGACGATTATACGAAAAGCGATTAATAATGAACCTATTCCTATTTACGGTAATGGTAAAAACATAAGAGATTGGTTGTACGTAGAGGATCATTGTAAAGGTATTGACTTAGCATTTAAAAATGGAAAAGCAGGAGAAACTTATAATATAGGTGGAAAAAATGAACGTGATAATTTATACATAGCAAATAAAATTTGCGATATATTAGATAATCTAGAACCAAAAGAAACTTCTTATTCTAAACAAATTAGTTTTGTTAAGGACAGGCCAGGACATGATTTTAGGTATGCTATTGATGCGTCTAAAATTGAAAAAGAACTTAATTGGAAAGCTGATGAAAACTTTGAAACAGGTATTTTAAAAACGATTCAGTGGTATTTAGAGAAGTACAAAAACTAATACAGAACGAAAAGGGCAAGTTCTAAATTCTATCATCCAAGTATATGATCAATAGAGAACAGTGTGTGACCTTGAAAAAACAATAAATATAATCACATGAAAGGAATAGTTTTGGCTGGTGGATCTGGTACTCGATTACACCCATTAACTTTGGCCGTAAGTAAGCAGTTAATGCCTATTTATGATAAACCGATGATTTATTATCCAATTTCTACATTAATGTGGTCTGGGATTAAGGAGATTCTAATTATTTCAACACCTCAAGACTTACCCTTATTTCAGAAATTATTAGGAGACGGAAAGTGTTATGGCTGTAACTTTCAATACGCAGTGCAAGAGTCTCCAAATGGTTTAGCTGAAGCATTTATAATTGGAGAAGAATTTATAGGTAACGATAAAGTAGCTTTAATTTTAGGTGACAATATTTTTTATGGATCTGGTTTAGCTGATTTACTTCAACAAAATAACAATCCAGATGGCGGAATCATTTATGCTTATCATGTTCATGATCCAGAACGTTATGGTGTTGTTGAGTTTGATAAAAATGATGTTGCAATTTCAATTGAAGAAAAACCTAAAACACCAAAATCTAATTATGCCGTTCCAGGGATTTATTTTTATGATAATTCTGTTGTTGAAATCGCAAAAAACATAAAGCCTAGTAAAAGAGGAGAATTAGAAATTACAGATATAAATAAGACGTATTTAAGGCAAGGAAATTTAAAGGTTAGTGTTTTAGACAAAGGAACAGCTTGGTTAGATACAGGAACTTTTAAATCACTCATGCAAGCTTCGCAATTTGTTCAAGTAATAGAAGAACGTCAAGGATTAAAGATTGGTGCTATAGAAGAAGCTGCATATAAAATGGGATATATAGATAAAAATCAATTTAAAAAAGTAGTTGAGCCACTAACTAAAAGTGGTTATGGAAAACATTTATTAAGCATATTATCAGAGTAGAATGACAGTAGAGGAGACGAATTTAAAAGGATGTTATATTATTCAACCAAATGTTTATAAAGATATACGAGGTTATTTTATTGAGTCTTTCAATAAAAAAACGTTTAATTCTAAATTAAATTTAGATATTGATTTTGTGCAAGATAACGAGTCTCAATCTAATAAAGGAGTTTTACGAGGCTTACACTACCAATTAGGTAAATACTCTCAAGCCAAACTTGTAAGGGTTGTTAAAGGTAGTGTTTTGGACGTTGTGGTTGATATGAGACTAGATTCTAAAACCTTTGGAAAACACTTTTCAATCAAACTAACAGAAGCGAATAAGTTACAATTATTTATTCCGCGAGGTTTTGCGCATGGTTTTATAGTACTAGAAGACAAAACTATTTTTAGTTACAAATGCGACAACTATTATAATATAGAATCTGAATCAGGTATTATATATAATGACAACAATTTAAATATTGATTGGTACTTACCTGATTCGGATTTTATACTATCTGAAAAAGATTTGGTTTTACCTAAATTTAAAGACGCAGAGACATGTTAAACATTCTTGTTACTGGAAAGGACGGTCAATTAGCACAATGTATTAACAGCGTTGAAAATCAATATCCTAACCTAGAATTTGACTTTAAAGCATCCTCAGAATTAGATATTACTAATAAAGTTAAAGTTGAGTCTGTTTTTAGTGTTCAACAATATGACTATTGTATTAATTGTGCAGCATATACTAATGTAGATAACGCTGAAACAGAAACAGAATTAGCTTATAACATTAATGTTGTAGGATCTAAAAATTTGGCAGAAGCCTGCCTTAAACACCAAGTAACTTTAGTTCATATTTCTACAGATTTTGTCTTTGACGGAAAAGGAAGCTTACCATACACTGAAAACTCTGAGACCAAACCTATCGGTGTTTATGGTGAAACAAAGCTAGAAGGTGAAAATATAATTTCTAAAACCTTAGAAAATTATTTTATTATAAGAACGTCTTGGTTGTATTCAGAATTTGGGAATAATTTCTTAAAAACCATGTTGCGTTTGGAAAGCATTAGAGATGAGTTAGGTGTGGTAAGCGATCAAATAGGAAGTCCAACTTATGCTGTAGACTTGGCAAATGTTATTCTTCGTTTAATTGCATCTACAAACACATCTTATGGCATTTATCATTACAGTAACAAGGGTGTTATCAGCTGGTACGGTTTTGCAAAGGAAATATTTAGACTTCGTGAAAGCAACGTTAAGTTAAATAAAATAGAAACTAAAGATTACCCAACTAAGGCTGAACGGCCAAAATATAGCGTATTAGATACTTCAAAAATTGAAGAAAAATTGAATATAGAAATTCCTAACTGGAAACTTAGTTTGGAAAGCGCTTATTCCAATATTAAAAAAGCAAACAATTTTTAAAAAAGCAAGTGATTTTAAAATGACGTTTATTGTTTAATGATCTAAATTTAGGTCTAATCATTAATAATGGTATTTTTGTATAAACAAAGCTTGACGTTAAACTGTTGAGTTAAATGTGTCCACAATTCTTACATGAAAAAGAAAAACCTAATCATATTCGGAACTCGTCCAGAAGCCATTAAAATGGCACCTTTAGTTAAAATGTTTTTAAAATATTCTAATGAGTTTGAGACTAAAGTTTGTATTACAGCACAACATAGAGAAATGTTGGATCAGGTTTTAGAGTTTTTCGATATTGTACCAGATTATGATTTAGATTTAATGAAACCTAATCAAAACCTTTACACTTTAACGTCAGATATAATAGTCGGACTCAAACCTGTTTTAGAGGAGTTTAAACCAGATTATGTTTATGTTCATGGTGATACAACAACAACAATGTCCGCAAGTATTGCTGCATTTTATTCAGGAGCAAAAGTATGTCATATAGAAGCTGGCTTAAGAACTTTTAACAAACGCTCACCATTTCCGGAGGAGATTAATAGAAGTATTACTGGTCGTGTTTCTGATTATCATTTTGCTCCTACTACTACATCTAAAGACAATTTGTTAAATGAAAATATTGATTCAAATACTATTTTAGTTACGGGCAACACAGTCATAGATGCTTTAGAATATAGTTCTAATACAGTAAGTTCTGGAATATATTCAGATAATGAAGTTGAGACTTTAAAGACAATTATAAACGAGAAAAAAAGACTAATATTGGTTACTGGTCATAGACGAGAAAACCACGGAATAGGTTTTATAAATATATGTTCTGCACTAAAAAAAATAGCTCTATCAAATGATGATGTTCAAATTATCTACCCTGTTCATTTAAACCCTAATGTTCAGAAGCCGGTTTATGAATTGCTTAGTGATCAAGAAAATATCAAATTAATAGATCCTTTGTCATACCCTGCTTTTGTATGGTTAATGAATAAGTCGTATTTGATCATTACTGATAGTGGAGGAGTACAGGAAGAAGCACCAAGTTTAGGAAAACCTGTTTTGGTAATGAGAGATACTACAGAAAGGCCTGAAGCTGTAGAAGCTGGTACAGTACTTTTAGTAGGAACTAATACCAATAAAATTGTTGAAGAGACATCAATGCTCTTAAATGATAAAAACAGTTATGAGAAAATGAGTAGCCTTCACAATCCTTATGGCGACGGAAAAGCTTGTGAGCGCATAGTTAATTTTATTTTAAATATTTAATATGAATAAACCTGAAGTTGTAATGATTGGTTTGGGGTATATTGGTTTGCCAACAGCAGCCTTAATAGCTCAAAATAAAATATATGTTCATGGTGTTGATACTAATCCAAATGTTGTAGAAACCATAAATGCAGGTAAAATACATATAGTTGAACCAGATTTAGACGCTGCAGTTGCAAAAGCAGTTAGTTCTGGCTATTTAAAGGCGGATATTAAGCCTATAGAAGCCAATACGTACTTAATTGTTGTGCCAACGCCATTTAAGGCTAAAAATGAACCAGATATATCATTTGTAGAAGCAGCAACAAAGGCTATTATTCCATTATTAAAACCTAACGATTTATATATTATTGAATCAACATCACCAATCGGTACCACAGAAAAAATGATGAATTTAATTTATTCTGAACGACCAGAGTTACAGGACAAGTTAAATATAGCTTATTGTCCAGAACGTGTTTTGCCAGGAAACGTTATGTTTGAATTGGTTAACAATGACAGAGTCATTGGTGGTGTAAATGAAGTTTCAACAGAAAAAGCAATACAGTTTTATAAAGAATTTATAAATGGTGATTTACATAAAACAAATGCTCGAACCGCTGAAATGTGTAAATTAGTAGAGAATTCATCTCGAGATGTTCAAATTGCGTTTGCCAACGAATTATCATTGATTTGTGATAAAGCCGATGTTAACGTTTGGGATTTAATAGAATTAGCGAACAAACACCCACGTGTTAACATATTGCAACCAGGCTGTGGTGTAGGTGGACATTGTATAGCAGTAGACCCTTATTTTATAGTTTCAGATTACCCTAGAGAATCACAAATTATTGGAAAAGCTAGAGAGATTAATAATTATAAATCATTCTGGTGTGCAGAAAAAATACAATCTACAAAGCTTGAATTTGAATTAAAACATGGAAGAAAGCCAAGTGTTGCATTAATGGGTTTAGCTTTTAAACCAAATATTGACGATTTAAGAGAATCTCCAGCCAAATATATTGTACAAAAGGTTTTACAAGATTCAAATAATGAAGAATATTTTATTGTAGAACCCAATATAAAATCTCACAACGTATTTAAGTTAACAAACTATGCAGAGGCCGTCGAAAAAGCTGATATCATAGTTTTTCTAGTAGCTCATAAGGAGTTTAAATCATTAGTGATTGATAAAGAAAAAACAATTATCGATTTTTGTGGTGTTTTTAAAAAGTAGCTTACTTTTATTTTCAATGATGATATATTAAAACAAGAATAATCAAACCAACAGACCTTTAACTTTAAAAACAAGAAATGCAATTTAAAAAGGTTAGAGAGTTTCTGTTATCTAATATATCCTTTGTAATATTAGTAATGGGAGCTGGTAGTAATTTTATTTTAACTCTTATTATTAAAAAGCATTTTAACCAAGACGCTTTTAATAATTATTCTTTGTTTTTAACTTATATTGGTATTGTTTCTTCATTTGGTCTAATAGGTTTTGACCAGATATTTTTAAGACTTTCACGTGTTGAACTAAAAATGGTATTTATTAATAGTGACGTTTTAGTTTTTTTACTTCTATCGGCTTTTTTAACACCTTTACTCTTCTCATACTACTTTTATTCAATAAATACAGATATAAGGTTTTACCAGTTTATATTAACAGGTGTTGGAATAAATATAATTATTCTAACATATAATTTATTTAGATTAACAAATGAGTTTAGTCAAGCACAAATTTTTAAAAATGGATTTAGAATTTTGGTTTTAGTATTTTCTTTAACTTTTGTATTCGCATTAAAATCTGAAATTTCTATTAATTATATTATCGATTTTATTGTAATTTCTGTTGCTTTATTTGCTTTATTTGGTTTATGGTTTTTGTTTAAAAAAATAAAAACGAATACTACAAAAACTAATAATTTATTAAATTTCTTTTTTTCTTACTTCATTAATTTAGCAATTATAACCTCGTTGGGTTTTGGTGAAAGATTATTAATTTTAGAAAATATAAGTGAAAACGACTTTGGGAAATATTTTTATTACGCAACAATTTTCCTCTTTCCATTAACACTTGTTCAGCAATATGTTGGGTTTAAGGAGTTGGTTGGATTTAAGACTGGAGTTGATAAAACAGTAGTAAATAATAAAATACATAGAATAATAATTTTAGGGACAATGATTCTTTTTGTTATTATTATAATAGCAAAGATTGATAATGGTTTTTTCCTGCAGGTTAATTTTAATGATGATTTTTGGCTTATAATTGTTTTAGCTGTTTTAGGGCTTGTAAAATTAGTATATGGTTTGTTTTCAGCGATTTTAGGTGCGGTTGGGAATGCAAGAGAGATATATTTGGTGAATGTTTTGACAATTGTTTCAATTTTAATTAGTTTATTATATTTATTCCTTATTGAATTGAATTTAATTACTGTTACTATTAGTTTGATTTTAATCTTTTTATTAAGAACGTTATATATATATTACTCATATGTTATCAAGTCAAAATAAAAAGGTTATTGTAAATCTAAATGAGCTGGTTTTGTTGGTTCTATCACTAACTTATGCAGGTATTTCAAGTAATGTGTTTTTGGGGTTTAGGCTTGTGGATCTAATAATTTTACTTGTATTTATATTAAAACTTAAGAGAAAGATAGATCCAAATATTTTTGTTATTTTTTCTTTATGGCTTCTATCTGTTGCTTTTTCTACAGTTTTTGGAATTATCTACAATAATCCTTTTGTAACTAGTGATTTAAGATTTTTTACAATTTATATTTTTGCAGCATATATTGGTTATTCTATTGGTACAAGTGCTGATTTTGATGTAAAAAGACTCTTTTATAAATTAATATTTTTCACTTTATTCATATACACATTAATACCATTTTTCGACTTTTTGCGTTTTTTTTATATACCAGAAAGTTTTCAAAAGGATGAACACTTAAATACTATATTTGGTCCAAGCACAATAATTATAAATTTCCTTTATATTTATTTAGTGTTAATTAATAAAAATCGTCCAATATATTTTTATTTAACTTATTTAATCTTTGCCATTATTATCTATAACTTTAGAATTTCACGAACAGATCTAGCGCTTATGTTATTGTTTTTTTCTTGGTCTATTATTTATAGATTTGGAGAAAGAATAAAACTTAAACACATTTTAGCTGCACTTGCTATTTTAATTGCAGGTTCAATAGGTTTTTATATAAATGATAGTGAAAGAATTCATGGTCTTTTTAATCCTAGTCAAGACTCTTCTTTTGTTTATAGAATATTAACAAATAATGAATTTTTAAACCAGTTTTCTAACAGTTCTGTTCTAATTAAGACTTTTGGGTTTGGAATGGGCGCAACCATAGACACTTATTTTAATGACTGGTTCGGAAAAATTACTTTAACGATATTAGACAATGGACCTTTGACAGTTATGATGAAAACAGGTTATTTGGGTTTATTGGCTTTTATTTTGAGTTTGTATTATCCCTTAAAAAGCTTAAGTTTCTGGTGGAAAATTATTGTTTTTTTTCCTCTTTTACTCTCTTTGACCCTTTTTAGTCATGTGATTTATAATTTACTTTACATACTAGGGTTTTACGTTATATGTTTTAAGTTAAAAAACCAAAGAACAAAAGTCTCATATAAAAAATGAATATATATTATTTAACGTTAGAAGGAATAACCTCTACAGTTTTTGAGTCTCAGGTTCTTAGTTTAAATAAACGATTGGACAAAGAACAAATTGATGTAAACTTATTAATAGGTCAAAAATATAAATCTAGAATTCCGTTAATTAAATTCTTTAAATTATGGATAAAAAGTTCTGTTTCATTTTGTTTTTTAAAAAACGGTATTAATCATGATAAGATAGCAGCGAGGCTATTACGCAAAATAAAGGGTAATAATATCATTATTCATTGTAGAAATATTGAAGCGGCATATGTTGGTTTATTACTCATGGGAAAGACTAATAAACGGATACAAATTATTTACGATGTTAGGGGTTATGTAGAAGGCGAAAAGATTTTCTTTAATGAGCCAATCAGAGAGCGTTTATTTAAAGAATTAAACGAGACTTTATTTAATTCAGATATAAATTTTAGCTTTATATCTAAAGAGTTATATAATGTATATAATAATATTTATAATATTGACGAGAGCAAGGTAATATTTTGTAATAGTGCATATGATGATAGTATATTTTATTTAACTAACGAGAGTATAGCCGTTAAGACTAGTTTAATAAAAATTCTTTTTGTAGGTGGTAATCAATTATATCAGAAAACATTAAATATAATTAAAATTATAGAAAAAAGACCTGATGTTGAATTAACAGTTATAACACCCAAAAGAATAAATATTACATTAACAGGAAAAAACATTAAATTATTAAATGGGTTAAGTCAAAAAGAAATCAATGTGTTAGCCAATGATTTTGATTATGGTATTATTTATCGAGACAACCAGATTTTTAATGCCGTAGCAACACCAACTAAGGTTGCTGAATATTTAGGAAAAGGATTAAGGGTTATAGCGATAAACTCTGCTGGTTCATACACAGATTTCATTAGTAATAATGAGTTATTTGGTAAGGTTGTTGGTTCCGAAAAGGAACTTTTAAAATTAAAATTAGATAAAACAAGTATAGACCAGAAAAAAGCAATTAATCTTTTTGCTGTAAAAAATCTGTCATTATCGAATAATTTAGAAAAATATATAGATTTATATAAAAAATTGAATGAGAACTTTTAAAGAGGATATAAAAAGAATTGATGGAGGTGTTTTTCGAAAAATGCTGAACATAAGTTTCTGGATTATTTTTAATTTTAGAATATCATGTTTCTTTTATAAAAACGGATTTTTTATAATTTCAAAGTTCTTTTGGCTAGTAAATAGAATTGTTTTTACAGTAGATATAGATCCAGGCGCAGACTTGGCAGGAGGATTAAAACTTATTCACCCTATGTGCATTGTTGTAGGACGAGAGGTAACGAGCTTGGGAAACTTAACCTTATACCAATCCACTACCTTAGGAGGCAGTAATGACCAAGAGATTATGTATAAAGGGAAAATAGTGAGACAACCTTATATTTATAAAGATGTAATAATTTACACATCATCAGTTGTAATAGGACCTCTAATTATTGGTGCTAACTCAACCATTGCAACAAATTCAACCATAACAAAAAATGTACCTGAAAACTCCATTGCATTTGGAGTTAATTCTATTAAACTTAAAAGTTAGAATTTATGGTTTTAATTAGTCTTTATACAAAATTAAGTAATGTAGGAGGAGCCCAAAAAATGTGTATTTCTATTCATCAAGGATTAAGAAGTAAAATGAATTTTGAAGAAGAATATATTTCTTCAGAAACAGAGTACAATAACTTAAATGATGTATATATAAACCAAATAGAATCGACTAATTATTTAAGGTTTAATGCGTATCAATTTATAAATAGATTTAATGATGCTATAATTATCTCTCACCATAGAAAATTAACAACGCAATTAGTTTTTTGGTCTAAAATTTTAAAAAAATCATCAAGAATTATACACATTGCACATAATGAATTTTATTCTTATAAATGGTTAACATTTTTCCCAAAGAATGTTATCGCAGTTTCAAAAGGAGTTAAAACAAATCATATAAATTACTTCAAACTAAAAAAGGTACATGTAATTTATAATGGGCTTCCAAGACCTAATGGTAATCAGAGAAATGAGTATAGCAATATTGATGTCAAAGTTTTAATGTCAGGACGCATAGATAAAGTAAAACAACAAATTGAAATAGTAGAAGTATTAAAAAATAAGATTCCTAAAAATATTCAACTGTGGTTTGCTGGTACTGGTGAGATGTATAAAGAATTACTAGAGGCAACTAAAAATGATTCTCAAATACGGGTTTTGGGACATATAGATGACATGGAATCTCTATGTGCCTCTGTAGACTATATTATGTTGTGTTCTTTAAAGGAGGGTATGCCATTATCACTGATAGAAGGTGCTAGTTTTGGATTACCTATTTTATGTAATGATGTTGGTGGTAATATGGAAATTTTAAAGAATAATGTTAATGGTTTCGAGATTAAGAATCTTGAGAGTTTACCCGAAATATTTAATAAAATAAGCAATCTGAATAGTAAACAATATCAATCTCTTTCTGATAATAGTCTAAAGACCTTTACAGAAAAATTTCAATTAGAAACAATGTTAACTAATTATCACAATTATATATTAGACTATGTTATCAGTTAAATTTTCTATTGAAAAGTTATATAATGTTTTACTTATACTATTAGCTTCGTCTTTAGCGTTATTTGAGAAAATCGCTCCCATAGTAATTATTGTTTTAGTTATTGTGTCTTTGATATTAAGAGCAAAGCATAAAATATTCTTTAAAAAATGGGATTTAGCGTATTTGTTTTTTTCTGTCTTTTTTTACTATTTAATTAGATTATATGGAAGTCATGATTTTGCTCAAGGCTTAAAATTTATAGAAAAAAACTTATCTTATTTGATAATACCGATTGTAGTAATACCAAGTCTAATAATTAACATTAATAACGTATATAAAGGTTTTGTATTAAGTTTTGCTTTAGTTTCTTTAAACGCGATAGTTTTAAGCACAATTAATTATATATTCTTTAACCCAGAAAATATTTGGTATTTTCAAACAATAGAACAATTTGGATTTCATCCCACATACATGGGCTTGTATTCTATTATTTCACTTATTCTATTAGATAAGCTTAAGCCATTTAAAAACAAGTTTAATTTACTTCTAGTAGGCATAAATATATTATTTATAATTTTTTCTGCTAGTAGAATAACGCTTTTTGGATTGGTTTTTATTTTCTTCTTTAGGGTTCTTGTTTATAGAAAAAAAACATACGTTTATACATTGTTTTTAGCGTGTTCTCTTTTAGTTGCAGCTTATTTTGTATCAAATGATTTTCGATACAAAATAGATCAATTAAAATCATTTAAAGGATTTGATAATTATGACAATAATGATTATGGTAGTGTATCCGTAAGAGTTGCAAAAATTATTTCAGCAAATAATGTATGGCGTGATAATTTTTGGTTTGGTTATGGCACTGGAGGTTTAAACGAAGCTCTCAATAAACAATATCGATCTAAAGCAATTGAATGTTGGCTTTGTTCTCAAAAAAAATATAATCCGCATAATCAATATTTAAGTGTTCTTGCAGGTCATGGTGTTTTTGGTTTTGTTTTGTTTTTGCTTCTATTTGGGCATATGCTGTTCTACGCTATTAAATATAAAAACATGTTGCTAATTGAATTTATTATTGTCTTTCTATTAGTAGGCCTAACAGAATCTATTTTAGAGCGTCAAAAAGGACTTTTATTATTTGTCTTTTTTACTTTTTATCAATTTTCTACAATGAAATACTTAAAGGAAAAGGAATGAATTTTATAAAAAAAGCGAACTTTACTGGATTTCTTTTTGCGACATTTTTACTTTTAAGTTTAAGTTTTACTGTCCTTTACAAGTATGTTTTATTTAATCACGGTATTCATCTAAAATACACTTGGTTACCGGATATAATATTTTTCGCAATTATTAATGCAATCTTAATTTATAAAAGAAATTATTTCTTAATACTTATTACAATTCTCCTTTTATTAATTAAATCACTAGGTTCATTCTTTGTCTTTGATTTTTATGAAAACCGCTTAGATTATTTCAAAGAGGTAATTAAAACTGTCTTTTCTTTTTCTATGGTTTTTTTCATTTACACCTATGTAAAAAACATCAATCTTAGTAATATAGTTTTTATCTTTAAAGTGTTTAATTACGTTTCAGTTATTATAAGTGCTTCTATTATTTTAGGTTTTATTTTTAATATTTCATTTTTTGAAACATACACAGGTGTTAGGTTTGGTTTTTCAGGGTTTTTATTTCCTCAATCATTTTCAAGCTATTTCATAATCGTATCTATATTAATCTATTATTATTACAACAAAAACATAAAAAAAATATCTTCAATTTATATTGTTTTTACTATTTTATCTGCATTTCTAATTGGTACTAAAGCAGTTTACATTTTTTTGTTTTTTTTTATCGCCATGTTCTTTATTAATAATAAATTATATAAGAATAAAGTCGCTATATTATTTTCTTCATTAGTATTCACGATTTTACTATTTAATTATAAAGCACTGAAAGAATATATGCTCGATAAGTTTAGTGTACTATATAATGTTTATAATGAATCTGGGCTATTAACATTTTTGTTCTCTTATAGGGATTTAAGTTTTCTAAAAGCAAAATTTTATGTGCAAAATAATTGGAATATCACTAATTATCTTTTTGGCGGTATTAACAGAAAAGCAATGTTAGTTGAAATGGAATTAGTGGATATTTTTCTCAGCTTTGGTATTTTGGGTTCTGTTTTTTTATTGCTGTGTTATTATAAAATTATTTTAAAGCCCGTAGCATTTAAAAGGGATTCATTTTTTTTATATAGTGTATTGTTTTTTATAATATTGATGTCTGGTAATTTTTTTAAGTCATTTACAATAAATTATTTTATTGTTTTCTCATTTGTTATTTTAACCTATAAGCCTAAAGTATTTACTGAAAATGATTAAAATATTAAATACGAATATTCATAATTTAACCATGAAAGAAACCTTAGCTATTGTTGAGAAAACAATAAGAGCAAAGGAGCAACTTCACCATGTAGTCGTTAATGCAGGTAAAATCGTTGCAATGCAATCTGATTTGCAATTGCGTCAAAGTGTTAATGAATGTGATTTAATTAATGCTGATGGACAAGCTGTAGTTTGGGCGTCAAGAATTTTAGGTAAACCACTTAAAGAAAGAGTAGCTGGGATAGATCTAATGGAAAATCTAGTAGAATTATCACATAGTAATGATTATAAAATATTTTTCCTAGGAGCAAAGGAGGAGGTCGTGAAGACTGTAATAGAAAAATACACGAAAAAATACTCCGAAAACATTATTGCTGGTTATAGAAATGGCTATTTTAATAAAGGAGAAGAAATTAATATTGCTAAACATATTTCAGATAGTGGAGCAAATATTTTATTTGTAGCAATCAGTTCTCCTACAAAAGAAAACTTTTTATATGAAAACAAAAAACTGCTTAAAAATGTAAATTTTATAATGGGAGTTGGTGGCAGTTTTGATGTAGTTGCAGGGAAAGTTAAGCGTGCACCTTTATGGATGCAAAATTCAGGTTTAGAGTGGTTTTATAGATTTGTACAAGAACCTAAGCGTATGTGGAAACGTTATTTAGTTGGTAATTCAAAATTTATATATTTAGTTTTTAAAGAGAAATTTTTAAAATAAATTTATTGAGTAATTTTAAGTTTCGAGTATTTATGTCTAAAACATAATTATGCTTCGTTGGTTAAATCTACTTACCTTTATCCTTTTATTTGAAAGTTAGAATTTGAGTCTATTTAAACAAGGGAGATATTCAGGTTATTTAAGGCCTATTTCTTACATTATTGATTTAATTATCATTAATGGAGTAGCTGTGCTATATCTATTTGCGAGTAAAGATCCAGTTATTTTTTCCGTTATAATTTCCATAAGCTGGATTTTGATTTCCGTTTATTCACAGTTCTATGAGGTTTACAGATATACCAGACCAATAAATATTCTGTCGTTAATTGTAAAGCAATTCATTTTATTTCTACTAACTACTTTTGCATTTTCAGGTTTATATCATGAGTTAGACATATATCCAAGACCAATTGTAAAATATGCTCTTCTTTGTTTTTTATTAATTACAATTTTAAAGTTTGCCGTATATTATTTGCTGCAGAAGTACAGAACCTCATTGGGTGGAAATTACAGAACTACAGTAATTTTTGGATTAAATAAAAAAACAATCGCCTTAAATAATTTTTTTAATAAGAATCCTGAATATGGTTATTCACATAAAAAAACCTTTGACTTTAAGAAAAAAGACTATTCTTTAAAAGACTGTTTCCAATATGTTTTAGATAAAAATATAGACGAAATTTACTGTTCAATTTCAGAATTAACAAATGCACAAATCGCAGATACAGTAGATTTTGCAGATAATAACCTTAAAATCCTAAAGTTTATACCAGATAGTAAAGAGATTTATGCCAAGAAATTGCAGTACGAGTATTACGATTATATTCCTGTATTGACGCTTAGAAATATTCCTCTTGAGGATTCTGTAAACAAGTTTCTAAAAAGAGCTTTTGATATTTTGTTCTCAAGTTTTATGATTGTTTTTGTCTTATCTTGGCTAACTCCGATAATTGCTATTTTAATTAAATTAGAATCTAAAGGGCCTATATTTTTTAAACAATCTCGTAACGGTTTCAACTATAAGGAATTTGATTGTTATAAGTTTAGATCAATGATGCCAAATAGTGATGCACACTTATACCAAGCGACAAGAGGAGATGAACGGGTAACCAAAGTCGGTAAGTTTATTAGAAAAACTAGTATCGATGAACTCCCTCAATTCTTTAATGTTCTTTTTGGTGATATGTCTGTTGTTGGCCCAAGACCTCATATGGTGAGTCATACCACTATGTACGCCAAAAAAATCGATAAATTTATGGTTAGGCATTTTGTTAAACCAGGCATTACTGGTTTAGCGCAAACTAGTGGATTTAGGGGAGAAGTAGAAACAGATAAAGATATTATTGGTAGAGTAAAATTCGATATTTTTTATATAGAAAACTGGTCGATTTTATTAGATTCAAAGATTATTTTTCAAACCTTCGTTAATGCGATAAAAGGCGATGATAAAGCCTATTAACCAAAATATGCAACCATTAGTTTCTATCATAACTCCAATGTATAATAACGCTAATGTTATAACAGAGACTATAACAAGCGTTATTAATCAGACTTACACTAATTGGGAACTATTTCTTATTGACGATGCGTCCTCTGATGACACTAGGACTATTTTAAAGCCATTTACGGAATCGGATTCTCGAATAAAACTATTTCAACACAATCAAAATAAAGGCGCAGCAGAAGCACGTAATTTAGGCACAAAAATGGCAACAGGAAATTACATCGCCTTTTTAGATGCTGATGACCTTTGGAAAGAAAATAAATTAGGATTACAGGTTCATCAACTCACTAATAATATAACAGATGTTAGTTTTGGTACTTATGAATGGATTGATTCTAAAAGTAAACCATTAAACAAAAGAGTAGAGGCCTTAAAACAATTAAGCTATAATAAATTGCTTAAAGCAAATTATATTGGGAATTTAACCGGAATCTACAATTGCGAAAAACTTGGCAAAATTTACACTAAAGATTTAAAAAAACGTCAAGATTGGTTGTTGTGGTTAGAGGCTTTAAAAAGAAGTGATAAACCAGCAATTAGCATTCAAGAAACCATTGCGTATTATCGTATTACGGAAGGCTCGTTATCTTCAAATAAAACCAATTTAATAAAGCACAATTTCAATGTGTATTATAAAGGTTTGGGGTATTCTTATCTAAAGTCTTCGTTGTATTTAGTTCAATTTTTGTTTGAACATTTAGTCATTAAAAAGCGATTAATTAAGTCTATAGCTTAGAAATAAACTGCTTTAATTTTCCGGCTTTAGTTCGTTTTAGTTGAGAAACACGGTTAAAATCAACTTTAATTCCAGGTTCTAAATAACGTTCCATTTCTGCTACAATAATCTCTTTTTGAGCATTCGAAAGCTCCTCTTTACTCACAAAACGAATTATAAAATAGTCTAAGGCCAATTGCTCAATTACAAATTCTGAAACATTACCATCATTCTCAATAACACTTTTAGTTATGTAATAAAAGGTTAAGCCAGCTGCTTTTTTTCCACTTGGCAAAATGGCAATATCATTTGTTCTTCCTACTAGTTTTTTTAGAATAGGCTTTCTTAAAGTACTTTTTTCAGAAAGGATTCCTATATCACCAACATCATATCTTATTAAAGGATGAGCTTTGTTGTATAATGACGTAATTACAATTCTGCCTTCTTTTCCTAAAGGTAAAACGTTTCCGTTATCATCTAGAATTTCAACATATAATGTCTCATTATTTACTTGCCATTCATCATTAGTATTCTGAAATGCAATTAAATCTAATTCTGAAGCTCCATATTCATTTACCACAGGCACACCAAATTGAGTTTCCATTAATGTTTTATCATCATCAAATAACATTTCAGAAGTAACAATACATACCTTAAGCGAGGGGCAAATGGTATTCAAAACAATATTTTTCTGCTTTAAATATTTAGCAAATTGCACAATAGGACTTGTGTAGCCATTAATAAAATCAAATTTATCAGTTTTAAACTTTGCCAAAGTCGTTTCAAAAGCCGCATCACTTAAATCAAAAACCGAGAACCGAAAACGATTACTAAACCAATCTTTTAATCGTTCTTTATAATAGCCTTTTTTGTCGAGAGGAATACCATAAAATCGTGCTTGCCTAGAGCTGTTAAAATCAATACCATACCAAGCAAATCTATTCATAATTTGAGCCCAAGTCATGGCATGGCACCACTTATCCTTAGCAAAAATAAAAGGGTCTCCAGAGCTGCCAGATGTTTTATTTAAATAAACGTTTTTAGTTGTGAAATCATCACTTAAGCGTTGCTCAATAGGTTGTTGCAAATGACGTTTGGTAATTACGGGAACTGAATTCCAATCATTAACAGTTATCGACTTTCCTAAAGCTTTGTAAAACGAATTATGTTCTAAGTGATATAGAATAATCGCTTGTTTTTTCTGTTCTATATACGTTTTAAAATCAGCATCATTTTTAGCCTGAATTTTAGCCAAAGCCGCTTTGGCTTCATCTATTTTAAAGCCATTTACTTTTAAAGAAAAATCGAATAATCTCAAGGTATATTTTTGCTGTTAATGTTTGTGTAAAATAATTGTTTTTTAAGCTG
>TARA_R110002049_G_scaffold307712_1_pt1 | contig 19291 bp, 14 predicted proteins | sample TARA_R110002049 | Tara Oceans TARA_R110002049 (sample SAMEA4396941) | marine metagenome | biome: Polar Biome; feature: [SRF] surface water layer (ENVO:00010504); material: water (ENVO:00002006), including particulate matter (ENVO:01000060) such as... | depth 5 m | reverse complement strand
CCCCCCCCCCCTCGCCGGTTGGCTCATTGCCCGGCGCGTGGCCTACGCAGCGTTGAACACTGACATATGTGCCGGGTCCAACACGACAGCGACCTGCGTGCCAATCTCGAGACCCTGACATTCGGTGTTGGGGCAGCGCACGCGCAGGCGTTCGCGGCCTACGTCCACGATCAGCTCGGTCGCGGGGCCGAGGTCGCGCATAAACGCAACAGTTCCAACCGGCGCGTGGCCTGCGGCTGACACGGGCAGCAGTTGAATATGCTCGGCGCGCACCGCGGCCTGTAATCGTGTGCCTTCCGGGTGATGTGTTGCAAATTTCGATGAGGTGCCGAGCAGCTCGATTTCTCCGCTCTTGTAGGCGCCTGCGTCGATCAGGTTGGCCGCGCCTAAAAAATCCGCGACAAAGCTGTCGGCGGGCTGCTGATAGACGACCGAGGGTGCTGCGGCCTGGCGCACGGCACCGTCCTTCAACACGACCAATTCATCGGCGAGCATCATCGCTTCGTGCTGGTCATGGGTGACCAAGATCGTGGTTACCCCAAATTTTTGCTGCAACTGGCGTAACTCGATCTGCATGTTATCGCGCAGCTTGGCATCCAGCGCCGACAGTGGCTCGTCCAGCAAGAATAATTTGGGCTGAATGGCCAGAGCGCGGGCAATCGCCACACGCTGCCGCTGCCCCCCGGACAGAGCGGAAACCGGGCGATCCGCGATCGACGGCAACTGGATCACGTTTAGCAGTTCTTCCACCCGGTTGCGCTGCTCCTTGCCGCTAACGCCCCGCAGTTTGAGCCCGTATGCGATATTGCGCGCCACGCTCATATGCGGGAACAGCGCCAGCGATTGGAACACCATGCCAAACCCGCGTTTGTGGGGCGGGATCTGCGCAATATCGCTACCATCCAGCATCAACCGACCGCGTGACGCCGTCTCGAAACCCGCAATGATCCGCAACAGCGTGGTCTTGCCGCAACCCGAGGGGCCCAGCAAACACACAAACGAGCCGCGTTCGATCTTGAGATCAATATCCGACAGCGCCTTTACGTCGCCAAAGTTCTTGGAAACACCGTCAATGTGAAGGTGGGTATTCTGCGTGGTCAAGGTATTGGCCCTTTCAAAAGAGGCTCGCACGACCGGCGATCAGCTTGTCTACAAGCACGATCAGCACCACGTCGGCGATGATGATAAAGACGGAAAGCGCCAGCGTTGACGGATCAAGCGACGACACGGTTCGGCTGTACATCCAGATCGGCAAGGTGCTGACGTCAATGGTGTACATGAAGAAGGTGATCGTGAATTCGTTAAAGCTGATGATCAGTGCAAAGATCAGCCCGGCCAGGATGCCCGCCTTCATCAGCGGGATGACGACATCCCAGATCGCGCGCAGCGGCGAGGCGCCCAGCGATACAGCGGCTTCCTCAATCTCGACGCTGATACCGCTCATGGCACCAAGACAGTTGCGCAGCACGAATGGCAGCACCAATGCGACGTGCGGGATGATGATCCGCCAAATCCCGATATCTACCCGCAGGCTTTCAGCGATGAGCAGGAATGAAATGCCCAGGATTACCAGCGGAAACACCAAAGGCAGTGTGAAAAGCAGTTCCATACCGGCCCGGATGCGGCGGTCGCCACGCGCAAGCGCATAGGCCAGCGGAATACACACAAAGGTTGATATCGCCATCACGATGACCGCGACCAAAAGGCTGGTCAGCGTGGAATCGACAACCGACTGGGCGCTTGATGCGTCCTCGTTGGTGAATAGAGCGATGACATCCCAGTACCAGCGCAACGACAACGCTTCTGGCGGGAACCCCGTATTATCAGCCGCCGAGAACGACATGATGGTGACAACGATGACCGGCAGAGAAGAGATCAAGATGCCGACAATGGCCAATGCGATGACGGCAAACCGATATGTGCCGCCGCCCTCGGTCGGGAGAAGTCCTACGCGCATATCAGTGCCTCACATTTTCGGACGTAACCCGAACCAGCCAAGAAGAGAAAACCAGAACGATCAGTGTCAGGAAGATCAGGATCATCCCCGCAGCCGCCGCGCCTGACCAATTGAACATCGGAGAAATCATATCCCGGATTGCGACGCCCATCATCTGCACACGCCTGCCCCCCAACAACAGCGGAACCGCGAATGCACTGGCGTTAAACGCAAAAACGATCGACGCAGCCCCGAACAGGCCGGGCCGCAGTAGCGGCACAGTCACGTCAAAAAAGGTGCGCCATTGCGACGCGCCAAGCGAGCTTGCGGCTTCCAGATGCTCTTGCGACAGACCGCGCACAGAGCTGACGATTGGAAATACCGCCAGTGGCAACGAAGTCTGGATAAGGCCCAAAAGCACACCGGTTTCATTGAAGAGCAGAAATATAGGCCGCTCGATGATCCCGAGCCCCCGCAGGGTTGAGTTCAGAACACCACTTGGTCCCAACAGCAAAATCCAGCCATAGGCCTGAACCAGCAGGTTGAGGATCAGCGGCAACAGGATTGTCACGGTCAGACAGCGCCTTGCAAGCGGGCTGCGCAGCGACGTCAGCAGAAACGCCAACGGCACCGCCAGCAGCATGGCAATTACCGTGGCGATGAACGCAAGTTTGAGTGTCAGCCAGACGGATCGCCCAAAGAAGGGCGTCATCAGGTCTAAATATGGCTGGATCGACCAGCCGTCGATCTCTCCCCTTTCGCCCGAAAGTGAAAACCGAAAGATAAAAAAGCAGGCCCCCAAGAACGGCAGTATCGCGATGAATGCCGGCAAGGAAAATGCCAGTGCTCGTGATCGAGATAGCCTTATACTCATGTTCTGGGGTCCTGCTTTGGTTCTTGGTTTACGACAGCGTCTGGGTGTAACGGTTGATCCAGCCTTCGCGCACGTCAGCAATGAACGCCTTGTCGTGGACAACGGCCTTTTCGCCCATCTGCTCTGGCTTGATGATGAAGGGGCTCGCCTTGGCCGCCTCTGACATTACGGCGTTCTGGTTGATGGGGCCGTTCAGAACGGCCTCTGCCATGACACCCTGAACATTCGCATCCAGCGTGAAGTCGATGAAGGCGTGCACCACGTCATCGTCGCCCGGCTTGGACTTCGGCATGATCGTATACATCAGATCGGCGTAGAAACCTTCGTCCACATCATAGGTCGCACCCATGTTGGAATTCGCAGGGTCCATCAGTTCTTTGGCATAGAACGCCGGGGCGTAAACGCCACCGATATCCAACGCGTCAGAGCGGAACAGTTCCGACAACTGCGCGGGGTTTTCACCGAATGTCAGAATGCTGTTGCGCAGTTCTGCCAGCTTGGCAAAAGCTTCGTCAGCATTGGTGCCATCGCCGCCAATCATCTTGCCGGTCGCAAAGATGGTATCGAGCGCGTCCGTCCATGTCGCAGGCGGCAGGAACAGACGATTCTGATGCGCCGCATCCCACATCTGTGCATAGGACTTTGGCGGCTCTGCAAAGGTTTTGGTATTATAGATCAGGCCACCTGTCCAAAGGAGATAGCCAATGCCGTGACCGTCGGCCCCGGTGCGGAACCGTGGGTCAACCTGTTCAAGGTTGGGCAACATGTTGAGATCAGGTTTGGCAAGCAGGCCATCCCCGGCCAACTCCACGCCCCCCACACCGGCAAGGGTGATGACGTCGTATTGTGGACGATCGCCAGCCGCACGCAGCTTGGCCACCATTTCGGACGTCGATCCGGTGCGGTCTGCAATGACGCGCGCGCCGGTCTTTTCCTCAAAAGGTTTGGCGATGTGATCAAGAACGGCGAGGCCGGTGTTGTCCGACCACGTCAACAGACGCACTTCTTTGCCTGCAAGCGGCTGGGCGCGCACGATTGATGGCATTGCCAAAGTTGCGGCCAGCCCCGCGCTTGTTGCAAGGAGATGCCGACGTGATAATTTGTTTTGCATGTTGCTTCCTTCCGAGATGGGTGACCGCCACGGATTATCGGCGGAGCACAAGATTTTCCGATCATCGGAGATTGTCGCAGATATTAAATATCGATGAATCCAAGGCGTGTTTCATATAAATGCAACTAACGCTGATTTGTTCGCTAGTTTGCTACGTGACCAGTATCTGTGCAAAACACTCGATGCCAGATCACGACACATGGCATGTAGATATCTCCACACGCTCCGGGTGGGTTGCCTATATTGATGCCAGATAACGCTTAAATAGTTCCGTTGGCGCGCCAGAACCCCACTACTGCTTGTGGGCCATTTAAGTCACGAAATGGGGCGGCGCCCTGGGGGCACCTAGCGCAGATTGACAAAAAATCCCTCCGTACCTAAATCAGATACCATGCTGGAACACGTAGATCATTTTCGATTTCTATTGCTGAACCGCCCTTTTCCCCGGGCGGTCTAGGCGCGGCTGCGCCTGCCACACCCCCCGGGGCCTTCTCTTTATCCTGATACAAACCGCGGCGCATTCGCCCGAGGAGAAGTTATGTTCGGTTCAACTCAGAACAATGGCACGGCAGACGCCAACCCAATTGTTTTCAACGTATTACGCAAATCCTGCCACACTGCCCGAGGCGGTTCATCAATCGCTGCAAGCGCACCTCAATGACAGCTACGGCGCACCGGGGACACCGCTGACGCTGCTGCACGAGGCCGGCATCATCAACTTGCAGATTGTGACTACTGCATCCCCCCTGCGCTTTAGGTTCGGCTCCATTCCCAACATACCCAAATAATTCAATAGGATTTTCCCCATGTCTGCCACCGACACCTCCCCAAAGCGACGACGTAACCGCAACCCAAAGATTGTGATCAATGCGGATGATCTTGCCCACCTAGAAGGGCTTGCAGACGGGATGATGAGACGTCATCCAACCTTGGCTGACCGCCTGTTCGAAGAAATCGGCAGAGCGCGTGTCGTCGCATCGAATAAGATGCCGCAAGGGGTCGTCGGCATGGGCAGCACAGTCACTTACCGTGACGAAACGACAGGCCAGGAAAAATCTGTTACGCTGGTCTATCCGGAAGAGGCCGATATCTCGCGGCTACGTGTCTCTGTCATGACGCCGATCGGCATTGCCCTGATCGGCCTGTCCGAAGGGGCCAGTTTTTATTGGGACACGCGCGAGGACCAGCGGCGAACACTTACTGTCCTCAGCGTGACACAGATGCCAGCGACCAAAGATGTTTGATGTTCCCAAACGCTGAGTGTCAATCATGCGCGGGCAGCATAAGGTAGCAAAAGATCGGCACGACCATGATCGGTATCTCGGCAGGATATCGGTCACCAACCACTCATTCACTGCAGGTGTGGCATCCGGTATGCCGGGCCTAGCATTCTTAGGATATTCGATATGAAAATCGTCGTTATGGGCGCAGGCGTCATTGGTGTGACAACGGCTTATTATCTCGCCAAGCAAGGCGCAGATGTTGTTGTCATTGATCGGCAATCCGGGCCAGGGCTTGAAACCAGCTACGCCAACGCAGGCCAGCTCAGCTATGGCATGTCGTCACCATGGGCGGCCCCCGGGATTCCGGTAAAGGCGATCAAGTGGATGTTCATGAAGCGCCGTCCGCTGTTTATCTGGCCATTGATCAGCCCGACCATGTGGAAATGGTGCGCCCAGATGGTGCGCAACTGCAACGAAGACAGCTATCGTATCAACAAGGGGCGCATGGTGCGCGTGTCGAGCTATTCGCGCGACGTTATGCCGGATCTGATCGCCGATACAGGCATCGAATATGACGGCCGTCAGCAGGGTACGCTGCAACTTTTCCGCACAGCGAAACAGATGAAGGCGTCAAAGGCCGATCAAGATATCCTGTCAGAATACGGGTCCCCCTACGAGGTGCTGGGGCGTGATGCCTGTATCAACGTCGAACCCGCTCTTGCCGAAGTGCGCAACAAATTTGTGGGCGGTTTGCGTCTGACCGCCGATCGCACAGGGGACTGCCGCATGTTCACCATCGCGCTGACTGAAAAGTGCGTCGAGATGGGTGTCGAGTTTAAATACGGGCAGTCGATCAGATCCATCGCTGTCGAGGGCGGCAAGATTGCAGGTGTGGACACCGAAATCGCGGGGCGCATCACGGGGGATGCCTATGTCTGCGCCATGGGCAGCTATGCCACCGGCGTCTTGGACCCCATCGGGATTAAACTGCCGGTTTATCCAGTGAAGGGCTATTCGGTCACCTTGCCCGTTTTGGATGATGCTTTCGCACCACAATCCACAATCATGGACGAAACCCACAAGGTCGCCATCACCCGGCTGGGTGACCGTATTCGCGTCGCGGGGCAGGCCGAAATTGCGGGCTATTCAAACCGACTGGGGCCGCATGCCACTGATACTGTCAAACATGTAATCAGTGATCTGTTCCCCAAGGGGGGCGATATTTCACGTGCCGAGGGCTGGACAGGTCTGCGCCCCATGACACCGGATGGCACACCCGTGTTGGGACCCACCCAATATGAAAATCTGTTCCTGAATACTGGTCACGGCACGCTGGGCTGGACGATGGCCTGCGGCTCTGGGCGTGCCGTTGCAGACACCGTACTGGGCAGAACACCTGAAATTTCGATGGATGGTCTCACGGTTGCGCGCTACGCGAAATAGGACGATCGAGTGTCGCGCTGCGTACGCGGGGGGAGCGGTACACTCCCGCAAACGCAGCGCACATCCCAGCGGATCATTCGTCGGTCCTGCGCCTAACCCTTGTCCCGGTCCGCCGCGGCGGCCTGATCCAAAACCTCGCGCAGCTCTTCTTCATTGCGGTAGCCGATCAAAATACCTGCTTTCGCTTCTCCGAGACTGCCGTCACCCGCAGCAATCCAAGCGTCCGACCGGGTGGTGCGCTGTGACGTACGTCTGGTCCATCCGAAAAACAGTCTCTCCAGCCTCGCCAGTTCGTCCGCACATCGCGGGTCAGCGCCCAGATCGACGTACTCCTCCGGGTCCATATCCAGATCGAACAGCATCGGCCGAAACCCTTCGGCAAAGGTATATTTCCAGCGCCCGTCAAACAGCATCGTCAGCTTGGCATCCTGGACCTCTACGCCCAGCCGGGACCGCACATCGCGCATCGAGTAATCGTATTCAGACACCACAAATGGGCGCAGGGCATCCACCTGCCCCGTAAGGATTGGTCTAAGAGACATCCCTTCGACGATATGGGGCACCGCGTCGCCGCCGAAATAATCGAGGATCGTCGGGACCACATCAATCGCCTGAACCAGTGCCGAAGTTTTCACCCCGCGTGTCGCATCCGCCTCGGGGCTTGGGTCAACCACGATCAGCGGGATTCGCGACGAAGCATCATGAAACAGTTCCTTCTCGCCCATCCAATGATCGCCCAGATAATCGCCGTGATCCGAGGTAAAGATGATCATGGTCTCATCGGTTAGCCCCTGCTCATCCAGAAACGCCGTCAACCGCCCAATCTGATCGTCGATCTGCTTGATCAGGCCCATATAGGCGGTCAGCACCCGTGTGCGTGTCCCATCATCGCAAAAGGCCCGGCTGACGCGTTCTTGCATAAAGGCGCCGTAAACCGGATGCGGGTTCGCGCGCTCGGCCTCGCGGCGAACCGGGTCACGATGCGTCTCGGGCCCGTACATGTTGTGATAAGGCGCAGGCACAATATAGGGCCAGTGCGGTTTGATATAGCTAAGGTGCAGGCACCACGGTGTCTCCGCTGCCGCCGCGATAAACTCCATAGCGCGCCCCGTGATATAGGGGGTTTCGCTGTCGGCATCGGCGGCGCGGGCGGGTTTGTCGGCGTGATCCATGAACCAACCACTCAGGATAGTGCCATCGTCGTCTTCGGCGCTATTTGCCACAGCCTGCCACGGGTTCTCGTCGGGCCAGCCGCGCTGGTGCATATGGGCATCATAGGCCGAATTACGGGCATAGCGCGCGCCGTCAGGGTGTAACCCATCGTCCCGCTCGTAGGGTTCAAACCCACACTCCGCCACCAGCGCACCAATTTGACTGTCGGGCGAAAGGCCAAGGCGGCGCATCCCTTCAATATCCGCGGCCATGTGGGTCTTGCCGCACAGGACGGTGCGCACACCAAGCGGCCGCAAATGGTCGCCCAGCGTCATTTCCCCAACCTTAAGCGGGATGTTGTTCCACGTAGAGCCATGCGAACTGACATACCGCCCGGTGTAAAATGACATCCGCGACGGGCCACAGATCGGCGACTGCACATAGGCGCGATCAAACAGCACCCCGCGCGCGGCAAGCCTGTCAATATGTGGCGTGTCCAAGTGCGGATGCCCCGTACACGAGAGGTAATCCCAGCGCAGCTGGTCGCACATGATGAAAAGAACGTTCTTGGTCATAGTCTGTCACCATCTACGGCATGGCCAGTTGCGCCGTCCCGCAACCCGTCCCCGCCCCTAACGAATATCTCTGTCACTGATACATCATCGCGCCGATCGCATCCACGTTGGTCACAACCCAAATATCACGCGCAGGTTGCCCTACTCTCGAACGGTACGGCACGATCGGTCTCTGGCCCTAATTGAATCGCACGACGATATTACGCCCGAGGCATCTACGATATTCGATTAAATGAAACCGGCAGCGTTGATCTGCGTCAGCACCCGAATACACTAACAGCACTGCATTAGGTCAATCGACTTGGCTGTCTCAGACGCAGTGGATTGCGCTGGCCAAAGCGCTGTTTCAACCGCCCGCCCGGCAGCGCCGGAGAATTCATTCCAACCCGCGCCAACGTAAACAGAATGAGATCTTTGCAAGCGGCCGATTGGGGCGTTCTTAGTTTAGTATCACGCAATGGTTTCCAAGCGACCAATCGCTCTCGCGCTGATTTTGAGAAACGGCGTTTCTTTGGTATGATGGCACTAATATTTTTCGATTTCGTTTCGCTCAAATGAATAGGAGCCTCACATTGCCCGCTCTTCATTTACCTAAAGCCTTTGGAAGAAAAGCCTTGAAATCCCTGGTCATCATTGCCTGCACAAGCGTGTTTGGCTCGGTCGCCGCGATGTCCTCAGCCGCGGATCTGCTATTCGCCGTGCCGGATTTTCGCGACCCACCCACGCAGACGTTCATTGAAACCATGATGTCTGATGATGCTTTAGCCGAAGCAGGTCTTAAGCTGGATGTTTTGCCCTATTCCACATTCGGCGGCCCGGTCGCCACGGTGCAGAAGATCATCAACGAAGAAGCTGTCGCTCTTTTGAACACGGAATTGCTTGCCCTTGTAGCGCGCAATGAAGAGACGATCCCGACGGTTGAGATGCTCTCTGCTTATGAGAAGTCTTTTTTTGGCGTGGCACCTGGTCCGGACAGACAGGGACGCAGAGCACCTTTGGAATTGGGGGCGACGGTATTGCTGGGTAATCTCGGCCTCTACGGTTTGGCGACATGGCCATCTTCTCCGAGCAGTGTCTTCACTCGGCAGGCGCCGGCAGACCTCGCAGATTTGCGGGGATTGAAGGTGCGCACAGTTGAAAGCGCTTCGACCGAGATACTTGAGCAGTTGGGCGCTGTTCCTCAGTCGCTGTCATTCGCGGAGGTGTTTCAGAGTTTGGAAGCTGGCGCGATTGATGGTGCCGAAGTGCTAAGCCTGCCGGCAGGAAACCTGAGGCAGTTCTATGAAGCATCCTCGGGCGGCGCACTTTATACGGATGCCAGCGCGCGAACCGGATTTTTCGTTGTCGGTCAAACGGGTGCAGATGCGCTTACGGCACGACAACTAAAAACACTGGAAGGTGCTGCGCAAAAAGCATCGCTGGCAGCGCGAGAAACCTTGGTCGAGACGTATGAGGCGACCCTCCGCGAAGCAAAGGAATATGGGGTGCAGGTGGCAAGCTTTTCAAATGTGCTTCCCGAACAAGTGTCCGTTGCCGAGCAGATTGCGCAGGCCTATGGGCTTTCCCAAGAAGAGATACGCGACCTGATCGGTGATACCGAGATCGCTGATGAAACAGGTGAATCTGCCCCGCGCGCCGAAAACGGTGTTTCGCGCAATGGTGCCGGGCGGCCTGCTAATCTGTTTGTGGTAACACCCCGAAATGATGAAGCCGATCACGATGTGCGCCTGCGTTTCGGATACGAAATGGATGCGAGCACGCCTCTGCATTGCTTTCAGCTGAATTACACTCGCGAGGATGGCCGCCACTTTGGGGAGCCCTTTACAGGTGCGATGGTCATCAGTCCCGACGGGATGACGACAGGATATGGCGACTGCATAAAGCGGATTTTCAGACAGCGCCAACCGGATCAGCGGGTGACGATTTTGATCCACGGGTTCAACAACAGTTTCGAAGATGCGGCCAACTGGGCGGTCTCCGTGACCGAAGACCTTGGGATACAGGGGGATGTCGTGCTATGGAGCTGGCCGAGTATGGGGCAATTATCTGGGTATGTTCGGGATCGCGACGGCGTTGACTTCAACCGCGCCTATCTGAGGGCCTTTCTGGCCGCGCTGAAACTGCTTGTGGATCAAGGGCAGGCCTATGATATCTCGATCATCGCACATTCCATGGGCGGGCTTGTGGCAATGGACGCCTTGCGTTTCCTTGCGGAGCCGCCGCAACTGGGCGTCAGCAACGTGGCCTTGGTGGCCCCAGACATGCGCAAGGCGTATTTTCAGCAGACCTTGCAGTTCGGCCCAAATATCAGCCCGATTTGGTCGATCTACGCCAATTCGAACGACGTGGCCTTGCTGGCGTCTTATGGCGTGAACCGAAGCCCGGCTATCGGGTTAGGAGGCCAGTTCAGGCTGATGATGCCGGGCGTTGATACAGTTGATGTCAGCACGTTGGACCGAGACGTGTGTGCATTTTGGAACCTTGGCAAGGCGCGTTGCCGCAATCACACCCATGCGTTTGATGTGCAGCCTGTCGCAGGTGACCTTGCCCATCTTTTAGCGTCTCGCACGCCAGCGGCGGGGCGCGGATTGATTGAAAGGCATACCGGTGAGGGTCTGACCTACTACGAGATCAAACCTTGAAACATCGCTCGCCGCCCCAACCGGACATTTACAGCGGTACGGAAAGCTACGATTCAGCTTCTTTTATGCGGACATTAGCTGCATCGCAGAACTTCGTCCAAGTGACCCCTAGACCTCGGATCGGTTAACAAACACGGAGCGTTGTTTTTTCTCCATGTAAGTCCAAGCAACGAAACGGCTTGTTTTTTGCCCTTGCGCCATTTCGATGACTTCGTAGTCGGCAACTTTGGCTTTCCCAAAAATTCGTTGGAGCGGCTGCAAGTTATCTTTTTTCGATACCAACGAGGTAAACCACAAGCACTGTTGGGCAAACTCCATGCTTTCTTCAACCATCGTCGCGATAAATTTTATCTCGCCTCCGGGACACCAAAGTTCAGCATTTTGTCCGCCAAAATTGCGCTTTCTTGAATTCCCTTTACCAAGATTACCCCACTTGCGTTGGGTACCTTTTGCAGCCTTTTCCATGGAGGCATGGAAGGGCGGGTTGCACAGGGTGACGTGAAAGGCATCGTGGGGTTTGATCACACCTCTAAAAATATTCTCACGTTTACCTTGTTGTCTGAGAGTAATTTTTAGCTTGTTGAAATCGCAAAGCTGCTTCGCAGATTTGAGTGCGGCCGGGTCTATGTCGACGCCGGTGAAGTGCCAGCCGTATTCACTCAGGCCAACCAGAGGGTATACCAAGCTCGCACCGGTGCCGATGTCTAACGCTTTGATGCTACGGCCGCGTGGGATATCTTGATTGTTACTGTCGGCAAGCAAGTCCGCGAGATAGTGGATGTAGTCGACACGACCGGGGATTGGCGGGCATAGATAGCCGCTAGGGATATCCCAAAAATCAATGTTGTAATGCGTCTTCAGCAACGCCCGATTAAGCATACGGACCGCGCCCACGTCCTGAAAATCAATCGTCATCTGACCGATCGGATTGCTGATCATGAAAGCTTCAAGTTCAGGTGTCTGCGCCACCAAACGCACAAAGTCGTAACCTTCTGAATGTTGATTACGGGGATGCAGGTTCGCTTTAGTGGCCATGGGGAACGCCTTAAAGAAGTTTTGTGGACGGCACTCGCCAGACGGTCAGTCAGTTTTAGTCGCTCATGCACAAATAGTAAATTTGACGCCAGGGCGGGTCCGCCGATGATGATACGGTCCGGCGGTTTGTAAACCGTGCAGCATCCAACAATTTGGGCTCGATGCTGACATTCTCTAACGCGCAGTAATGCGCTAGTCCAATACGTTCATTGGCGGGTTTTCAGATCTTGAAGAGCGCCGTTGGTCCAACTTGGTTGAAAAGTTCGGACCAGAGCGGCCACTAATGACGCGCTGTGATGCTGCGGTGCGCCTACCCGAGACCAGCCATTCGAGCGTAACGCAGCATTCCCGGGGCTAATTTGTCGGCCAGAGTACCTTTCAAACCTTCAGTGCAAGAGCGCAGAACCCCTCGCCAATCGGAGCTGAAAAAGCCTGAGTCCTTCAATAAAGACTCAGACTTTTCAAAAGTCCCCTTTATTTTGCTATAAATCGCGCGATGCTCAGGTGGCTGCCGTCTCGTCATAGGCAAGCTCGTGATCGCCAAGATCCATAACTACTTCATTCTGCTTTACCCATTCCGCGCGGTCCTCATCTGTGGCCAAGGGCGAGAACAATCCAGTCACGGCATAGAATATCCCGATCAGAGGGGCAGTCCAGCAGGCAAAAGCGAGCGGGATATAAAGCAAGTTGGTCAGGTTGCCGTCCATTACGCCCAGACCAAGTGCGGAGATGACGAAAGCACCGCCAGCATTCCACGGGATCAAAGGGCTCATCATCGTGCCGCCTTCCTCAACCGCACGACTTAGGTTGAGTGTGGAGTACCCCATGCCACGATAAAGCGGTGCGAACATCCGGCCCGGCAAAGCGATGGAGATATAAGGATCACCTGCAACCATGTTGGTCGCGAACGCGGTGCCGATCGCCGATGTCTGCACAGCGGCAAAGCTTTTCACCCGGCTGATGATCGCCATGATGATGGCCTCAAGGCAGCCTGTCCGCTCCAGTGCGCCGCCAAATCCAAGCGCGATCAGCATAAGCGATATGGTCCACATCATGGACTGAATACCACCAGCGTTTAGCAAGCTATCTATGTCTGCGATACCGGTATCGATGACATATCCTGACTGGGCGAAAGCGAAGACATCATGTAGGCCAGCGCCTTGCCAGAAAATCGCGACGATCGCACCTGCCACCACACCGACAAAAAGAGATGGCAGTGGTGGTTTTTTCATCAACGCCAGAGCCACGACAATGAAGGCAGGGACAAGCGGAACCAGACCAAGGTTGAACCGCTCATTCAGTCCGGCTGTAATCTGGTTGATACTGGTGACATCGCCAACGCTCTCGTCAATCATCAGAAATCCGACGGCGATATAAATCACCAGAGCGATGAACATCGCCGGGACAGTCGTCGGCAACATATTTTTGATATGGTCGAAGACGTTTGTGCCAGTCACTGCCGGAGCGAGGTTCGTAGTATCAGACAGCGGCGACACCTTATCGCCAAAGAAAGCACCCGAAACAACTGCGCCCGCAGTCCAATATGCAGGAATGCCGAAGCCCGCCCCGATCCCCATCAGAGCCAGACCAATCGTGCCGACTGTACCCCAGCTCGTCCCCAGCGACAGCGAGACGACCGAGCACAAGATCATTGCGGCGGCCAGAAATATTGAAGGCGTGAGCATGGTAAGACCATAGTAGATCAGCGTAGGCACAGTACCCGATGCGATCCAGACGCCGATTATCATCCCGACTACGATCAAAACGGCCAGCGAGGGCATCGAAACATGGATGACGTGGAAAATGCCCTCTCGAATATCCAACCAGCCCTGTCCGCGCAACACGCCCAGCAAAGAAGTGATAGCAAGGCCCAGAATCAAGGGAATGTGAGGGGTAAAGTCGCCATAGTAAAATAACTGGAGCGCAAGCAAACCAAGTGTCAAAATAACTGGCAAAACTGCCAGAGGCAAAGATGGAAGATTTTTTTTGTCCATTACGTCTGTGTCCCTGTTTCTCCGCCAGTCGTGCAACGAGAGGCGTATGTCTGCTTTATCACGCGCTGTCGCGACAATGAATCGCATAGGCATGGCGATTTAAGTTAAAGTCGGCACCCCTTGAGTACGTGACTGCGTCGAGTCATTAAAACTGAACCGCACGTTCAACGTTTCAAGGGCGCTTCAAAAAACCTCGCTCTTGCCACTCGTGCCAAACACCTCAGTCTATGCTGACAAAACTCCGTACAAGCACCCAACCGGTTGTGGGAAATTTTCTTGAGCGTTTGGTGATGGCAGGCATCCACGCATCACGGCCGCATCAGTGACTTTGGGCTCCAAGCAGACTTCGGATGCGCACGCAGGCAAGGTCAGCAGTGAGAGATGCGGCAAGCGTCCGGTCTGCGGGACAAAGTGTGAATTCGCTGCGCTTGCGCCAATGCCAGCTTTCAAAGCTCCCTTACGACGCCGAAGCGACCTCGGCGGCTTCTCGGACTATCTGAAAAACTTCCTTTAACTCATTCTTAGGAACGCCACCAAAGGCGAGCCGCAAAGCCTGCGGCACTGCCACAGTCGTTGCAAAAGGCTCAGCTCCAGATACCGAGATTCCGCATTCCTTCAAGCGGGTAACAATTGGCTCGGCCCTCACGCCCTTACCAAGTGGCAGCCACGCAAAGCCTGCGTTTTGATGTGAGAGGATCGTTGATCCACTCATGATAGTCCGGCAGAGTTGCTGGCGCCCTGCACCGTCTCGCCTTCGGTTCTCTTGGGAACTGACCAGTGTTCCGTCCTCTATCCAGCCCGTGACCAGACCGGAAATCAGTGCCGGGGCGTTCCAAGTCGTTGCCCTGATTGCCTCAAGCAATCTGTCGACGTGGGTCGCGGGGGCGATCACATAGCCAAGACGCAACCCTGTCGCGAGGCTCTTGGAAAATCCACCCACATGGATTGTTCGCTCTGGCGCGAGGGTCACGAGGCTTGGCGGCGGGTCCGGCTCCAAAAAGGCGTATGCAGCGTCCTCGATGACCAACAGGTCATGCTTGCGCGCTATCTCTATCAGGCGCAGGCGCGTCGCTTCGTCCATGACCGCGCCTAAAGGGTTATGAACGGTTGGCATCAGATAGATCGCCCGCAGATTTCGTTCCTGGCACTGTTTGTCCAGATCGTCCGGGTCCATCATGCCGCGCCGTCCCCGGACCGGAACGATTTCCAGCCCCTGCATCGCCGCGACCGTTTTGAAACCGGGATAGGTCAGAGTGTCGGTCGCGATCCTCTCCCCGCGTCGAAAAAGTCCAAGAGCGATGATCGCCAGCCCATGCTGGCCACCTGACGTGACCAACAGGCATTCGGGGTGAATGGGGCCAAGTGTTGACATGAGGCTTTCGGCGATAATCCGGCGTTCGTGCGTCCGCCCGCCGTGTGGCTGGTAGCGTAGCATCGCCTCAAGATCGCCCGCCGCCGCAAGCCGCCGGAGTCCTGCACGCAACATATCGGCATCGGCCGCGTCACCCGGCATGTTGAATACCAAGTCGATGAGGCCATCGCTGGCCGCCTGCCGAACACCTAGCGCCGTTGGCAGGCCAAGGTCGCGCACAAACGTGCCGCGACCTGCCTCGCCGATAATTATGCCCCTGCGTTCAAGCTCTCCGTAGGCGCGCGTTGCGGTGGCGAGGGCGACGTTGAACTGTTCCGCAAATGCCCGATGCGTTGGCAGTTTCGAGCCCGGAGCCAGTTTCCCATCTTGGATCACGGTCGAGAGCATGTCGGCCAAACGTATGTATCGAGGTTTCCTCATATTCTCACTGTATCTATTACAATAGAAAAATTGTCATATTTATTACCTCGTGGCATCCCTGTCTCAAGTCAATCTTCGAGGCCCGCCCCATGTCCAGAATAATCCCAGTTTCGCTACTTACCCTTGGTCTGTTCACAGTGACTTTCGCCGTTAACCTTCAGGCTCCGCTCTACAATGCCTATGCATCCGAAAGTGATGTAGGGACCACAGCGGTGACGGTCGCCTTCGCGGCCTATGTCGGAGGTCTCATGCCAACGCTGCTGCTACTCGGCGGGCTGTCAGACCGGATCGGGCGACGGATTCCGATTGCATTGGCGCTTATCCTCGGCGCCCTTGCAACGGCGCTCCTTGTGCAGTCGCCAAGCTGGACAAGTCTAGTGGTCGCACGCTTCCTGCTCGGGATCGGCACCGGTCTCGCGACGACCGCCGGAACCGCCTATATGACGGAAATTCTCGGGGCGGATCGTGCAAAAAGCGCCGCTCTCATTGTCACCTCCGCCACGTCGCTCGGCTTTGGTGGCGGCGCTCTGGCGACCGGTGTCAGCCTCGCTGTGCAGGGGCCCGGGCTCCTGCCTGCGAGCTATATCGCCCTGTTCGTGGCGGCTCCGGTCCTTGCCGTGATCGCCCTTGGACTGCCGCGCATCGACAAGCCCAAGCAGGTATCGCTTGTGCGTCTTCCGGTCTTCCCTGCTGGCACATGGGTGTTCGGGGCGGCGATGGCGCTGGCCTGGTCCACGACAGGCATGACCATCGCTGTCGTTCCGCTGGAACTTGCAGCGAACGACCTCGGCGGATGGACGGGTCTTGTCATCTTTCTTGCGATCTTCGTGGGTTTCCTCTGTCAGCCGTTTGCCCGTCGTATGACCAACGAACGGGCGCTCGCCCTCGGGTTTGTCCTGATCCCACTCGGCTTTCTCGTTCTCTTGGCCGGTGTCTGGATGAAGATCCTGGCATTTGTTCTCATAGGCACCTGCATCACCAGCACGGCAAGCTACGGTTTCACCTATCTCGCCTCACTGGCAGAAGTCTCGTTGCGTGCGCCGGACGACCGAGCGCGGGCAACGGCGGGGCTATTCGTCTATGCGTACTTCGGATTTTCGCTTCCTGTTATCGCCAGCGGTGCATTGGCTGATATGCTCGGGCTCTTGTCCGCCATGGTCATTTTTGGTTTGGTTCAGATCACAGTCACGGCGATGATCGTCATGCTATGGAAAAACCGCTCCACTCCGCCCTTCCAAGACGCAATTCAAGTTTCGTAATCAATCAGGTCGCCCGCTATGCCACCAATGCTGACGGAACTTCTTCCTCCTCTTATTCCCTGGATCGTCTGCGCCGTGGCTGTAATCTTCGGAACGGTGATCCAAAAGCTCTCCGGCGCGGGGTTCGGAATGATCGCCGCGCCGATGACAGCGCTAAGATTTGCCCTTGTCGCCGTCCCGCTTGTCTTTTTCGTAAAGAAACCAAAAATTCCTCTGCTCGCCGTTGCGGGATATGGGCTTTTGTTTGGATGTGGCATCTGGGGTTTGGTATACTATGCAATCACGCTCGGCACGCCAGCGGGTCAATCGTCATTGTTGCTACAGTCGAGCGCGTTTATGACAGCGATTGCAGGGGTGGTGCTATTCTCTGAAACAATTTCAGTTCAAAAAGTCACAGGAATCCTCGTTGCTTTTGCTGGCTTCGTCCTGATCGCAAAAGGAGCATTTGAAACGAGCTCGTTCCTTGGTGTTGCCCTTGTTTTTCTAGCAGGTTTGTCATGGACGATTTGCAATGTGATTGTGCGATACTATAAGCCGGAAGACATATTGAGTTTTATCGTATGGTCCAGCCTATTTGTTCCGCTGCCAATCCTAGGCTACTTGGCGATATTCACGTCTGATTTGACGGATATTAGACAACTTACTGGTTGGCGTGGAATAACGTCCATCATCTTCCAAGCAGGCGTTACGACCATTGTCGGCTACGGCATCTGGACAAAGATGAACGCAAAGTATGGGCTTTCTGTTGTGTCACCCTACTCGCTCATCGTGCCGGTATCCGGCTTGATATCTGCGTCGATATTTTTTGGAGAAAGCCCCAACAATATCGAAATACTGGGCTCATTACTCGTCGTGCTGGGCCTGGCCTTCATGTCTGGGCTTGTCTCGGGAACATTGAGGTGGTTTTGCGTCGCCAAACGGCGCGCAGCAGTGCCTGAAGGGTGAGGTCCATTGCCATACGTGATTGCATTGACCACCCGCGACTGTTCTCGTTTTACCCGCTTGAACTCAGCAGCCAAACCTAACTCCCCGTCTCGAACGCGTCCTAGCTTCGCGACCTGCGCTTTGCATGTGTACAGCGACCCGGTGCTTATCCCAAGCCGCTCTACCCACTCGCTGACCGCATATCAACGCTCAAGCACCTGTGCCGCCGCGTCCTGTTTTAACTCGTCCGTAAACCGAATTCCGTGGTTCATACCCAACTCTCCTTGGTTCCAAAATTGCCAAGCATAGTGTCTACAAATCTAGGGGCAGCTCAGAAGTTTACCGCAGCAAAGGGGCGCCTCTAGCGGAAACCCTGACCCTGCCCGAAACCAAGATCGAAGCGGCCGAGATTATGCGCGGTTTGGTATCCGAGATCAGGCTCGCCTCGGAAGGAGGTAACACCGCTCATTGATTTGATTGGCGAATTGGCTGGCTTGTTATCGCTTGGCAAAACGCAGAACACCCGCAGCGTTTTGGCTGCGGGTGTTTCTGTTACTTTGGTTGCGGGAGTAGGATTTGAACCTACGACCTTCAGGTTATGAGCCTGACGAGCTACCGGGCTGCTCCATCCCGCGCCAAGTTCGTGTGATCTAAGGCATACACAGACCGAGCACAAGGGGGCTATGGGCAGGTTTTGCAAAGAAAAAGAGATTTTCTGAAACTCGGGTGCCGCTTCGGCATTCATCCGCCAGAACTGCCTCTTCGCGACAGCATACAACTGGAAATTTGAGAAAAACGGGCGGCTTGAGGTGCGAATTTGATGAGCGGGTCCGACGAAATGCACGCGGGACGCATCAGGTGCGCGTAGATCGGACCACGTGCAACCCAATATGCAACCATCAGGTTATCGTATGCGCCGAGCAGATCATTGATGTAGTTGGATGGCTCGCAGCGGGGTAACGCGCGCGGTCACTACTGGTGCCTCAGTCGTGAGCGTTGCGTGCAGTCCCACTTCTCGTCGATTGCACATCTTGCTTAGACGCCAGGGCTGGGATGTGAATTGGAAGAAGCGGCATCGAATCCACCGCGAAGAAGGGTTAACCGTTCATAAACGCAGCGGACGCATGCCCGTGCTTCGGTCGCAGCATGGCGCACCGACTTTAACCATCATCGTCGGCATTCCAGCCTCGCGAGTCTGACACCAGCGGAATATGCTAATTGATAAAGGGAAGACCAAAACCTGAACAGAGCCAACCCAGATCAACGGCCTCTAGGGGAGCAGGTCAGCAGGCGTAAAGTTCCTGTAATTTTGCATATCTTTTTTGGTATTT
>TARA_R110002049_G_scaffold272440_1_pt1 | contig 19293 bp, 20 predicted proteins | sample TARA_R110002049 | Tara Oceans TARA_R110002049 (sample SAMEA4396941) | marine metagenome | biome: Polar Biome; feature: [SRF] surface water layer (ENVO:00010504); material: water (ENVO:00002006), including particulate matter (ENVO:01000060) such as... | depth 5 m | reverse complement strand
AAATGCAAGCAATTCTGTTGCCCGGCATAGTTTTACCAATTGCCTTAAGACAAAAAGGAGTGGCCACTGATCTAATCAGTATATTTTAGGGGCATGAAAATCTAACCGTTATACAGGCTTATTTAAAAGAACTGGATACACAATTATGGATTGGATATAACGCTTGAGGTATTACTTTAGTCATTTGAACATTTACTTCTTTAAAAACAGGACAATTTCTAGATTGGCATTTATTGAATTAAAGTAGCGATATGTTTATCAAGTAAGGTTGGACTCATAGTTACTATTTTGACATCTTCTACCCAAAAATCCTTATCATCAGTAACTATAAAATAGTCCTTCTTTTTACATAGGTTATAGTAGTAGTTGTCGTTAAAATCAAGACTTGTAGGTGGATTAGCTAAAACGTGTTTAAATTTAAATAAAGAACCGAACTCATCATTAATTAAGTCGATAGAAGAATGGTAACTTTTTAAATCATCGCATATTAGGTTGTAAGCTACTCTATAATCCGGAGAAGGCCGATAAACATTTTTATAGTAGGATCCGTCAGGCTTAAACTCAGATTGATGCTTTTGGATTTTTCTAATATGCTTTTGATAATAGACTTCTCTTATTATTCGATTAATTATCACTGATACAACTAATGCAGGTAAGACAATTCGAACCTTTGAATTCTTGACTATTTTTTCAAAAAACTCCAAATAAGCCTTATCTTTAAAAGAAGGGCTGTTCTTTGGTGTCAAAACTTTTAACCAAATGTTAGCATCTAGAAAGTAACTTTCCTGATTTTGTACTTGATGGGTATTTGCCTTAAAATAGGTATAAGACATATTTACATTGACAGAAGCGCATTATCCACAAGATTATCATAATCATCACCTAATAAGGCGTTTTCAATTACATCATCTACTTTGTGGGCGAACATTTCTTTTCCTTCTGGATACTTAAATTGAAGTTCATGAATAATTTTGCTATTCATGGCTGCATAACGACCTAAACTTTCATTTAAAAATAAAGTTGAAATCAGTCTGATTCCTTCAAATGAAACAATAATTTCAGAAGGTCTTTTAGTTTTAATAACATCAAAAAGAGCAACACCGTCCGTAAGATTAGTCGCTAAATCTGATTTTATAATATCTAAAACACTGATATTCATTGGCTGAAATAATTTAATACCATTAAATTAGGGATTGCAAATATACTTAACTAACGCTTGAAAAACAAGTTTAATATAGAGCCTGCAAAAGGATTTGGAAAACTAAACTTTTTCAATACCGTATTTTCCATATCCAAACTCCAAAAAGTATCTCCAGTAATTATTTGGAAATTACCATTGGTTCTGTTAAAATATGCATTTAAGTCGAATAAACCTAATCCGCCTGGCGCTCCTTCCCTTGTTGTATTTGCTTTCTCCAGTGCCCATTTTATAGCATCATAGCTATTATTGACCTCTCCTTTTGTCTTAATTTCTATGGCAGGAAGAAAACCAACACCCAAATCTACCATTGAAAAAGCTAATAAACCCTGTTTTGGGTAAAACTGACCACAAACATAAAACGGTTCTGTTGATTTTGAATGTTCTTGTATATTACAATAAACTTCAATTAAAGATTGCAAAATACTATCCCTCTCTTCAGCCTTTAAGGTTGGCATTCCACGATGGGCAAATAGCTCATTTTCGACGTAATCAATGAAACCTACTTTATCATTAAGATCAAAGCCTCTAAATGAAACCGTTGATTCCTGTATGTCATTGTTAGTATCTTCAGATCTTAGAAATCCATTTCTAAACAAAACATCGAAATGTTCCTCTAAGAACTTTAAGTCCGTAGAAAAATTTAGGTTGTTCTCCTTCTTTAATTTTGCTAAAATACTACCAAATAGGGCACTTAAATTTGCATCAAACCAGTTTAAATGGTAGAAGTCTATATAGATGGTTTCATTATAATGCTGTGATGCTTCTTTGTGAAAATCAAATAACTTTTTAATTCCAGAAAAATTGGTGCTGACATTGTGCTCTATACTTAGTACTATTTTATCGTCCATATACTTCCTCCTAGGGTAATCCTTTTTAGTTATTCTTAAATATCTTCTTTCTTTTTATCTAACTATCAACCCCATTAATAAAGGTCTTAATAAAGTCGATGATTTTAGTCGTAATGCGATTGCTAATGGATTCACGCTGTAAGACGCTTGGTTGTTTCTGCAAAGTGTCTATTACCTCGTCCTCCGTGGCCATTCTTCCAGTAAATAGATAGTCATTTATAATATCTTCTACTTTATTTTTTTGAAGTGCCTCGGTTCTGCTCAAATCCTCTAATGCCTTTTTGGTTTCTTCGGCCCAATATAATTTAAATTCATCTTCCACATCATTGGCATCATCAATTTTAGGTAAGTTGTTTTGAATAAACTTTTCAATCAACTCCCTTTTACTTCTTAGTTCGGCTTCACCGGCAATCAAATCGATGATTTGCTTCTTCTGTTTTGCCTGATCCTTTGGCCGGGCATCTTTTAGCGTGGCCAATAACCTCAAGATATAGGCGACGTTTATTTCATCCCTATGTATAAGTTCCAATTCAAAATCTATCTCATTTAAAATAGAAACCGATTCTTTTAGATTGTTAGTCTTAATTTTATCATAGAGATCCAAATATTTACTGGAATAGTCCGCAAATTCCTGTTCCTTCATATAGGTGTCGTCAAAAGTAAATTCCGTGAACGTTGACAATATGTTCTTAAGGCGCATAATTTCACGAAACGCCTTGGCAAAAGCCAGTTCATCTTCTTCCGTTTCCAAATCGTTCACGCTGTCAACAGTGGGTGCGATTGCCATTAACCCCTTGTAAGCCTTGTTGAACTTTTTTCTTTGTTCCTCATAGGGGTCTATGGTAATGGTTTCTTTTGCATTCTTGTCTGAAAATAAGGCAATGGCATCGTCCGTATTTTGTTTGAGGTTTCGGAATGCCAAGATATTACCTTGCGATTTCTTTTCGTTCAATATTCTATTGGTTCGTGAATAGGCCTGAATCAAACCATGATAATTCAGGTTTTTATCTACATAAAGCGTATTCAGAGACTTGCTATCAAAACCCGTCAAAAACATATTTACAACCAAAAGAATATCGATCTGCTTATTTTTTACCTTTTTGGAAATGTCTTTTTTGTAGTTTAAAAAAGTGTTACCATCCTTAGCCCAGTGTTTAGTACCAAATTGTTGGTTATAATCTTCTATACACTCATCCAACTTATCCTTGTGCGGAATGCTACCGTAGTGAGACGATGGTTCGGCGGCCATCATCATATCCGGAAAATCTTCTTCAGGAATTTCTCCGTTGGCCAATTTATCTTCTTGATTTGGGGCATAAGAAAAAATAGTGGCGATATTCAAACGATGGTTGCCAGTTTTCTTTTTCGACTTTAAAAGCTGATAATACTTTATCAAAATGTCAACGCTGCTGACGCATAAGATGGCGGTAAAAGTCCTATTGTGGGTCTTACGGTTGTGGTTTGCAATAATATAATCGACAATCGATTCTATATACTCATCACTTTCATACACCTCGGTTTTATCTATATCTTCCACTTTAATGTCTTCTATCCCTTTTTTGGATTTGAAAACATTGTAATACTCTATGGAGAATTTAAGAACGTTCTCATCCCTTATGGCATCTGTAATAACATAACGGTGTAGACAATCATCGAATAAGTTGGCCGTAGTCTGTTTTACACTTTTCTTGCTAATGGAGTTTTTTACAAAAATGGGCGTTCCGGTAAACCCAAATAGCTGGTGGTAAGTAAAGAAATTTACAATACGCTTGTGGGTATCGCCAAATTGCGATCGGTGGCATTCATCAAAAATGAAAACAATTTTGTCATCTTTTAGACCCTCTATCTGCTTTCTGAATTTCGCTTTTGAAATGGCACTATTGAGTTTTTGGATTGTAGTAACTATTAGTGGCCTGTTAGGGTCTAAAAACTGACTGACCAACATTTTGGTGTTTTCCGTACCATCAATGCTATCTTTATCAAAGGCCTGGAATTCCCGCACCGTCTGGTCGTCCAAATCTTGCCTGTCCACTACGAAAACTACCTTTTTGACTTTTGGGTTATTGGTAATGATCTGGCTGGCTTTAAACGATGTAAGGGTTTTTCCCGATCCAGTGGTATGCCAAATGTAGCCGTTCCTACTACTGTTTTTTACCCTATCTATAATGGCCTCTACCGCATGAAACTGATAAGGCCGCAGCACCATCAGAATCTTATCGCTCTCATGCAACACAATGTACTTCGTAATCATTTTGGCGATGTGGCAGGGCTCCAAAAAAATAGACGCAAACTTATCCAGCTGGGTAATTTTGGTGTTGTTCCCTTTGCTCCAATAGCTGGTAAACTTAAAACTTTGCTTTTGACTGTTGGCGTAGTACTTGGTATCTACCCCATTGCTAATGACAAAAATTTGCACATAGTTAAATAGTGCATTATTAGATAAAAAAGACTCTTTTTGATAACGTTGAATTTGATTGAAAGCCTCTTTGAGCTCAATACCCCTGCGCTTTAGTTCTATCTGTACCAAAGGAAGGCCATTTATTAAAATTGTGACATCATAACGGTTTTCCCGTTTTCCGTTTATGGTTATTTGATTGGTGACCTGAAATTGGTTTTGACACCAAAAATCTTGATTGAGGAATTCGATATAAGCCTTATCACCATTATCTTTTATAAGTACATATTTATCCCTTAGTGTTTTGGCCTTATCAAAGATGTTGCCCTTGGTTAAATGAATGACGATTCTATCGAACTCGCTATCGGTAAACGTTGTTTTATTATGTTTTTCTAACTGTACTTTGAGGTTTTTTAATAGGTCGGTCTCCGTTTTTATCACAACCGATTTGTGGCCTAACCCGATAAGTTGATCGACTAAATTATTCTCTAATACTTGTTCCGGTTGTGTGGTCATAAATCACTTTAGTTACATTAGCGTTACGTATCCAACCCCCTATTTCATTGATCTTATGATAGTAGATGGTGGGTTTAGTTACATACTGGTTACATCGCTATTCAGCCCAATATGGGATATAGGTTTTTGAATTTTCATGCTCGGTAATCAGTCTATCTTCAATGGTTTGTCTTATTATTCTTGAAGCCTGTGGATAATTTTTATCATCTATTCCAAATCTCATTCTTAATGATGCGTTCGACATATACTCATTTGATAAATACTTCAACACACAATGTTGATACGTTGCCCTTACTTTATCTTTTTTCGTCATTTGGCGCAGTGATTTTGTTGCAAAAAGTTTTACCCTGGTGTAATTATCTCCGTTAATAAATTCAGGAGCAGGTAATTGATAGGTCTCCGCTTGGTACACTACTTTGTCAATACCACTGCCCCGCTCTTCACAAATATTAATTCTTCGCATAAAACGGGCAAGTGCCTCATTACGACTTTCGGGACTGTGGTCTATAAAACGATTGGTGTCTATCATCGGTTTTCCTGGGTTGGTAATTTCCATTCGATCGGCATAAAATTCAACCATGACACCGGTACCAGTAATGCTAAAATCTTGGTGGATCAGTGCATTTGCAACAAGTTCGCGTATCGCCAGTTCTGGAAACATTTTTACCTCAGTTCGAAAAACCCGCCCGATCTCTTCATTACTTGGCAATGTATTATTAATAAAATTGATCAGCCCTTCAAAACCCAATGCATAACCTTTAATGCCCTCTTGTTCCTTTAGCGTTTCGAGCTTATTCTTTCCTTTATAAATTATTACCCTTGGTACTTTTCTGCTGATTTCAGGAAACTCGTTTAGGTTGTTGGCAAATAAAATAGCACCAAGGTTAGTGACAGCGTACTTTCCCAATCTCGCTTGTAGCAGCTTTTCTTCGACCAATTTTTCTAAAATAGCATCCCTACTTTCCGGTAATGGTAGGGTCAACATTCTGAAAATTTGGGGAAAATCGAGTAAGGTCAGGGCATCGGAAGAATGCATATAGTTGGTTGCTAAAGTCTTTTCGAAAACCTCTTTGTTCAGTTTGCGCCAAAGACGGGATTCCTTGTCCGAATGATCTTTTAATTCTTTTGTATAGCTTCCTACACGTATATATGCGATACCCTTATATCTTAAGGGGTGGCCTATGGTGTGCATATTTGAAATAGTATTATTGGTTTATTATCGACCGTATGTTTGAAGATTTTAAACGTGGTACGCGGTTGTAGCTGTGTTGAAATATAATTTTCTATCTCCTGATTTTTAATCTTATGTTTATCGGGATCAAAATCAGTTCCAATGATTTCATGTGTTATATCTTCTATACCATAAACAATATATCCGTACCGTTTACCTTCAAGAAGTGCTGAATTTGAAAGTGCAGAAATATTGGCCCCTAATTTTTCAGGGTTCCAGTTATTGCCCTTGAACTCTACCCAACCACTTTCTTTGGGTAAAGCCCTCAGTTCTTTTATCAGCTGGTCTATATCTTCAGTGTTCATGGTTTAGTTACGTCTTAGTTACATGCAAAAGTACTGATTTTAGGGGGGTTGTCCGCCTTTTATAGTCGTTTAGTTACATGTGCGTTACATGGTATTTTGCTGTCATACAAACATCTGCTGCAACAGCCCTTTTTTAAAGGCTGTGGTTTTTTCAATTTGACTATCTACTAGAGTAATTTTATGGTCTATGGCCGAAAGAAAATTGGCGATTTTGGTTTGTTCTTCTATAGATGGAAATGAAATTTTCAAATCCTTAATAATTTTCGCTGAGAGATTTCCTTGGCCCCCTTGTAAATATTTTGATATAATTTTAGCTTTCTGAGTAGATAAAAACTGATATAGAAATTCGATATTGTGATGAGTTCGAATACATAGAATAGCTTGATTAATAGCTCCATTAATTTTTGAAACCGACACTTCGCCGCTTGTTGCACCGTAAAGTGCATATAGTAAATCCCCAACTTTGACCATTTTGGCAGAGGAGTTTCTAAGCGCTTCTTCTGTAATAAACTGATTAACTTCTGTATTTGAAATATTACCTGAACCGATAAAGGGAATACTTCCGGAGTAATATGACCTATTGCTACTTGATGGTGTGCCCCCAGAAAAAAAAGACGCAACGCTTTTTAATTCTTTCTTTTCCCACTCCGGATAATCCCCTCCTTCATCATCCCTAAATTTTATCTCTTGACTAAAAATCCGTTGCATCACCCCTTTTTTATACTGTTCCAAAAGGGCTTTCTTTTTGGTAAGTTGGGTTATTTTATCATCTACTGCTGTTAGGAAGGAGGCTATTTTTTGTTGTTCCGGCAGAGCAGGAAAATTTATTTTTAATCTAGAAAGTTGTTTAGAATATAAATGAACTACCGAGGAACCTTGTGACAATCTTGCAATATCATATCTCCCCTTATTGTTAAGGTAGTAGGACAGAAAAACTCCGCTATTGGCTGTTCTTATAATATTTAGATCTCCACCTAAAATGATACCCTCTCTAAGTACACAAGAAGCCGTTGCAATATCGAGTTGAGTTTCTCCAGAGGCTGGTATAATAACATCATTGGCTTGACTAACCACCGATTCATCTAATGACAAATTGGTCTTTGAAAATACCTCTGATATGGTCTCATTATAGGTGGTATATAATTCGCCATAACGAATGCATTCATTCAATCCGTCTTCAGTAACTTCATCTTTGGATACATTTTTACCTTTAGAAAAATGGGCTACCTCCCCTAATTTAATGTACTTCCAGCATTCACTAAACTCAGGAAACCTTAATTGTGGTAATGATTTTACTTCTATCATTAAAATGGTGTTTCAATATTCAACTGTTTACAGAAATCAGCTATCGTAACATCGGTTTCCGACATCTGAGCATCCAAAGCCTGGATTTCTTTAGCCACAGAGGTAATATCAATGGGGTCTTCCGCTTCAAAAGTATCAACATAGCGCGGTATGTTCAGGTTGTAATCGTTATCGGCAATTTCCTGTAACGTGGCCCTATAACTGAACTTTTCAATAACCTCTCGGTTGGCATAGGTGTCCACAATATTATCGATATGTGCAGGCAACAATTTATTGTCCTTGCCCTGTTTTTCAAATTCATTGCTGGCATCTATAAACAAAACATCTTCATTTTCTTCCCTGCATTTTTTAATGACGAGAATACAGGTAGGTATGCCCGTACCAAAAAAGATATTGGCCGGTAATCCAATAACGGCATCAATGTAGTTTCTATCCTCTATTAAGTACCTCCGTATATGACCCTCAGCAGCACCCCTAAACAAAACGCCATGTGGGAGTACCGTTGCCATAATGCCGTTTTCATCCAAATGATGAATCATGTGCTGTACAAAGGCAAAGTCGGCTTTACTTTTGGGGGCCAGCTTCCCGTATTGGCTAAAGCGGTCGTCCGAACTAAAGATGCTCTTTGCGCTCCACTTGGCGGAAAATGGAGGATTGGCTACAATGGCCTCGGCACTTAGCTCTATATCCATATGCTGTGGAGCCTCCAAGGTATCTTCCTGTTTAATGTTGAACTTGGAATAGTGTACATCGTGCAGAATCATATTCATACGTGCCAGGTTGTAGGTGGTACGGTTCAGTTCCTGTCCGTAAAAATATCCCACATCGTCAACTTCCCGTGCCACCCGTAACAACAAGGATCCACTTCCGCATGTTGGGTCGTACACCGATTTTATACGTTTTTTCCTAGTGGTTACTATACGGGCCAAAATAGTGGACACTTCTTGAGGGGTATAGAATTCGCCTGCCTTTTTTCCCGCTCTTGAAGCAAATTCCCCAATAAGGTATTCATAAGCATCTCCTAATACATCACTTTCCGTATCTTCCAAATGAAAATCGATTTCATCCAACTTGGCCAGAATTTTCGCAATTACCTCATTCTTGGCTTTTAACGAGTTTCCCAGTTTGGAAGAGGTCAGGTCCAAATCTTCAAATAGGCTTATAAAATCATCTTCCGACTCAGTACCCATGGTACTCTGTTCAATATTGATCAGTATACGCTCCAAGTCTTCAATGATAAAATATTGGGTGGCTTCGTCATTTTCATTCGTTTCCACATGAGTAAGGTTGCTCCCTTTCTTGGCAATGGAGGTGAACAATTCCGACGGTTTAAGAAAATACCCCAACTCCTTAATACACGCCTTTTGAACGGCTTCAAGGTATTTTTTCCCTTCTTCCGTCCCTTCATTAATTTCTACAAAATTGAAAGGGTCGCTTTCCAGAATTCGGTCTGCATAAATGTGTAATTTTTCAGAAAGGTATTTAAAGAAGATGAAACCTAATATGTAATTTCTATAATCGTCGGCATCCATTTTACCTCTTAAAAGGTTGGCAATTGCCCAAAGTTGTTTTTGAAGTTGCTTTTTTTGGTCTTCTGACATTTGTATTTCTTAAAGATTTGAGATTAGTTGTTTTTTGATTAGTTCATAAGCATGGTTTTGGTCATATTCAATGCCTGGTCTTAGCAATGCATAAATATCACCCCCAAAATCAGGGTTTTCCATTTTTTCATCCATATTTAATAAAAACTGTGTTTGTGTAGGCGATTGTCCTATGGAAAAATTCATGTATTCCCTATACGTATCCACTAAATTCTTGATATCTACATCCAACTGTGTCAAGGCTTGAAATAAGTCAAACAAATCCCTTCCTTTCCTTCGTTGGTATAATGCCCGTAGTTTCGTGGCCAACAACTCTTCAATAGAAAAGGAATTCATGCTGCAACTTCCAGAAAACCATCCATTTTCCATTCTATGTTCCAACTCGGTATAGCCCATAACTGTGAAATGTTCTCTTGTGTTGATTTCGATCTTTAACCTCATATTGACTTGCGGAGGAATCTCAGATTCAAAACGGTATGTAACCGTATTCATATTTATATTCTGCTTGATACTTCTTTTAGTTCCAAAAAAATCAAGTTGTTTTCCTATTGCTTGTAAGATGGGTTTTATAGGGCCTTCTTTAATTTGAACCAAGTCAATATCTTCTGAATAACGTGCTTGTGGTTTCAAATAAATTTTATGTAAAGCTGTACCACCCCTAAAGGCTACATGCTCTTTTAAAAAAGGACTTGAAAACAATGCAATTAGAGCTCTTTCTATAACTAAATCTTGCTCTACCTGGGCATCGGTTGGCCAAGGTGCATTTGCTTTCCATTCCGTAATATATCTTCTTGGTATCATGGGAACTCTATTTCAGTATTTATAACAAGATTCCATTTTTCATTATTAAATCCGTTTTTATTTTTATGGGATAATGACAAAGGGGCGGCATTGGTCTTATTTGCTGCCAATATGTTTAACAAACCATCTGCCAATTTTGTTTCCCCCAGCTGCTCTAATATATAGCCCAATCTCTGTATTGTCGGGAAGGACGATTCCTTGGCAATAGGTATAAGTTTTGACGATTTTATATTTTCAGTTAGTTCTTCTAATACTAGGACTACTCTATTTAAGCCTCCAATTTGTTTGTGATAATGTACAATATCTATGGCAGTCAATTCAGGGGATGATACAAGTACATAGCCTGCCTCTGTCTTCTTTTTCACCAACCAATCATTGTTCCAGGAGCTTTTGGTAAAAAAACTCAAATATTGATTCTTGGTTTTTATATCCCGTAAAGCCGGTTTTTGAATCATGATTTGCGATTGCATTGGCTGTTGATGTCCCGCCCCGTGTAGTGCTGCGGCTGAATATAGACCGAGATAATATTCCCTTTTTAGAAATTTCATCATATCGTCCAAATAATAAGTAGTAGGCAATATTCCTTGATGGGAATATTGAGGAGGTACAATCACATAAAATTCCTTACGTACCTGGGCAAGCTTGTTCTCTTTTTTTAATCGGTGTAGTTTTTGGGCAATCGCCTTTTCGTTTGGACCAAAGCGCTCCCTAAGCTCATGAAGGCTAATAGCATATCTACCTTGAGCTTGGATTTCATATAAATAATCCGAAATATCGTGACCAATCACAAAAATATGTTTGCGTAAACTTATGATAAATGTAGTTAATTGCAAACAAATATTTGAATTAACTTTAGGATGGTAATGTTTATAGATTAACGAGACCCCAAATATTACCTTATCGCCCGGATCATGTCCAATCTTTTTATTGTTCAGGAAGATAATAATAAACCCAAATCCGGTAGGGCCATTTATAAGTAAATTTGGAACTTTATTTATTTTGGTTTAAGGTTGGCTGTGTTTAATTCTATAGGTTGGTATAGTGTCTCCTTAAAATTATTAAAGTTAATATTGCCATAGTTTATCCTTTTTTGAACTTTACTTGACCTAGTTAGAATTAAGTTCCCTCAATATTATGTCTATAACGGAAGTTATACCGTGGATGAATTGACTTTCCGCTTTAGTTCTGTCAACCATTAAGATGCTATTTTTTATTCTGATTAGATTTTCAGAATAGCCTGCATATTCATCACATTCATTTCTATAAACTTCATCAAAGTCATCTAGAAAATTATATGCCTTACGGGCATAATTCCAGTTCTTTTCGGTTATAAAGGTATCCCTGAGTTCCAAAAGTTCAGTGTATAATTCTTCTAGTATCATCTTATTTTTAACTTAATTAATAATAATCTGTAGGTGAAAGCAATTTTAAAAGGGACCATGTTGGACTGTTTATATGCGTAATGCCAAATTCTCTTAAAGCGTTTGGGCCTTTATTTAGAAGTTCAGGGTTTGCTTTTAACGCTTCAATGCCTACAATAATAATTTTGAATGGAATTCTGGTGTCCTGACCTTGTTCTCGCCCAACATAAACTGCATTTTCTGTCTCCCTCAAATATCTATAACTGTTATATCCTTCAACCTTGGAAATACCTCCATCCGAAAAGCGTTGCAATATTTTACCAAGTAATATTTTTGAGTCCATCGTTTATTTGAATTTTGAAGAATTGGATTAAATATTGCAGGTTAATTATATACTATAACTCAGTAATCTCTTTTTCTATTAAACGATACTTGTCTTTTACATCTTCTCCAGAATAGAAGTCTAACAAGTCCTTTTTGGTTAATGTTCCTTGGCTTAAAAAGCGTTTCAAATAATCCTGGTTGAATTCCATTAATAGCATTGACTTTTCTAATTGCTTTAAAATCGCCGTATTGTTGTCAATGTTGTTTTGAACAAGTGATTTTATAGCCAATACTTCATTAATATCTTTAATGATTCTGTTTACCATCATTGCCAAAATATCTTTGTCGAGTTCGACTTCTTTTGCATTTAAGGCAATGTCTCTAGCCAACATATACGCAATAGCTAAATTGCTATAATCTCCTTTTTGTGAATTGATAATGGCAACAAAACCAACTCCCGGAATGTAACCTACATTTTCAAAGTTCTTTAGAATGGAGTTTTCAACTAATGAAATATCAAAAACAATCAAACTCACTTTGCTGTCTCTGTTCGCCTGTGTTTCTATTAACTGACTCCAAGCTGTATCAGATTTTCGGGTAAAAATGTCTTTACTTTCAATGTCTCCTAAACGAACACTTTTATCAAACTTACATTCAATAGCTATTTTTAAATCAGGGGTTCCGTTTATTTCACAAATGATATCACCTGTTTTATTCCTAGGTAAATTACCTGCTGTATTGCCAGTTAAAAATGCACGGTCCTTTAATCGCTTATCTAGAAAATATTGATTTAAGAATTCTGCGACTTCATCCTCTGCTAATGTTCCTTTGATTGTTGATTTATAGAAAAGTTCTTTTTTCATCTCAAAAATCATCTTCAAGCTTTCGAGTTCCGTTCCAAGTTCATTGGATGTTTTTGAAAGAAAAGTGGATATACGATCTTCCATCAATGCTAAAACACCAATGTATATAGCTCGCAACAATTTCTCATCTCTTTCTGATGCAGGAAGGTTGTCGAAGTAATTGAAAACAATTTGATTTTCGATTTCAAATTCTTTGATTTCAATTCTATTGAGCTGTTGGTTTATTTTAAGCATTTTTTGTTTCAATTAAATTAATTATCTGTGATATTTTTTGATTCACACCAGAATAAAAAGCATCTTCATCTTCTTTATCACTATTGATAAAAGTTATAAGATGTTCCCTCAAATTCTCATAAGCAATTTGAATCTCTTTGTTAAAAAAGGATGAGTGACTGCTTGGCTTTTCTAAAAAATAAACAAAGTCATTAAGTGTAGAAATTAAGAATTTATCATTTTTAATTATATGCCTTTTATCTTCTTTACATTTTGCGAATCCTGTTTTTATATTTTCTAAAATTTCAATGAAGTAGGCTTTATCCCTTTGTCGTATTAAGTTAGTAAGTAAAATGGGGCTGATATTAAAGTATCTATTTAAAGAATTTTGTATATATAAAGTTGAAATTGATGGTAAATGAATATTTAAATCTGATTCAATACTTGAAATTTTCTTTTTGGCTTCATCAATATTAGTATCATCTATCTGTTTTTCAAGATTTTTTTGTTTTTCTTTTAAATCCTGTACAGATATAAGATTTACTAGTAATGGCAAAAAAATTCCTATTAAAGCCATAAAACCAATTCCAATTGCCATATAAAGATTTAATCTATCAATATCTTTATCAATAATAGTTTCAGCTCTATTTCGTTCATTAAAAACTTCTTCTGCTAATGAATTGATGTTTTTATTAATTTCAATTAAATCATTTCTATTTATTATGATGATAGAATCCTTATGATTCAGTTTTTCAACATCAATTAAATTAGTTTTTACGTTTGATATCCTTCCATATTTATTATTGTATTCCTTTTTAAAAATTTCAAAATTATCATTCGTTTTATTCCAATGAAATAAAAATAATGCAATAACAAGTATTGAAAAAAAGATGAGGAGAATATTTGTTAGGTTTACACCTTTTTTTGTTTGGCTCATAATTACTGAATTGAAATTTTCTTTGGTAGTTTGTATAGTAGTTCCCAATATTTAGTTCCTTCATTTGAAATTGCAGGACTATCTTTATCATTAATATCAAACATTCTTGTAATAAAAGTTTTGTCGCTTAAACTCACTTTATTTTCATTATGTAGGTCAGAAATATCTAAAATTGAATGTTCATCAATTGCATCTAATGTACTTCTGAAAATCAAATCATCGTGTGTAAATAAAATGAACTGAAGTGGCATATCAGGAGTGTATTTATAAAAAAGTTCAATAATTTTTTGAAAGAAGATTGAAAATGAATTTTTGCTGATAAAATCGCTAGCAAAAAATAAGTCATCCATTACTAATGGTAAATTCACTTTGTATCTCATTCGTGTCGATAGAGCGATACTCAAGCTAATCATTAAACAAAACACTTTGTACCGAAAGGTATTGAAATAAATATCGGGAGTTGTAGATTCCCCATTTTTCTGAACAATCTTTGCCATTATTACTTCTGTTTGAAATATTTCATCATCAATATTTCTGTCAATTTTATCTAAATTTAGAACTATGTTTATTGATTCTTTTTCGTCTATAAAATCATTCATTATTTCTTCGACAACTTCCTTAATTGATTTAAAGTAACTAGTAACAATTCTGTCCTTTTCTTCAATAAGTTTTAAATTGAAGAATTTAATCTCTTCTTTAATTCTTTTCAAGTTTTGAACTTGTAAATCCGCTGATTTCAATTGCAATTCCAAATCTTTGATAGCTTTTTCAATAATCGGTATGGATGCTCTATTTTCCTTTATTTCTTTTTCCAGTGCTTTTATCTTTTCGTTGATAGTCAAATCAGAACTATCACTTAATGTTAGAATGACTTTTTGAATCTGTTCTGCTCTTTCTTTAATGAAAATATTAATTTCGTCTATTTTCGACGGTATAAATTCACAAAACAGTTCTTTGTTGTCAATCAAAAAAATTGAAAGTTTACTAAATTCATTATCTGTTGGGAATTGTTTGTCAGATAATTGTTTTAAATAATCAAATAATTCATCATCAAGCAAATGAGGTGTTAATAACATCATCAATTCACCTTCTTTGTTTATCAAGTTATCCAAACTTGTTTGTTTAGATAATATCGCGCGTTGATTAAAAAGTAATTCACTCAAATGCTTTAAAGATTTTAATGAATCAAATAAATTATCTGTTAGGTTTCTATATGTAAGTTTTATTTTTCTTTCAGTTTCTTCATATTTTTTAAGATTATCTATTCTTAGTTTAACACTGTCCTTTATTTCTTCAATTGACTTTTTAGAATCTTGACAAAATGGACAATCATCTTTATTTTCAGACAGACTTAAGCCTTGTTCTAGAAATCCCTTTTCAATATTAATATCTTGAATTCCTGAAATTGAAATGTATTCTTGAAATGATTTTTGAAATTCTTCAATATTCTTTTTCAGGTTTGATGAATCTAATTTTTTTGCGGATGTTTCTTCAATAGTTTTCTTGAGTTCATTTATTACCTCAATTTTATTGATTGAATTTGGTTTTAATTCTTCCCCCTTTTTCAATTCATCTAGTTCAATTTGCTTTGACTGAATTAAGGCAAGCCTATTTTTTATAGTTTCCTCATTCGCATTAATCTCAGTTGATAGTTTATTTAGTTGATTCAGTTCTTTTCGTCTTGAATAAGTTGGTATTTGTTCAGTAATTGCCAATAGGTCTAAAAACTCATTTAATCCCAATGCTTTTGCAATTATGTTATGAAAAGAATAATCTAATTTTTGATCTGATGTTTCGTAATCAATCCTGCCATTTTCAATTATATCATATTCGGTAATAAAGTGGCTTATAGGATTAAATACTTCAATATAATCTTTGGAAAAAATTTTATTATCCAAGGTATATTCACCTTCATAAGTTTCAATTTTACAGTTAGGTTTCCCTAAAAGAGGAAATCTTTTTAAGTAATCCAAAAACTCACTTTCGCTTATATTATTTTTTTTAGTTCTTAATTTTTTTTCTCCAATTTCATTAGCAAAAATCATTTCTAAACCTGCAAAAAGAGAGGATTTACCCGTACCATTATTAGCTAAAACGATAGCATTATGACAAATTTCATCTTCAATTAAATTTATGCCGTATGGTATGCTTTCGCTCTCTTGAATTGAGGGTATTCCTCTAAGGTTTGAGATTTCAATTTTTTTTATTCGGTAGTCTTTGTTTTTATATGAATCTGGATTTATAATACTTTGATTGGCTTCAATGTCTTCTTCTAATTTTTTTAAATCAAAATCTTGTTTGTCCGAAACAGTAAGCAAACTCATTAAGCTATCGAAAAAGGTGCTTTTGTCCTTCAAGTCAAGTCTAGGGTAATAAAATGCTATTACTTTCGAAAGTACTCTATCATCAGAATCTTTTTGAGCAATATCGATTAGGGCTTTTCTGAAATTTGCAGTTTCCATAATTACAATTCTTTATATATTTCAATCATCCTACTATCTCCTTTTGTATACTTAGGTCTGGTGCCTTCAAAGGTTTCATTTAGGATCTTTAAGTCAACTATTTTATAAATTGTAAATAATCCCCAATCTGGCACAACAATACTTTCACTTGTTCCGTCAACTTGAAATGCAGATAAATTTTCATTGCCCTTTGATGAAGTACCAAACGTATGTGGCTCAACAACTCGGTAATGTTCCTTATAGAAAAACGACAATAGTTTTCTATTCTCAATGGCTACAATAATTATATCGCTCATAATGTTTACATTTTTTGAAACTCATATCCTGCTTTTTTAATATTTCTATCAAAATATTGACCGTGCGAGCTTGCACTCATCAATTCTTCATAAACATTTTCGGGGACATCAAAATATTGATAAACACCGCCGTTATTAAATTCTATTTCAAGAATTTCGTTTTCTGCGTCATATCCAACAGATGCAAGATTTGAGGATTCTACTGATGCTCTTTTCATATCCTTAATTTTAAAAGTATTATAATATTGTACTTGTTTTCTATTCTTGTGTGGAATTAATTGATTTTATAAGCTTATTAGCTTCTCCTTTCGGATAAACGCAATAAATAGAATTGTTTACCGACACTATATACATCATCGCTATTCAATTAAATAAGAAACAGTTGGGGGAGGTACTTCTTTTACAATCTCTAAAATAGATGTTAAATATTGTATTTTCCTACGCTTTTCCGTAAGATTTATATAATATCTTTAATAATTCCATGAAGTGCTAAAATAATCCGTTCAAATACATATATACTACAATATCAAGTAGTTCTTTAAGAACTGTTTTTATCATTTCAGTTATTTGCCTGTGCCTAAACAATAAGAGGATCCAACCTTCTGGTTCCTAAACCAAAACACAACCATACATTTTTAGAGGTTCTTCTGCCCTGAATAACCAAATATTCATGTAGGGTGGGTTTTGATCTGATCCACCAAGAAAGTTGAAATGCGAAACTACCAAAAGAGCCAATTATCGAATTTTTATAGAAATGGCTATTTTCCCTTTGGAGCCTGCCCAAATAATCGGCCGATTTATGTAACTATGCCTATTCACTAAAAAATATTACTTTGGCAGTGTTCTTATCATGTTTTAAAACAAGCCCAAATTGATAGATAAAATCCTTTTAACGGACTCTTTAGAATTTAATGGAACAATTCACGAACTCAAAGAAAAAATACGGTTTAACAGGGAACGGAAATTTGACTTTGAATGGATTGACCAAAATGACTTTAAATTTTTATCAAAAACGTCTGTTGGGACAATAAGGATTAATTATTCGCCTGGAGCCATTGATGGAATAAAGGGTTACGGACATATCAAAGAAATTAAAAGTGGAAAAACGCATATAGAATTGAGATCGAAGATCCGAGTTGAGCTTTACTTTATGGTTTTCGTTTTCTCATTCATTTTCTTTTGTGGATATATGTCTGGGGAAGGGTTTCCTCTGTGGGTATACCTACTACTGCCAATATATTTAATATGGTTTTGGTTTGTTTTAAGAGTTCAAGAAAAAAGGTTATTTGAAAATTTTAAAACCTATATTAATCAAATTTAAAAAACGTATTACAACAAAATGTCCGCATTTAGGCGGATTCGACTATGTCGGAATCCACTTGGAATGTATAAGGCCTGTATATTTATAAAATGAATAACTTCAAATCTGTGATTGAAGGTTTTACGGACCGTCCCTAAAATATTAACACTAATGACCAAACGAGATTTTTTTAGAATTGTAATTAGATTATTTGCACTTTATCTACTTTTACTTGTAGTTTTTAATTTTATTCCTTCAAACCTTAGTTATGCAAGCTATGGGCTTGACCTTACAGTAGTTTTGTGGATTTTAGGGTCGTCTATATTAATGGTACTGTTATTTCTACTTCTATTGAGAAAATCCGACCTTGTAATTGATGTCTTAAAACTCGACAATGGTTTCGACGATGGACGAATTGAGCTAGGGAGTCTAGATAGCTTGCAAATTGCTAATTTGGCATTGATTTTTATTGGTGGGTTCCTATTTCTAGATCATATTCCAGAATTTTTACAATATTGTTATTTAGCGTTCAAAAAAGAAGTTTCAAACAATGGACTTGGTATTTTGGAAGGATCTGGATTAGATGGATATATGGATTATTTCCGATGGTCGGTATCGGGCATCAATATAATTCTGGGATACTTAATAATTACTAATTACCCCAAAATCGCTAAATGGATAACGAAAAAAAGCAAATAGTTCTGGTAAAAAGCCTTGACAGAAACGAAAAGCTTCTCCAACTACCCCAATTGCCGTAGGAGATAAAGTTCATTGCCCAACTTAAATCATGAAGCAATTCTTTCTCAAGAATCCTAAAAACATTTCCATTCTTCACCAACTTATCTCTAGTGGATACTACGTGGGATTTGTTAAACCAGACAGCTTTGAATTGAAAAGAAAAAAAAGTTCAAATAATTTTGGGATTATTGGAATCTTGGGTAATAATCAGAAGTTCCTAGTCAAACCCGATTTTACTGGCCCAATGAAATACTTTGTAAAACTATTAAACATCCTTGGGGTTATAATTGCGATCGGCTTAATATTTATCAAATCGAACTGGATTATTGCCATCTTATATTTTGTAATTCGACTAATCGCCCAGGTTTATATCAACATACAAAGTGAAAAAGAAGTGCAGATTTTCAGCAGTAAATTTATTGAGCTTGGAAATTTGCTTGAAAATTAAAAACTACGCACGAAAATACCATTTATACCAAAACCTTTAAACAATTCTCTAAGGTTAATAAACTACTTTTTTTGAGTAGCATTAAGTCGCGCTTAAGAATAGCATTTTCCATTTCTATACCAATTTTTCTGTACAATTTTTCCATAGT
>TARA_R110002049_G_scaffold29685_5_pt1 | contig 19311 bp, 12 predicted proteins | sample TARA_R110002049 | Tara Oceans TARA_R110002049 (sample SAMEA4396941) | marine metagenome | biome: Polar Biome; feature: [SRF] surface water layer (ENVO:00010504); material: water (ENVO:00002006), including particulate matter (ENVO:01000060) such as... | depth 5 m | reverse complement strand
ATATTTTATAAATAAAAATTTATAGTTATTATAGATTATATTGCGTTGACATGCTTATTTTAACGCTGAAAAGCATGTAAAAAAACCGTCCAACCTTAAGGGGGCAGAAAAATTTGACACCAAGAAGAGGGCATAGTGAACAACTTTTGATATCGATTTGATATAAAAATTTGGATAAGTAATTGAATATAAAGGCGTAATTCTATATAATTTGCAGATAAATATGTGCTCAGAGTCGCGAAATTAGCTGAAAAAGGCTGCTTTTTTATATATTTTTTATATCAGTGGCCCCAAAATATATAAAAATCTATATATTTATATCAATTTGATACATAGAGATTGATATAAATATATTAAATCCCGTTACCTTGACGCCCCCTCAAGCTTCCTCTTTTTTTCTCGGGGGACCACGGTCGTATCTAGGCGGGGGTGCCGTTTTTTTTGTTCCGACTCGAGATTTTGTTATGTAGTTTCTAGATCAAGTCAGGTCCTTAGCAAGGATGTCTGTTTGTCTAATGGATATTCAATGGCGCTGGAATGTTTCTTGCGAAGGATACATTTCTATCTATTAAGAATGCGACGGACAGTCTCTGGATGCCAGTCGGAGTTTCGGGCAGTTGGAATTCCTCTTGCGTTTAATGCAGTTGCTATCTGCTGGTATGTCTCTGCACCAGATGCTTTTATCTGAGCAATGATAGCAGATACATTTTCCGCATGAGAATTGGCCTTCAGTCTGATTGCTTTATTACCTTTGGTACTCAGCTTTGCCCCATTCCTTGTTCCAAGTATCACGCCACGGGCTTTAGCAGCCTGCAGGGCAGCTTTTGTCCGCTCTGATATCATTTCCCCTCTCTCGTTCTGCTACAAGGGCGTGAATGCCCAGCGTAAAGAGATCCAGATGGGGTTGATCGCAGACATGGAGATTAATACTGGCTTTCTTGACCATATCATCGAATTTCAGGAGAAAGGTTGCATTCCTGCTTAACCGGTCCAGTTTTGCGACAATTAATGTGCTCTTGGTTTTACGGCAATATTTGATTGCTTTATCCAGTTCTGGGCGCTGGTCAATTTTTCCACTTTCAATCTCGGTGAAGGAAGTTGTCATTTTGGCATCAACAGAATTGAGAAACATATCTACGGAATGTTGCTGGGCTTCCAGACCTAAACCACTTTTGCCCTGCCTGTCAGTGGAAACTCGGAAATAGCCTACGTATCCGTTTTGCATTCTAATTTTCCCTGATATCACAAACCAATACCGACGTCTTGGTTTGTGATATCAGGCAACCTTCGCCTTCCTCAAGAGGAAAACAATGAAGGAGTATTGTTATCAAATTCCGCTAGTTGCGCCATTAATGAGCGACGAAATAAATAATTGGAAAAATTCCGCTCAAAGGCTAACAATAATTCAAACCTCTAAAAAGGGAATTTGAAATGACAAAATGTCGAACCATTGCAAAAAGTATTAAAATGATAGAATCTAAAGATATTAATAGGATGGATTTAGGCCTTAAGTTCTTTTCAAAAAAGATTGATCGCAAAATAGATATAATTGAAAAATCTTATGGATTAAAAACCCTAGGCCTGAAAAGGTATAAAAATATTTATAGTAAATACAAAAAAAATCCGAGTGGCATTCTGCCATTGTTGAATCATTCAGGGGATCAATATTTGAGAGCACTCCAAAACCCCGCAGCTTCCGCAATTTTAAAACTCAACACCAACAAAACTTATATTTCTTCGCGATCTGGAGATGCTGAAATTTTTCAACGTATCGATAAGAACGTTTTTAAGAGTAGGCTTGTAATTTTAAATAAACTAACAAAACCTAATGAGAAAGTTGAGGTCTGGACAGATTGGCAATTAGATAAAGCTACAACAAAGCATACGGCGCTTAAATCAGGGAAAAACAATTCCGTATTTAATGTGGAATTCAGATCACGTAAGATGCAATATCATCTTTTGGCCGCCTTACTGAAATGCCCAGTTGGAGAGCTGTTATCGAAAGATTCAATTAAATTATATGGAAAATACAAGAAACCTATCGGAAACCTAGCTTTTGGCAAAGGCCGAGGAGAAACCTATTATTACGTTTTTCTATGCAACCGTGTCTCTCGGCCACAAAGACCAAGAGTTAACAAAAATGGGAAAAAAACTACAGTTCAAAATGGGTACAAAACAGTATGCCATGGATACCCAGAAAATATTGTTGTTATACCTAGTGCGATCCGATCCGTTCTCTGAAAATGTATGAAATACGTTGATTTACCGAATGTTAGGATTTTCCCAACTATGCCAAAACAAAATTATATTGAAATGCTAGGTACCACGCAACACAATCGTTTCAACATCATTCTTGCCAACATCCTTAGCCAATTTCACAAAAAGCTTGTGTTTCAGTATTGCTAAATCATCGAGAAACTCTGGTGGCCCATTTTTATTTATTATGGCGGGCAATAAATAGAATGCTCCAACTCGGTGAAAAGAGTCCAAAAATCTTTCCAAATTAATATCGTTGTCTGGGGCCATCATCATATACCGAGAAGAGAATGCAATTCTTTTCCCAAAGTCAGGGTCGTCTGTATCCAAAAGTTTGGAAGATACAAAAACATAGTAGTGGTGTTTATTCTGAAGGGGCAATTGACGCACTATGGACAAAGAAATTTCGTCATTTTCATCATGTTTGCCAAATCTCTCTAGCCAACCTTTAAAAATCTTTTCAGCACCTGCTTTGTCTTCAAAGAGAAAAGCAAAATGGGGTGGTTGAATTGGATCGGACTGTACAAAGCCTGTTCCTTTCCATAGCGCCTGATCCCATGCAGGGACATTGATAACTGATCGCACAGAAACTGTACGATGGTCCTTTATTTCATTAGAAATTTCTCGATCATCCTTTTTCTCGGTCGAATCCGGATCAATTAACTTATTCAGATCGATAATGGTAAGAGTTGGTCGTTCGGCACGTGTTTTGTAGGTTTTTTTTACCAACTCTTGCCAGTCAGATATTCGCGATGTATTTTTTGAAGCAAGCCTATTATAGCTGGTCGAAACGTACGCGGCTATTGCCACCCTATGCTGTACGGCTTCATCGACATAGAGTTTGTCTAACAGCATATCTATTTTTTCTACGTAGCATGTAGCAGCAAGAACTGTGCCTGACACCTCAGCCAGAAAACTAAGCACTTCTTTTTGTTGCTTGAAATTCGTTGGAGACAGTGCTCGGGGCCAATTGATTTCGACCGTCATATCTGCCGCTTTCAACTGAAGTGACGGTTTTGATACTTCGTTGCTCACAATTAAATTGATGCTTATCTTTTCAGTGTGTGGAGAAATCCGCTGTTCAATCGTCGTCGCAAAAAACGCTTCTAAAGAACCCAAAATGGCCTCGGTGGCAAGAATGGCTTGGAAACTACCTTTGCTACTAATCTCGACAGTCATACCGATTATGGCCGTCTTAAAAGTTTGGATATCCTCTGTATTCAAAATTATGGAACCTTGTTGGTTCTGACCGACTGGCTGACTAGCCAACATCGAGAAAATTCGATGTGCCCCTTCATCCGTTTCTTCTTTAGGCAAGTAACCCTCAGTGCGCAGGGTATCCATATAACCAAATATATAAAGAAGAGATGAGCGTGCCATGAACAATCCCAGCGCTTCAAGTACGTCAGGCAAGCATTCCAGCTGTTCAAGTTCTTTCGCATTTAGATTTAGGAGTTGGCTACCTAAAGCTAGATCCAGCTCTCTAAGGTCCTCGTTAACTTTATCTCGGGAATCTTCTGTCAAGGGAAGTGTGGCTAGTGCACTATTCAACATTTGAATTGCAAAAAGAAAATCTGGTAAATGATGAAGCTCCAATGCAATCCAAGCGAAAATCTTCATCGTTGGGACAAAGCTCGCAGACAGTATGCTATCCTCTTCGCTTTCGACAACAAGAGATGTCGCAAGAGAAATACAGCCTGCGCGTGCGGCCCACAAAAGTCCGGCCCGTCGATATGCAAGCGTCAGAAGTTCTAATGCTTCAATTAGTTGATCAGTATATTCTTTTTTAGAGAGGCCAATTGTAGCCTTACCCGAGAGACGGATGATTTCCAGCGGTTCCGAGAAATCAAGTTTCCTTGCGCGATTAAGGAGCACTATAGCGCCTTCAGCTTCACTTTTACGATTTGAAACAAATTTTGCAACTTTGTCTACAAGATCATTATAGACAGGATCATTCCCCGCAATCGCGCCTGCCACTTCTATCATTTCTACAAAACGATCAGCATTGAACTCTCCGAGCCCACTCGCCTTCTCCAAAGTTTCTGCAAAGCCTCTCCAAACATCTGGCAATTTGTCATGATTTCCATCAATAAAAATCTGATTCATTTGGAGGATTAGTAAAGAGGCTTTTGCTTCTAAACTATTGTTCGGCTGATCTTTATTCTCGATTATACACTCTAACGCTAGTTTCAATTTTTCAAGCCGCTCGTCTAGCTTGCTTTCTTCAGGCGTAATATGCCCGTGAACAATTGAATTAATAAAGAGTTGTAACAAATTGCATAAAAGCTCCAAATTGACGGCACGATTAGATTCAAGAGCAATTTTCTCAAAGGGTTCGTAAGAATCCATTAGAAACTGAATGTCATCGAACCACCAAAATGCCGTCCATATATGTTCATATTTGGCGTCCAACTGTTGTCTGAATGTACCATCCTTATTCGCCAGCCGAATTGCACGAAGAAATCGGCCGTCAATGTCTGAACGTGATTGTTCTAGGTTTCTAGATAACTTAGCTGCGACGAGAGCCTCTGTAACTCTCTGAAGTTCCATTCCTACGTACGCGTCGAGATCATCAATCGACTTTTCTATTTCTTCTAATTGTTGTGTCCGGGAGTAATCGGTTGGTCCCAATCTAAGCGGGGCATTCCTAGTCTCGCCGACTTTAAGGAAATTATATGCAATATCTTTGCGGTCGTTCTCAATAATTTCTTTTACGATCCACGATCTATCGTGAATCGTTACAGGAATTCCGTACTGTTTCGTAAGCTCATCTTCAACACGCGCGCGATCTTTGTCTCTAGCAAACCTGCTGGTAACAAAAATAATCCTCTTATAACCTCTGTCCGTTTCAATAATGCCCTTTACGTCATCCCGAACTTTAGAGGACCAAGTTTTCTTAGCGCTAAAAGCAAACGCCCATTTTTCACGGGCAGAATTAGTTTTGCCAACATAGAATAGTGATGCCGTTTCTTCAGAAATTGGATAAGTCTCAGTATCAACCTTACTATCTCCACCGCCGTCAGGCCCTGTATGTGGGCGCAAATTTGGGCATATTGTACGCTCACATAATTTTCGGCAAAACACTTCAAAAGCTTGCGTCTGATTACGTTCAGTAATCGTGTCAAGATGGTACTCTAGAGTTGTAGTTTCTAGTGCATATGCCACGCGATCCGTAGTGTCGGAATAATACTCTGGGCGAAGTTCCCTCATAAATTGAGAAGGTGAAATTTTCTCCGCTAAAGAAGGGTCAGTTATTCTTGGTTCTGCCGCTTTATCTTTCCCCATCTCTAATCCCTTTTCTCCCATTCACCCATGTCGAGTTATAGAACTTTTTGACATAGTCGGACACATTCAACCTTGCTTCCTCTTTTGCACGGCATTTTTTGACCGGATGCATACTTGTTTGCGTAGGTTGAAGAAGCTTGCTGCAACGGCGTTGCCGTATACCCGGTGGAATATGTCGGATTTCTGATTGCGATTTAATCCCTTTCAAGAATTTGTTCACATTGGGAGGCAAAAATTTTTAGTGTCTCTGTAATTTGATCAAACATAAAATCCGTTGCTAGGCCATATCCGTCATTCAATAAAGCAACATCAAAATCTAGACTTGTGAGGCAGGTCTGTACTGTTTGAGTAATTGCATGGGCATCGGCATTGCGAAGGTCGTTGTTAACGAAAAGTGGAGCCATTGCTTTTTGAGAAACTAATATGTCAATATTAATTGCGCCGCCTTTTAACGCTTGTACGTTCTCGCCATTCTCATTCAATTTATCGACAACTGTGTAAATTCCTTGAAGTAGCTTCAGCGACTGTAGATTTTTAATGTCACGAGCATTTGCACCCATAGCAATTAATATCTTCCGAATTTTACCATTGGGAATTTTTTGTATTATTTCATTCAATAGCTTACAGCGGGATAAAAACTTTTTTTCGGTCATTTCTAAAGGTGCGACCTCCGCCAATTCGCACAATCTTGGATAATTTGTCCATCCGTTATTACTAATTTCATGTCGATTGAAACCGCAAAGCTCCTCCGAGCAGGTTGAGATTTCTAGCTCACTTGCGAAAGCAAATAAACTATCTGCAAGGCGCAGCAATTCAGCGAGAAACGCATCAGTTTTTTCAACAATATGTTCTTGATCTAAGCCGAAGCTTTTTGCTTCGAGTTCACTAATTGAATGATAATGAGCATGACAAATTTCAGCATCCGGTTTTGGCATGTAAAGCTCTCGAATGGGAACTTTGATAATATTGCGGCCGACACGAATGCACTGTGTAAAACCCCATTGGCCGCCATAAGACGGAGAACAGGACCAAGTTTCTCCATACTTGAATGGTACAGTATTAAAGATACTATTTTGCTCATAGCGCTCAAGGAAAGTGTCTTTTAAAAAGACATGCTCCTCGTGAATAAGAGCGTTGGCCTTAGCATGGTTCATAGGGGATCTATGACCGGGCCACAATAATCCATCAGTACTGGGGGTATTACATAACGCGGTATCTACGCATGGAATTGCTGCCGTCACTTGCAAGCGCAATCGGCCCATATGTTCCATCAGTCGATATTCAAGTTTCCCACATTCCGATTTGACGGTTATGTCTGTTTCCTCGTTCATAAGTTGTCGTAAATCAGGCACGTCATCAAGGTCGGTCTCGTAGTAAAAAACTCTCACGCCTATAAGATTGCGCATCCAGAGATATTTTCGCAGATAGTCATTGCGCATCGTCCAGCGAACGTTTCGTTTTTGTATCCAATAATATTCGTTTGACACTTCGCCTTGCGCTACAGCAAAAATTGGCTTCTCCAAATCATCGTAGATCAGTTTCTGGTGATCTCCGCCTATAGAACGCGGAGTTAAACCAAGCGTCATCCATACTTTGTCGGCTAAGCTAAAACCAAAGTACGAGCCTGTTCCCCATGATGCGACGATATAGTCGTGACCTGACACAGAGGGAGAATAGGTACGGCAACCGCCCTTCTCCGTTACATAGGGCGTCGAGTGCGCAACCACGCCTTCACCAGCCTCGCGTGGGATACCAAAGGCATCAAGACATTCTTCTGGAACGGCTGCCATGAGCATATGGGCATATTCATAGTTTGGCCCAAATCGATCATTTTCATAACGCTCACTTACTAGAATTTGCTCGGCAGCAGAGCTTGTGTTGCCAGGCGTTAGTAGTTTGCGCAACTTTTCAGGTTGGAAATTTACAGGAATTAGAATGCTCGTTGTCTGAGGGTTCATGAATAGCCTTCGAAATTGGTTTAAAATTGATCACATAAATTTACGGAAATTTTCCAGTAATTGTTGCGCCATATATTTTCCTTCAATCAGTGTTTCGCATAACAACGAGATTAGCAATTCGCCATATATTAGATTGCCAGATTATTTGTGATCGCAAAGTATTATATACAATTAGCATTTCTGAGCATCAATAAATTGATATTTAAATGGGTTAATACTTCATAAAAGTGCAGAGGCTTGAGAGTGCTTAGTCTAATTACTCCCGATGGTAATTTAAAAACCTTGAGTTTTGTCGCCCTCTCATTAGATCTTGCCCTAATGATACAACATAACGGCATCCCTATGATGTCTCATATAAATAATATTTGACATTTGAGACACTATTCTCACATAATCTTATATCTATTGATACATTCAAGGAAATAAACTTATGAAGATTGGCTATGCGAGAACGTCAACACTTGAACAGGTAGCGGGATTTGAGGATCAGATAGAAGAATTAGAAAAACAGGGGTGTGATAAAATATTCAAGGAACAAGTCTCTTCTGTAGCCCAGAGAAAGCAATTGGCTTTGGCGCTGGACTATATGCGTGAGGGAGATACGCTGGTTGTTACTAAGCTGGACCGTCTGGCCAGATCCATGAGGCATCTTGGGGAAATCGTTGAAACGGTTAAAGATAAGGATGCTCATCTTCAAATACTCAACCTCGGAATAGACACCAGCAACGCTACTGGAGAGCTCGTTTTGAACCTACTGGGAGCAGTTAGCCAGTTTGAGCGACAGATCATGCTTGAAAGACAGAGAGAGGGCATCGCCAAGGCTAAGAGGGAAGGAAAATATAAAGGCCGGAAACCTACAGCGAGGGCAAAATCTGGGGATGTTAGGAAGCTATTCTCAGAAGGCGTTAGAGCATCTGACATTGCCAAAGAACTTGGAATTGGAAGGGCGTCAGTTTATCGAATACTAAGCAACTAGCCTTTTTGAGGTCGGTGTCCTTCCTTCAGTATAGGTTTGTTTGCTATCCTTGGATTTGATTTTCTTCGTTTTCGTAATCGCAGAATATGGTTTTTTCAACTCTTTGAGATTTTAATTTCTGTGGACGCCAATTTCTGTAGCATTGGGAAACTCCAATTCTGCATCAGCATTTTTGAGTTGAAAATACACCGTCTCCTAATTAAAAACCCAAATTGTATTTTTCCCAAATATGACGATCATGTGTGTCTGTGTGACTTCGAAACCATTTAGGTATGGGATGATCAATAATATTTTTTTCTTTAAAATATATGCCGCCACCGTCAGCTAATATCACCCAATCCAGCTTTACTTGGTATGAGGTAATTTGGCCCACTCGCGAAAACTCTGGTAAATAATGTGACTTATGAACCGGACAGCTAAGCAAAAAAAGATTATTCACTTTTAATCCCAAATGGGTCGCCCACATAACCACACTCCCGCCGTGACTATGAGCGTAAATATCCAGGTTTGAAATACCTCTATTCGCTACCCACTGGTTTAATTCTATAGCTGCCAAATTCCGGGCATGATCACTATAACCGCCCGACCATGTATATGCGTCAGGTAAAGAATAAAGGTTAGGGCGGTGATTTGCTTTTAGATATGTATGGAAATCACCTCCAGACCGCCACCAATTTCCAATTTTCCCGCCAACAAAAGCGAAATGAGAGCCATGAACTATTAATGAGCTTGTACCAGCCACATCATTGATTGGGGCATCTGGTGCGTTCGGCGGCGGACCGAATCTAACCGAAGCTACATTAGCAAATTTTCTTAATGCCGTTTCCGCTATTTCAACGGCCATATTATTAGCATTACTCATTAATATTGATAGCAATTGCCTCATGCCTAAACTTATGTTGTCAAAAACATCTAGAAATGAAACGGCTGCTGCAGTCCGGACAAGTTCGCTAGCATGACCAAGCGCTAGCAAGATAATATCACACGCCAATTCCGCAGTTGGGTCGCGGTAGAGGGCTTGTATTAATTCACTAAGAATTTTATTCCGCTTTTCAGCGTATTGATCGAAATTTCCGGATATGTAATCAGCAACTACGGGAAGTGGGATGTTGTAGCGCCCAAATTGCTCGGCATGTGCGTTAAAGTTGAAGATGTGGCCGGGAGAAGCTTGGGGTACAGGAAATTCTTCTTTAAAATTTGAAAGTTCATCAATAAGGCCATTTCTTGCAAAACCATAAAGACCTCCCAAGACCAGCAAGAGCGTAATTCCAGAATCGAGATTATGCTGACTTGGTTCAGAAAAAGATACGTCGGGATGAACAGGTGAAACGTTCTCTATTGCCATTTAATTTTTTCCAAATTTTGACCAGCTAAATAACCAAATATAATCATATTTATCTCTTTAAAGCTACCTTAGATTGCTAACATGTATAATTCCTTATTTACTAATGCTACTACTAAGCCCAGACGTCACTTAGTCCGAGAGAGCAAAGACATTAAAACCTCACTTAATATATCAATTGATGATTGAGTTTCTGGATCGGTTATTTTTTGCATATCCAATATGTCGCTAAATGCAATCAGTGTTCGTTTCAATTGGCGATGGGCCTACTTCAGATATTATAATCCTTAATATTCCCATTTAAAAAAAATTAGAGTGCTCAAGCTCCCCAAGTATGGTTTTCTGTACAATCACTGCAAGCAATGCAAACCATTATTGAAAGTGTATATGAGATAATGTGGTCAACGGAAAGAAATCGAAAAGTAGAGCTTGATGAAAGACCTGTTCGGGTCGCCTATTTAGTGCCTATAGATGTCGATCATTTGCTATTGGATGTTCTCTTTGACGAAGCAATGTCTAGGTGGGGAGGACGTAGAACACCGATCATAAGAACAGACGGTTCAATAATTGATCGGGATGATTGGGGCTTTCTGGAGCTTTGGGATGCTGATATCATCTACTCATATGTACCCATAAATGAATATCTTCGTGACCGAGTCGCTTATTTGCTTTGTCCTTCAAGTATTAAGATACATGAAACCGCAGATGACGTTCCCACATATCATTCGCTTAGACCGGAGCTAACAGCTAATTATAACTATCTATTGAGTATGTCGGTTTTGCCGACCTTCTCTAAGCGCGCGACAATGCGTGATATATCTTTGCCGGAAATCCTTGATCGTGAACGATGGGCAATTGTTCCGCGTGATATCGAAGATTCATTTGGGTTCGTATCAAACTATTTGTCGGATTTTAGTTTGCTACCATTCGCTCGCCGCCTCAATTTTTCCCCAAAAACTGAAAAAAAATATGCACCTCGGTATAGAGGAGAAAATGAAATTCGATCATTTGAAACCATTGAGGAAATGGAAGCGGAAATCAAAGATAGGCGCGAACTAGCAACAATGTCTCAATTGTCTGACATGTTTTGCCCATACCTACGTGCTTTTGATGCTGGTCATGAATCTTGGAATGAGCACTTAACCATTGTAATCGGTGATACCATCGATGATCGCCTTTTATTTTGGAATGCAATACATCGCTATAGTTCACTTGATGATCTTGCGCATTATCAAGTTCTTCGATTTTCCTTAAAAAGGTTTACAAATGGAGTTCCTGACTTCATCTCCCACTTATGTAGCGGGGTACGAAACCATAGACGGCGCGCAGGTAACGGTGCGGCTTATACAATAGTTCGGTCGTGTTCGATCGACGATAAAGTTCTTCAAGATATTGCAGATAAATTAAAAGGAACTATGAACATGGTGTCTCATAAACATCATGATAGCTCAGTGATTTATTCACCTCTTCCGCTCAAGCCTAGGAACCAGGGGAGAGGAATGTATGATGCCTTTTGGTCGCCTTGGAGCAGAACCAGCGGTCGGACAAACAAGTCCTTTCGCTACGAAGGTAGTGAGATCGATCTGCCAATGTATGCGCCATGGTTCCTCAGTGAAGCCCAAACCACTAGAGTAACATCCGGTGTCTGGGTCGCAGATTTAAAAATTGAGCGGCGAGAAGACCACTGTTGTTACGATAATATTTCTCATTTCTGGAGCTTTCCAAAAAGACTCGCATTGCATCAGGCCGTGGGCCTAGAAAATTATGGAGGTGGAGCTCTTGTACCTGGGCCTGAATTGCGCCCAACTGCGACTGGAAAATTATCAATATGGGAAGGGACTTCATGGTATCGACCAACTTTGCGTTTACCCAATGATTATCAAGCATTCACCACTGCGCTTTTATACAATCACCCAAATTCTTACGCGATGACTGAGCAAAATCGAAATTTGCGTGTAAAAGACCTATTTTTGTCGGACAAAGGAAGAGACCTTCTTGGTGTTTTACAGCCATTCCGAAATCTGCCAGAAGCACTCTCATTCCTGACTAATTTCCTATTTCTAAGTGTCATTGAATCACTAAAAGAAGCCTCACTAGGAGTTACACCTAAACGAGTAAAAAAACTTGTTCATTTATTGACGGCAGAAAATGCAGGCAAGGATGCGGAAGAAATTAATTATGGAGCAATAGTAGGCCGGGTTCTTGGAAAGGTAATATCATGGCATGGAAAGGAAGAAGCCCAAGGTAAAAAACTGAATTATGCTGAACTAAAACGTAAACTTCTTCCCGACGACCACAATGATAATGATGGGAGAGCTGAAGTTGATGAGTGCATTCGATATTTAAGAAATATAGATATTTTAAGACAAGGATATGCTTGGCGGTGCAAGCTTTGTTTTCATCATAACTGGACTCCTAACTCTGAATTCACTAATGAATTGCACTGTAATATTTGTAAGACGCCTGAGAATGCGCCGATTGGTGGCGATGAGAATGTCCACTTTACTCTCAACCCTCATATTACCAGAGCTTTCTCTTCCTCTTCTGGGACAGGCCCTGTCCTCTGGTGTATAAATGAGTTAGCTAATCAAGCACGCAAGTCTTTTATACTTGCGCCAACATTGCAGATTGACATTTCAAATGGCTGGTCGACAGATATTGATGTATTGGCTTCAGTCGACGGCAAAGTGAACATGTTTGAAGTTAAGTCCAGCTTCTCTGGAGTGACGGAAAAAGAAATAGAACAACTGATCAATTTGGCAAAGAGATTTAGGCCTGATATAGCGGGTTTTGCGATCAAACAACCAGAAGAAAATAATACAATCACTCAGGCAAACATATCTCTACTTAAGGGCAAGCTTGCTGAGTTGGATGTTGAATTCATTTTGATGACTTTTAAAAATCCTGAAAGCCAAGACATACCTTGCCGTTTGGGAAGAAAAATGAAATGGAGGGCTTGGTAGATATTTTCTTGCTTATCCTGGGCTGGATACAACGCTTATACTAAGTATCGAAATATCGGACCTACAATCCTGTGTCTGCGTACCGATTATAACCGACGTGACTGTGTCGAAGAGGCCAAATCCCATATTCAAAATCTCAAGTTGTTTGTAATTAACGGTTTTGGTCAAATGAATCGTTGGCTCTGGCGCGCTGGACTATTTTGTAGCTGGTGCAAGAGATCACGTTCCATTAAACTCCTAAAAATTGTATGCTCTAAACTGAGGAAATGAAGGCAGTATTAATGACAATGTGCCTCGGATTCCACTCTGTTGATAATTTCATATGCCGTTATTTCTCGCCCATCAGTTAGCACGGAAATTGCTTTAGCTACATACTGAGCTCGTTTTGCAATGAATTTTCGATAATCGAGAGTAACTTTGTAGCTTTTTTCTTCTTCTGTCAGCCCCTCGTATCCGCCGCTTTTCAACTCATCTATTGGAATCAAATGGGAAGTTAGCCGGGCATCGACTATATCCTCACTAATCCAACTATAACGCTCCTTTAGATAATCCAGTGGATCTTTCTTGCCGATGTTTAAGTTCGTCTTATCGGTTATCAAAGCGCAATTAAGAGCCAGATAACTCTCAACGTTGGAGCCCTTTAATAAGCCGTCGGGATAAACGTGATGGTAGTGCCTACGCCCTTCTAAAAGATGCTGACGTGATAATTGAGCGCCATCAGCGAAATCGAGTGCACCCATTTTACTAAACACAGCTAAAATTCCTCGTCCGCGAATATTTTCCCGTTTTGGCCATCCGACTCGAAGCATTTCATCTTCAGTCGACAGCGGATTGGTCAATCGATTCAACACGGGCACGTCTTCTTCCACCCACTGAGTTCCATCCTCTTTCAAATCACCATTAATAATGTGTTTTAAGGTAACAAAATCTACGAAGGCGTGGGTTGCTGCGGAATTCTCATATCGATCCGTGAAAAAACTTGACCATAGGTATTTTCGTAACAGAATTTCGTATTTCCCCCGCGCGTCTAAATTTTCTGGTATATGAGTGTACAGAGCTGCAATGACTGACAAAACTGCATTAGTAGGCAATCGATTTTGATCGAAAACACCTTGGCTTTCCATAAATACAGCCATACTTGATAAGCCGTTTGCCATTTTCTCCCAGTTTTCAACCATTTGATCCTTGTCCATATCCCACATACCACGCTGATTAGGGGATTTGTCTTGCATTAGCGCAGACGTCGCAAGGATCAAAAATGGTAATTCAAAATAATTTTTAATATTGGGATATTTTTCATCGAGCTGCTTTTGATAGTCGTCTAACGAGACTCCTTTTACACCCTCGATTTCAGCTCGAATGATGTCATATTGTGAAAGTGGCTTACTGTTGGTATTCATGTTAATGAATACCTTTAGTGCTGTTTCCTTTGATGTTTGTGAAGGCAATGCTAAGTATGGTAAATTGAAGTGAGCTATAGTTTCTCGAAATTCGCCGATTGCTTTATCGATTTCTTGGATTTTGCCCATCCAAGCAGTTAAAGACCCTTCAAAATTTTCTTCTCCGGCGGCGGGCTTGGAAATCAATAAAGCTGAGCGAATCCATTGGCTAATCTCTTTTCCTATATCGCCAGGTCTGAAAAGGTTCATCGGTATTAACCCTCTTCTCAAACATTCTTGCGGAATATCTACCCATAGCGGCATTTGTCTCCCAGATTTATTTTCCCAACGCGTGTAATACCAAACTTGTGACTCGCCGACTTTTTCTTCTAAGGGAATTAGATCATCGTACTTGTCTAGATATAGAAAATACGTGACGTTATCGTAGTTATTATTTAGAGCTCGCCACATGGCTGTCAGCCGTTGCTGGCCGTCCAATAAATGTTCGGTCACGCGATTGTTGGTTTTGGGGGCAGATACTAAATATCTAGAGACAAATTTTTCCTCATCAACATTAAGTATAAGCGTTACGCCAAGTGGCAAATTTTTTGTGACTGTGTCCAGTAAACTGCAAATTCTATTCTTGTCCCATGCCTGATGGCGTTGAAAACGTGGCAACTTTATTTCACCATTTTCAATTTTTTGGAACCAAACTGACATTTGCCTGTCTTGAGCTGAACTTGAAGGCATTTTCAAAGTGGGAGACTCCCCATCAGGGCTTAGATCCAAACTTTCCTCCCAAGCCAATTTCAAATCAGCTATTGATAAATTCGCACATCAGTTAATTGATATTACAGGGCTGAGTTAAGGCATTGCAAGCGTCGTATTTCGAGAATATTTAGCTATTCAGTTCCATTGGTGGATAAATACCTAGAATATTATGGTTCCGAGGTACTTTTTTGACATAGAGCTAAGTCAGCGTTGTTTCTCTATGATCGGAGCTATTTATTGCCCGTTCTTTTTCTACTCTTTAATGCGCGCAATTGGATGGATTCAAACTAGCGCATATGTTCTGAGGTATGGTCGCAGTTTCACCAATCAAATGCTTTTGGAACTCAAATAGCTCCCGGTCAGTCTTTATGCCACATATATTTTCTTGACGTGGTCCATTTTAATAGTACAAAATCGCTTTTTTTAGGGTTCGCAGTAATTTTTTAAACCATTGATTTATTTGGATAAATATGGTTGGTGGTGCGCTTCCTGCCACCCCAGCCAGAACCTTATTTCACCTAATCCAATACCATCCAAAATAACATATAAAAACAATGGTTTGTGATCATATTGCGTCTTATATAGTCCTATATTAAGTGCTTGCATCCAGAAAAATTGGGGGTATATCCCGAGACTTCTCTTGGGGAGGTGAGAGAAAAGCTATTACAGGCACGGAAACTCCCTAGCGAAAGCGTTGACCTGTCGCAGGATAAGAAGAAGACAAAAGGCGCTGACAAAAGAAAGCTCGGAAAAAGCACTTTTGTGGTCATCGCGAGGGAAGGGTAATGCAATCGTAAAAGTTGCTGGAGAAAGTCTTGCTCCGAAGAGATTATCTCCCGGCTGGTGAAAGGTATATTTCCGGAAATTTGCAGTTATCCGATAAGTTGAAAATCATGGGGCGCAAATTGACTCACCGTTTCGGCTCTTCAGCCGGTTTCTGCATCAGCTATCCGGAGGACAGAAGGCGCGGGTCAATATTGTCCGGGCCATTGCCCTTTCACTGAAATTGCTGATCTTTGACGAGCCAGCCTCGGCCGCGGATGTTTCAGTGCAGGCGGTTATGCTGAAGTTGCTTGTTCGGCTCAAGAAGGAGTTCGGGATGAGGTATCTTTTTGTGCCCCATAACATGAATGAAGGTATCGAAAAACATATTTCAGGATAGTTCTCCCGGGCCGGTATCGTGTTTTGCCTCCCAATTCAGGATATAGCTTCGTTTAGGACCGGGTAATTCTGCATCTTCAGCAGTGAAGTCCACAGCACCAAGAACTATGTCAATATTGCCTTTTTCATCGCCGAAGGGAAATAGAGCGACATCAATGGTGACCCAGGTTTTATCGACGAACTGGACCAGTTCGCGAACAGCGATCGGCGTCTTTTCTGTTACGCATTTTGTATACGCCCAAAGAATATCTTCTGTTTTATCACCATACAGCTCTTCATTGAGCCATTTTCCTGTCGAATCGCGCCCTGCAAGGTCGGTGATTCTGGTTCCAATTAGGCGATAGCGGAATCGCAATGGGTTCTCGACGACATCGACCAGAGTTAAATAGGGTAGATAACGGACGATGGCGGCGGGATTGAATTCCGGGCGTGACGGCATTTTCCGGCTACCGCGCAATGTCACCCAATAGTCACGAATTTTCAGCAGACTAGGTGGTGACAACGGCAGGTCTGTATAAATCCGATCCATCGCTCTCCCGAAGCGCTCAGCCCTATTTAAACGTTATTGTGGCGACGGCCGCCTGAGCTCGTCCTTCGTCCCACTTTTCTGCTTCATCCGGTGCTATATTCACGCCATCTACATCGACGCCGGTGCCGGGCGTATTAACGATCCGGCCGCCTTCCGCATTAAAGACAACAATTGTACCTTCAAACAGGAATACACCATATGTTCCCATGGACGGTCCGCCCCAGAAGTCAGTACCGCGTATGCCAATTGTGGCAAGACTGCTTTTAACTTCAAGGCGTTTTGTCTTCATATCGCTGATTTTACCAGTGATAAACCGGAACGGACCTTGAAGCACGCTCAAAATTGCAGTGCCGATACCATTTTTTGGCTCGTATAGATATTCATCAATCCCGATACGAGCATTTTCACCGATCAGAAGTTTTGTGCCGTCATTGAACGTAATTTCAACGCGGGCATCTGATTTGGAGTTGATCTCATCATTTTCCTGAACAACTGTTCCGACTTCAAGCGGAATATCCTTGCCGTCGCGGACGATTTCAGCATCGCTTTGCAGCCGGGTAACAGTTCCGACCGCAGGATTTGCTGCAAAGGTCTGCCCAGCGATTGAAGTGGATCCGACAATCGTTAGCGAAATAACCAGAAGTATTTTCTTTAACATACCGCTCTCCTCGAAAGGGAAATTATATAATTGGTCAGGTAGGCTGATATGCCGAACCCTACATTCTACCTAAGAATACGAGCCGTTCACCGTAAAGGATCACATTATTCCAGGTAACATGGTAAAAACGAGAAAAGCCGGTTAAAAGTTTCATGCTTTTATACTTCAATTCATTCGGTCACCTTGAAGCAAGGAGGTCGCTTTGTACACGAATAAACCCTTTCTGTCGTATCTTCCCATACTAATATCGCAGAGTATTGGAACAGAGGTGTAAACAGTTACGTGAATTTATGGTCTAGAATGCGACGGCAGCAAGCGCCTCCGCTGCCCGGCCGGTACCCCAGGTTGCCACTTCACTCGGTGGCACCCCATTACTTGTCAGGTTGACGCCTGTCCCAGGGGTTGTGAGGATACGTTGACCAGCGGGATTGGTCACTGATATCGCTCCTTCAAGCAATAATACGCCGTACTGCCCACGTGACGGGCCTGCCCAGAAGTCGGTTCCGCGGACACCGATCACGCCAAAGCGGGTCTGAACCACGATCTGAGGGTCGCGGGCTTTTCCAATTTGACCCGTGATAAAGCGAAACGGTCCCTGCAAAGCCCGTAAAATTGCAATGCCAATACCAACATCCGGATCAAACATAAACTTGTCGACAACAATACGACAGTTAGAACCGATATTGAGCTTTGTTCCGTCATGAAAGGTAATCTCGACACGAGACTCTTCGCCGGATTGGATCTCATCAAATTCCTGGATATTGAAACCGGTTTCAATATTGAATTGCTGCCCGGCCCGAATAACAGAAGCTGTATTTTTCAGCCTTGTTACCGTACCAATATCGTCGGCAATTGCTTGCGACAACGCGCTTATTAAGACTAAAGCTGAGATAACAATGCTTAAAAGAAGATTTTTACCCATGACGACGGCGCTCCTATTCAGCCCCGTACTATAACATTACAGGGGGCCGAACAATGAAAGATACTAGCTGTTGTGATATCAAGCACGTAACAAATCCTGCAGTTCCTGCTTTCGCAACAAACTACTTTGAGTATCCGGAGCCGCGATAACGGACAGGGCATTGGCTGTCGCCGCTTTGAGGCAAACCTCAAGTTCCGCACCGGCGGCGGCATAGGCGGAGAAAGTGGTGGCGAAAGCATCTCCGGCACCAGCGGTATTGACCACTTCGGATTTGCCGGCCGGGTGAAATCTGATACCTTCTGACGTCCCGGCATAGGCTCCCTCTGCACCATTGGTGACCAGAACGATTTTCGGTCCGAGCTTACAGACTTCCCTCACAAAACTCTCAAAGGACCGCCCGCCGAGCCCTTTATCCAACAGCAGCGGGCCGTCACTAACCGTTTCGTCTGCAGGGAGTGGTTGTCCTTTGGGCAATAAGGTCAGCGCGAGTTGTTCAGCCTCAACAGCGTTAATCGATAAAAGGTCCACATGCGCCAACGCTTCCACAATATCCCCAGCCCAGTAGGTAATCTGGCGGATGCCCGGATTTGTTGCCACGAAAGCGCCGGCTTCCTTGGCAAGGCGCGTGATATGCGTCAGGCATGCCGCAGAGTTTCCGGACAGGCTGGCGATGTAAACCAGGTCTTTTTGTTGAAACAGAGCGCGGCTGATTTCATCAGTTGTAAGTGATGTATTCGCCCCCCGATTAGTGAATATGGTGGGGTTGCGGACATGGGACATGATCATGATGGCTTGCCCGGTCGCTAATGCATCATCCATGATCATCAAATCGGTTTCTATTTGTTCTGTCTCAAGGATTTCTTTTATTTTTGCGCCTTCAATATCCTTTCCGGTCTTTACGAAAGCGCTGGTGTGATATCCAAGGCGCGCCAGTGCAACCGCAGAGTTCGTGCCGCCGCCGCCGACGGAGGACTTGATGGAGCTTACGTCTATCTTCCGGCCTTCTTCGAGCAGAAGGAAAGATGACGTGGCGTTATGCATTGTCATGCGCTCGATGTCCTGATCCTCGACAGAGGCAATGATGTCAATTGTCGCGGAACCAATGGTAAGG
>TARA_R110002049_G_scaffold13534_3_pt1 | contig 19325 bp, 13 predicted proteins | sample TARA_R110002049 | Tara Oceans TARA_R110002049 (sample SAMEA4396941) | marine metagenome | biome: Polar Biome; feature: [SRF] surface water layer (ENVO:00010504); material: water (ENVO:00002006), including particulate matter (ENVO:01000060) such as... | depth 5 m | reverse complement strand
GAGCGACTACGCGCTTAATCTTGGAAACTACAGCCCACAGGAGCTTGGGGCGGCACAGGCCGCCTCTGACGCGCAGTTGGGTAAGTTCAGGACATTGGACGTTTTTGGAGGCACTACAAGTGGGTCGGCTTTCGACCCCGCATCTGGAACGAGAGATGTCCCCGGCTTTTTGCCCTCGGGCGACCCCTCAAGCGGGACGAGCCGCGCCCCTCGCTTCGTGACCGACGCCTCGAACCGGAGTGCGGCAACGCCGGACCGGCCCCCGCCGAGAGGGGACTTACCGCTAACCGCCGATAACCTCCGCGCCTACAACACGGATGGAGTCGAGACCAACGCGGAGCTTTTTAACAGAAGCTTCAGCAACTCCCCACTGAAGGACACCGCCACTCCCTCCGGCGGTAGTGGGAAGGAAAGCTGGTACGATACCTTTACAAATTATGCATTTCAGGGCGGGGAATCGAAGGCCACTTTGGAAGGGCGGGGGCAGGAGGCCTACAACAAGGTGTTTTCAAATGCGAGAGCACAGAACGTTCCGATCACTTCCGAGACGATGAAAACAGCGGAAGCCGCCAGAGCGGCGGCCATGGACCCCGGCGCTTTGGCCAAGTACGGCCCGACCCTTGGGCTCGGGACTCTGGCGTACCTAGCCCTCAAGCCAGAAGAGAAAAAGCAGAGGCTTGCGTCCCTCGAAAAGCAGAGGAACCAGATGAACCCGTTGCTCGAAGAGAACCCAGAAGACTACATCGTACCCGTCAACACTAGCCCGACCCCCACCAGGGGGGCTCGTGATCTTGTCGTTCCGACGACTTACCCGTTCCGGCCCGCGCCCCGTCGCCGCCCGGTAATGTTCAGTAACCAGGGCGGATTGGCCCAGTTTCCGCGCCGCGAGATGCTCGTGGAGGGCCCAGGAACAGAGCGTTCCGACGACATTCCGGCAATGCTCTCGGACGGCGAGTTTGTTTTAAATGCCCGCTCGGTGCGGGGAGCAGACCCGACGGGCCAGGGCAACCGGCACCGGGGGGCCCAGAACCTGTACCGCATGATGCGTGACTTCGAAATGAGAGCTTAGACATGGTCGATTTATCAGAGAGCATTGTTCGGGAAGCGCCGGAGATTGAGGCCTACAAGTTAGGCCTGTTGCAGTCCGGCAAGACGCTGGCCGATACGCCGCTGAAGCTTCCGGAGCAGCAGATTGCAGGTTTTAGTGGCGCGGAGCAAGAGGCCTTTGGCCGGGCCGGGGAGGTTGGCGGCATTGGCGGCTACCAAGCTCTGGCCGGGCTCGGACGGGGCACTCTCGGATCCGGGGTCGGTACGCTGGATCAGGCCAGGGGTGCGATAGGCACTGCACAGGGCTACCTGGGAGACAGCAGGGGTGCGATAGGTCAGGCAGGCCAGACCCTTCAGGGCTCTTTCGGAGCATACGGCGGCGGTCCCGGCTACACGGCCCAACAGTTCGGGCCAGGGCCCGCCTACGACGCACAGCGGTTCGGGCCGGGATCCGCCTACGACGCACAGCGGTTCGGGCCGGGATCCGCCTACACGGCGCAGGGCTTCGACCCCGCCACAACGTCGGCTTTTTTCAACCCCTACGAGGATGTCGCTGTTCAGCAGGCTTTAAGCGACATTCGCAGGCAAGGCGATATTGCGTCCAATCAGTTGTCGGCAAGCGCCGTCCAGGCTGGCGCTTTTGGGGGATCCCGCGAAGGGATTCAGCGCGGAGAACTTGAACGCAACATTCTGGAGCAGCAGGGCAGAACAGCGGCGGGCATGCGGCAGGCCGGTTACGAGAGCGCACAGCAACGAGCCATGATGGACTTCGCGGACCAGCAGCGTCGGGCCCAGGCAGAATCACAGTTCGGGACCCAGGTCGGTCAGCAGTCCTTCGAAGAACAGCAGCGGCGGCAGCAGGCAGAATCACAATTCGGAACCCAGGTCGGTCAGCAGGCTTTCGAGGACCAGCAGCGGCGGCAGCAGGCAGAGTCGCAGTTTGGCACCCAGATCGACCGGCAGGCCTTCGAGGACCAGCAGCGTCGGGCCCAGGCCCAGGCCCAGTTCGGGACCCAATTCGGGCAGCAGGCCTTCGAGGACCAGCAACGACGGCAGCAGGCGGCAGCGCAACAGCAGCAGGGCCTCGCCTCTCTCTACGGGAACCTTGCCACCACGGAAGGAAACCTCGCAGGCCAGTACGGCAACATTGCACAGGCCCAAGGAAACCTGGGCGCACAGCAACTTACGGCTGCCCGGCAGGCCCAGCAACAAGGACTCGCCGGGATACAGGCCCTCACGACAGTGGGCGGCATGCAAAGGCAACAGCAGCAGGCAGCACTAGACGCGGCCCAGGGTAATGAACAGCGTCAGCTATTCGAACCGTACACCCGTCTGTCGTATCTCTCCGACATCTACAAGGGTGCGCCGTCCAGCCAGTCTTCTATCGGAAATCAGGTGGCACCGGCACCTCTGGCACCTTCCGTCTTCCAGCAAATTGGCGGCCTTGGAACGGGTCTCCTTGGTGCCGCCGCCGGGGCGAAGGCGCTCGGCTCGTCCGGCATATTCTAGAAAAGGGGTCACCATGACCGACGTATACAATCGACGCATGTTTCGTATGGCTGCTGGGGGTATGATGCCTCCGGTCATGGAGCAGGAGTTTGACGAAGGTGCTGGGATGGAGCTTGTCTCCCCGGAGCAGGAGGCTGAAATTTACCAGGAGGCTCAGAACCTACCGCCCGAAGTTTTGCAGGAAGCCGAAAGAGGCCTGGACGAGATGACGCAGGAACTCGCCATGGAGGGGGCAACCGCCGCCGCCCAGGACGAGTCCAGGCGCAGCATCCAGAACGTGGACGCCGCCGGTGACTTTCGCCAGATTATGAACGCCGTCTGGGACGAAGACGCGGACATTGAAGCCTACCGGGCTCGGTTGGCTTCGGTCGTGGGCCAGGAAGACGCCAGCAGGACACCGGACTCCGTTCTGGCTCTGATCCAGCCGACGCTGCAACTGGCCGAGATTGACCAGGGCGTCGGGTCCCTGATGCAGGAAGAGTTGGCCGAAGTCGGTGGCATGGGCGGCATTGCGGGTCTCGCCACGAAGGGTGCAATAGCCGACAGCATGGCCGCCGAAACGGGAGCCTTGGTAAACGCCGTCGGGAACCTGTCGCAGGGTGCCGGGCCCGTGGGGCAAGAGGGCATGGCCATGGACCCCATGATGATGCAAGCTATGATGCAAGGTGCCGGGCCCACGGGCCAAGGCATGGTATAACAGGAGTTACTCATGGCCCCACCAGTAAATCCCAGGGCGAAAGCGTTCGGTAACATATACAGCTCTTTAGGTGAGACCCCTGGAGCATATGGGTTTAAAACCGACATGGACGCCGTTCGCGCCAAGGACGCCGAGCTAAAGGCTTACCTTGGTACGACGGACTACGCCGCGCAGAACAAGGAAGCGACCGATTTTGCCAAGCTGCAATTCGCGCTGTCCTTGATGGGACGAGGCTTCAGCGCCATGGGCGCGACCCCGCAGCCGGGGGAAGGTGCGCTCGGGACCCTCGGACGCGCCCTGGTCGCGCCTGTCGTGTCAGACATTTCTGCAATTGCAGGGCCCCTGATGAAGCAGCGGGCCGCCACGAGGCTTGCGGAGCAGCAGGAAGACCGCCAGCGGAAGCTGGCTGCGTACACGGCGGAAGGGGCCAGCGCCAAAGATCGGCGGGCCCTTGCATTGGATTTGCTGGGGAAAAAGCCTACGGCGGTTGCTGCCGGACTTTCGGCGGGGGACTACAACCTAGTTGACAAAGACGGCAACATTTTCAAAGTTGGGGACCAAACGCCCGTTTTCCGCGGCATAAGCAAGGGCCCGGACATAGGGAAATTTTTGAACTTGGGCAGTGGGAGGATTATTTCTCCGGCGGACCTTAAAGAACAGGGCCTCAGTCCCCGGAAAATATCCACAGACAAAGCGACTACGAAGCCGTGGGGACTCGACGACCCGGACTTCAAAGCGACTCTTGCTGGTTACCTAGCGGGCATGGGAGGGCGACAGGACCGGCTGGGCATAGGTAAGGTAGGAGTCAGGTTCGTTCCCGATAATTATGACCCGGATAAAGGTCTGGATCCCGCCGACCCGAAGTTCCCGTTTGTCCGTGCAGATGGTGCGGCATTTACTCAGGCGGACAAGAAAAAGTTCTCTGACCGGCTCACAACCGCTTATTTCAACACGTTCAAGTCGATCAGAGCGGGGGAATCTCGGGTTGACCTGAACAAAGCGTTCACAGAACAGTTCTTCAAACAAACCGCGCAGCAGCTTGGCCTGACCAAGGCTCCGGCAGGGCTGCCGGTCAATCCGGAAGCAGTCCGAACCGAAGCAGGTGCGACGGCGTTCTACAAACGCGCTCCGAGCCTGTTTGCACAACAGAACGATGCCGCAAACGTTTTACAGGAAATGCCTTGGCCCGTGAGGGGTAAAAACTTCAGTTCGGGCGTAGGGAAACTGAAACTGTTTGAGATGGCAGGCGTTCCTTTTGGTCCGGGGACGAAGGCTCCGCCGCCCGCCGCAGGTGTCATGGAAGGCGCAGACCAAGTACGTGCGTTGGACCGCGGGAATATACAGCAGAGGATATTGGCAGAGCGCATAGCCAAGGGTACGTCTCTGGCGGGCAAGCTTTCGCAATCGGCCACCCCGAGACGTGACGATCAGCTAAGTGTTGTCGGCAAGGCTCTTTCCGACAAAACCAACGACTTGGCAAAGGCGCAGGCGGACCCTGCGAGCTTACAGGCGGCGCAAGTGTTCACCGCGGCCTTGGACGCCGTCGCAAGGCTGGACAGGATGGATGCTTCGGCTAAGATATCCGGGGCGCAGGGTTTTATTAAGGGTCCTGCGGTCGGGCTTGGCCTACAGTTCACCGGGAAGAATTTCCTGTCTTGGTTCCAAACCGCACAAGAGGACGAAGCCACGAGGGATTTTGTGGCCGGGCTTCCCGTTTTGCGGGAACTTTTTGCCCGCGAGCTTGTCAAAGCAGCGGAAGGGAAAGGGGCCCGCATTTCGAACCAGGATCTAAAAGGAGCCCAGAAAACCCTGGCTACTTTGAACGAAAACAAAGACTACTCGGCGGCTAAGATGCAGGAACTTCGCCGCTACTTGGTGAACAGCATTAAGTTCTCGGCCAGCCAACTCGGGAACTTCACGGTGCCCGACGCAACGCTGGAGCAGGCTGCTAAACTGGGCATTGATTTAAAGGCGGTCACTGGCCAGAACGGCTACTACAGCCCTTATTTAAACAACGGGAAATACGCCGTCAGTAAGGATCAAGTACCGGAGTTTTCCAAACAGTACCAGGATGCTCTTAGAACTCAGGGCCTGTTTGAGTACGTCTCGGACAGGGGGCGGGTCCCGACGTATCGACTAATCCGGGTTGCCAAAGATTCAAATGACGTGTTTCAACCTGTGATAAAGACGGACGGCAGCTTCGCTACGTTTACCGCAACAAAAGCAGACCTGAACAACGCGGCCTTTAAAGACACCGTAGACTTCAACAGGAACTGGCTTCGTAAAACATACAATCTTCCATGATAAGGGACTAGCATGGCGATTATACAACACCCTTTGCACCAGGGCATTACGGTCGATACGGGTACGGCAACGCAGTCGAACCCGGACGTGCCGATTTGGAATTACACGGCGACACTGGAGGGCAGACCGTTTGAGCTTGAAGGCATTACGGTTTCGCCAGAGGCCCTGGAGCGCGACCTCGGCGACGACACCAGCGACGCTTACATATCTCTCGCGGCAGCACTGAAGGCGTCCCGCCAGCAGCAGGTGTCGGCGGGCACGGACCGTGGGATTATAGAAGGGACCATATTTCCCGCGTTGACGAGGACACCCGCCAACTGGTTGGGTGCCCCGGCAGACCTAGCCAACGTAGTTCGGGGAGCGGTGGACGTTGGAATCAACACCGCCCGCTGGGCGGCGGGCGGCTTTGACGAGTTCCCGGACGACCGGATTCTATCTTCTGATCCCAAGGACGTTATCGGCGGCAGCGCCCAAATCGCACGGGGCATGCAGAACATCGGTGACCTAGCCCGTGAAGGTATCCGCGCTACCGAAGAAGCAGGGTTGAACGTAACTATTCCATGGGTTGGAACCCCGGTGGGTGCTCGAACACCCTTGGATCTCTTTGCTTTCGACACAACCCCCGACGAGAGCACCAAGACCCGTGAGTATGTCTCGTTAATCACGCAAATCATAGGCGCGGCCCCGGTTGAGGGTGCCATGATTGCCAATCTTGCTGCCCGACTGGCTAAAACTACAAGAAGCCCTACGGCGGAGCGTGTTTACGAAGCCATGAGCGAGATGCAGTTAAACAACCCTATAAGGGCCGCCGCAACGGAAACCGCGATGGGCGCGGCTGCGGGGGCTGGAATGGTGACCTCTGTGGAGGCGCTTGAGGCCGCATACCCGAACGCCCCGGAGTGGATGAAGAGCATAGTCATGGCGGGCGGTGGCCTCGCTTTCCCCATTGGAGCCATGACCGCTGGTTCTACTTTGTGGGACGTGGGCTTGGTGACGCCTATCGTTAAGTGGCCCTTGCAGATTCTCCGGGGCATGGGAGAAAGCCTGACCACTTCCGGCGCGGAAAAAGCTTCGGCTCGCGCAATCGAGACAATGGGCGGTGATTGGAAGAGAAGACACGAGATTTTAGGTGTCACAGGGCAACTAAGACTTGCTCTGAAAGAAGGCCGCAACATGGACGAGGCAACTCGCATTGCCTTTACAACTCCACAACTGGCGAGAAACGAAGCCAACGTTCTTGAAGCGCAGTTCCAAGCAGCAAGAGCAAATATGTCCGACGTCGAGGTTTTATCAGCGCAAAAGCTAATACAAGACCTGCGCCAATTTGCGAATTTTCAGGAAGGCCAGTTGAAGACGTTGTCCACTAGCAAAGGTGTAGGTGCAGCAGCCTACGCCAAATATTCCGAGCGCATGATGGACCGGCGAGACTCCATTTTTGCCGCCTTGGACGACGCGATTCTAAAGTTAGATCTCGGCGGCCAATCCGACGCGGGTGTCGATCCTTCCGTCATACGTCAGGATTATGACCAAGCTGTCGATGGGAATTATGTCTATAACGTAAACCGCATCCGCGCCATGCAGGAGGGGCGTCTAGGAGACAACGTAACGCCGGAACAGACCCAGGCTATTTCTCAGGCCTACGACAACGCCCTGGCAAAAATGGACGACGGTGCCCAGCAGGCTCTCCGGGATGCTCAAGAACGTGTAGAGGCTATCCGCAAGGGTATGCCTAAAGACATGAACGACCAAGATCGTTTGGATTTCAATACGTGGATCCGTCGCGAACTGGAAACGGCCTACCAGGAAATAGACGGCTTCGAAGATGTCCTGTGGAATAGTATCGGAGGCATGAACCGGCCCAAGACGGAGTCTTATTTCGGGCCGGACGGCACGGACATGGGTCCGCAGGTACTTATAGACGGGGTCCCAATAGGCGAACATTTTGCAGCAAAAGCCACCGCTCTCAAGGCTGGCGAAAGAGAAAACCAGACCAAGTGGTTATGGAAACTTGCGGGTCGTGATGCCCTGGTAGAGCAAGCTGGCAAGGGCGGTGGTCCCGACGCCGAACGAGTTGCGAAACAAAACGTTATTGTAAAACAGAACGAAGCTAATGTAGCCCGGTTGGATAATCAATTGAGCGCCGCTTCAGATAAGCTAAGGGGCCTGCAAGAAACTCCTTCGGTAAACCCCGAACTGAGAAAAGCTCGTCTGGAAGTGCAGAAACTGGAGGATGAGCTAGCAGCTATTCCCGACGGAAGAACTATAGAAGACCCGACGGTACTCCGCCGAGCCAACGTGGTAATGCAAAAACTCGCGGGTCTCCGTGGAACGGTAAAAAGACTAGAGGCGGAGCCTTACACGGACTCAGCCCTAACCAAAGCAAACGACGCTTTCTTAAAAGCCCAAGACAATTTAGAGAAAGCGAGGATAGCTCTCGACACGTCAAAAGGTAATCTTGAGATCTCCCTGGGGAAAGGCGTCACAGACGAAAACGGAAATCCTGTAAAGCTGGAAGACGAAATTGTGGATACCAGTGCTTTGGGAGTCCGGTTGATAGACGGTACCCAAGTGGGTCGGGAACCCCAAGAAGTGCAAAACATTATTTCCCACCTCAAAGCCGAGATGGCCGCAGAAGGAGGGAGAAAAAACCGTAGGCCCGCTAAAATTGCGGCTATCGGAGAGATCATAGACGACCTTCAAAGGGCTCTCGGAGACTCCGATAACTTTGATGTTAACACCGTACAGTTAGACGCGGCTCGCCGCATGACGGCAACCAAAAAAGAACTTTTTGAGCGCGGCGAGGTTGGTCGCATCCGGGGTTTCAACACCCGACGAGAAGCGGACACACAATTAGAAAGTACTATCGACAAGATCGCGTCTCCCACGCAGCAAGAAGTTAGTTTACGGCAACTTGAAGCGGCTTTGACTGGCGTCGCTAGAGGGGAAGGTACGCCCTTCCAAATAATTACCCGAGAAGACGGCACCGTTGGTCCTGAACTAGATCCAAACTTTGGGTTACAAAAGTACGCGGAAGGTCCGCCTCCTCCGTTTGAATCAATTGATGTTGGCGGAAGCCGCTCTCTGGGTCTACGAGTTGCCGAAGGCACTCAGCCTACGGAAGCAAACATTGAAATTATTCGTAACACCCTGTGGGACAGGTTTCGTGGGTTTGACTCCGGGGAAAAGTTTGATACGGCGGGTGCCGCACGGTGGCTTGAAAACAACGGTGCCGCCATCCGGTGGCTTGAGCGTGCTACCAAGCAAGACACGGGTTTTGAAAACCTCGTAAATGCCGAGCGCATTGTAAAAACAATCGAAAGTTCTGCCCAAGGCGACATAAACAGAACCGTCGAAACTCTACGAAAAAATGGCGCTTTCAACGAGGAGTTCACCGAAGAGGGCTTCCGCCTCATATTAAGAGAGCAACAGAAAAGGCAGTCTAACCTTAAATCCGCGGCTAGCTTTTTGGATAGTCCAGACCCAACGGTCATGGGCCGGAACTTCCTTACCAAGTTTTTTGACAATCCAAACGTTTTAGGCGAGACACTCAAACTACTTGACAACGGTGCTCTGCCGGACGGCAGCAATCCCGCTTTAGAAGGTTTTAAAAGATCGGTTGCAGAAGCACTTATCGAAAGGTCTCTTACTACGAAGGGCGGTGGAAGCAGTGCGTCGGTGGAAGCGGACACACTTAGCGCGAGCCTTAACCGCACAGTAAAACTTTGGGATCCGGATGCTTTAATAGGGTTGGCGCAGGACAGCAGAACCAGCAAGCTTCTGAACGAACTGTACGGCAAAGACGCACCGGAGTTATTCCGAAAAATCGCGGAAGGGGCGCGACTACAATCGGCTATTAGTGACGCGGCTACTCCTGGGGTAGCTCGGCAGGACAAGGTTTCGGACGAGGCCGCTGGAAACATTGGCCGAATAATCGGCGGGTGGGTCGCACAATTTACGCCCGTAAGTTCCCTTGTTTTGACGGGAGCGGGCCGCAGGGCAGGTATCGAGGCCTTGGGGAAAGTCCGGGGCAGTGCAATTGACAAGCTTATAATTGATTTTCTAATGGACCCGGAACTGGCTCTTGCGGCAATCACGAAATACCCTTCGGTAAATCCAAATCAAAATGCGTCAGTCTGGAGGAGAATAAAGCTCTGGGGGCATCAGAAGTTCATAACGGATAACGCAAGGCGTATCGAACGTCTCGGGAAGACCCCCGGCACTCTGTTCGAGATTGGCGCGGAAACCTTGGATATGCGGGAGCCCGACCTGCCGGGTGGCGTTGGCGACTTGTCGGCGGTGCAGCCCGCAGGGCCTCCGCCGCGCCGCATGGCAGCCAGCGTTCCTCGAAGGGACGTTACCCCCGCGTCAATGATGAGTCAGGTCAACCCCGTTGGACCACCACCCGCAGCAGCAGGGCCAGCACCCGGCGGACCCGCCCCGGACTCTCAGCAAACGCTGGCGGGACTCAGCCAGATGGGGCTGCCGTTATTTGCTAACCGTGGCGGTTACATAGGGGAGAAAGAGTCCGGGATCATGTCGGTCCCGTGCAAGCCAAGGCAGATGGTCGGATGAAGTTATCGGAGCACTTTTCCCTGAGCGAGCTTACGAAGTCCTCGACGGCAACGCGCAAGGGGATCGACAACACCCCCAGCGAGGCCGAGATAGAGAGCCTCATCATGCTTTGCAACGAGATCCTTGAGCCGGTGCGCGTTCACTACGGTGTCCCGTTCGTTCCCAACAGCGGCTTCCGGTGCCTGGAGTTAAATCGCGAGATAGGGTCGTCAGACAATTCGCAGCACGTCACGGGCAACGCCGTGGACTTTGAAGTTCCGGGCATGGACAACAAGGACGTTGCAATCTGGGTCATGGAGAACTGCACCTTTGACCAGCTAATCCTCGAATTCTACAAGGAGGGCGAGCCTACAAGCGGTTGGGTGCATTGCAGCACTCCTGCCGAAGGAGCGCCCTGCCGCAGCACGGCCCGCATGTTCGACGGAAAAAACTGGCGGGACATCAGGCACTGAGAACGGCGGCGTTTCGGCGCTCAATGGCCTTTTTTTCCTTCACGGTAACGTAGAGGCCTGCGCCACGGTAGTACCGGGTGGTTCTGTACATCCTACGAAGAATGTTCTTGGCGACCTGATCGTTCCTACCGAGGGCGGTTTCCAGGGCAGAGAAGAATGCTTTTTTCTCCGTGATCCCGTAGCGTAGTGGTCCCACCTTCAGGGCGAGGCCGTGTTCTGCAACGTAAGCCCGGACCGCTCGGAGACGGACCGGTTCCGAGACACGCCGCCCCGAATTAGTTCCAAACGGTATGTGGCCTACGTTGAATATACGCTGGGCCCCGCCCATTCCATTGGCCGATCTACGCCCCATCAACTTCATCCTCAAACCAATCCATCCCCCGCCTCCACGAAACTACGCTCTCGCCAACGGCTGCGGGTTTGTGAGAATACAGTCTCCCGAGCCTTTCCCAGTAGTCCTTCCTGGATAATGGGTTGTCGTTGTACATGTACAAGAAGGGGGCACCGTAAGTACTGTCGTCCTCAAACCAGACCCCCTCAAAACCAGCCGGGTTTTTCTTGAACAGCATCCGTGCCTGGGGGATTTTCTTGTAGTACCCGTTGTATGCCTCCAGTAGAAACTTAACGTCTTCGTCCGGCTCAAAGCAATACGGCATCAGCAGTCGATAAGACTGTAATATGGAGCAATGTTTCGTCATTTCAGCCACTCCCTCGCGGCCTCGCCCAATACAAGGTCCGCAATCTTAATCTTGTTTCGCAAGGCGTCCACAATCTTCTCGTCAATTGTCTTGGGCGAGATCAGGTCTATGTAGGTCACCTTGCTCGTCTGCCCGATGCGGTGGGCCCGGTCCTCCGACTGAAGCCGAAGCTCCAGATCGTAGCTGTTGCTGTAGTAGACCACCGTGGTCGCAGCCGTCAGGGTCAGACCGTATCCACCCGTTTTGGGGTGCCCCACGATGAAACGTAACTCCGATGGCCGATCCTGGAAGGATTCCACGATCTGTTGGCGATCCGAGTCAGGGGTCTCACCGTGGAGCGTTGCGACCGCCTGTACGCCGCAGCGGTCGCGCAGGGCCTCGGCAATAGAGCGAATATCCCGCGTCCAGGTCGCCCAAATTATTGCCTTGCCCTGTATCTCGTCGCAGATGTCCAGTAGTGCCGACAGCCTGTTCGACTTCAGGTCGTGAACGGTCCCGTCGTCGTCCGTCAGGCTGCCCAGGCAAATCTGTTGCAGGCGCATGATCTGCGTCAGTACGTTCTGCGTCGTCGCCAGTTCTCCGCTGTCCAGCCGCGCCAGTGCGAGGCTGCCCATTTGCGCGTAGGCGTCGGACTGCTCGACCGTAAGCTCGACATGCCTACGCATGTAAACCTTGTCGGGCAGATCCAGACAGTCTTCCTTGCGGACCCGGAAAGAGTTCCGGTCCAGCTTGTCGGTAAGCTCGTCCAGGTGTCGATAGCCCATGATTTGATTGAATGAGTGCGAGCCCATGCTGCGCCGCTGGACCTCGGCGTATCGGCCCTGGAAGGCGTAGTAACTTTTAAAGCCGAGGATGGCAGGATCCAGGAAATCCATTTGACTGTAGAGGTCCATGGGGCTCTTCGTGACGGGCGACCCCGTCAGAATGCGGCGCATCACCGCGCCACGGCCCACGCGGCAAACGGCCTTCGTTCTCTTGGCCTGCCGGTTCTTTATGGTTGTAGACTCGTCCACGGTCATAAAGACCTTGAACTTGTTGACGAATATCTCCGCGACGGAGACACCCTTCTTGGAGGAGAACGCCTCAATGTTCATAAGAAGGAACTTGAGTTTTCCGGTTTCAACGTACAAATCGTTCAACTCTTCCCGGTGGCCCTTGGTCAGGGCAGGCTTCCACAGGACGACCTCGCGCTCGACGCGGTCGGGGAGGTGGGCCGCGATTTCGGATATCCAGTTTGCGATGACGCCCTTCGGTGCTACGATCAGGCAGAAGTCAATGCGCCCGTCCTCGAAGCAGGACGACATGGTGTCCAGGTCGACTTTTGTTTTGCCGGTCCCCATGTCCATCAACAGCGCATACGAGCTAATCCCCACGCTGGCCTCGAACGCCTCGCGCTGGTGGTCATACGGCTCGGTCTTAAAAATAAATTCGGTCATAAAGATTTCTCTTGCATCGCCCGTCATCTACCCATATAAGGGTTCTCGACGGTCAAGTCAACCGCCGATGAATGAAACCCGAACAGGAGAAAAGTATGAACGACTTACTTTCCGAAATGGCCTCCGACGCTGGAGACCCCTCCGACAGTATAGACACTCTTGACGACGGCATGCTAGCCGCCGTCTCCCGTCTGGCGCAAGAAGCCGCGGGCCTCGAAGCCGAGATTGCGGAAGCTGAGAAATTATTGAAAGAGAAAAAGAAGCTGCTTTATAGCATCACGGACGAGCGGTTGCCCGAGGCCCTCGAACAGATGGGACTCCAGAAATTTACGTTGACCGACGGAGCCGAGATTGCGGTCAAGCCAATCTACGCCGCGTCCATCCCCGTAGCCCGCAGAGAAGAGGCGTTCCAGTGGTTGCGTGACCATGAGTTTGGAGACCTCGTAAAGAACAACGTCACGGTCACCTTTGGCCGCGGCGAAGACGAGACTGCAAAAGATTTCGTGGGCCTTTGCGGCGCACAAGGTTTCGTTCCCAGCCAAATTGAGAAGGTCGAACCGATGACCCTTAAAGCTTGGCTTCGGGAACGAGTAGAAGCGGGCGATCCCATCCCGCTTGATTTATTTGGGGCCTTCATCTCTCAACGAGCAACCATCAAGAGGAATAAATAGTTATGGCTAGAGCATTAGCGAAAAAGAAGAATTCCGAAGTCGCCGTCATGGACGAGGATATGTTCGCGGCGGATGCTGGTATCGGCGTCAACGACCTCGGAACCGACGATCTTGCGATACCCTTCATCAAGGTCCTTCAGAAGATGTCCGACGAACTGGATGACCTGGACGGCGCGAAAGCCGGGGACATCTACAACACGGTCACCAAGGAGGTGGCGAAGGGGAAGGACGGCGTAGTCGTAATTAATTGCGCCTACATTCTCCAGCACATCGAATGGGAGCCCCGCGGCACCGGCACGGGCGCTCCCCACCGCATCTACGGTCCGGGCGACGAACTGCCCCAGACCGAGCGCGGCGACGACAACAAGGACTACGTCGTTGACGGGAACGGTCGATACCTCGAACGCACTGCCCAGCATTACGTGCTGGTGGTGGACAAGGACGGGATCACCCAGCAGGCGCTGCTTCCCATGAAATCGACGCAGTTCAAAAAATCAAAACAGTGGAACTCGGCCATGCGAGCAATCAAGATGAAGGACCGCAACGGCAACTTGTTTACGCCGCCACGGTTCAGCCACCTGTGGAAACTGGAGACAGTGTCGGAGGAGAACAAAAACGGCTCCTGGCACGGCTGGCAGATATCCAAGGACAGCGTAGTCCTTGACACTTCGGTCTACGCCGAAGCGAAGCTGTTCGCGGAGTCCATACAGGCGGGTCTGGTGAAGGTCCAGCACGTCCGCGAGGATGCCGGGTCAACGTCATCCGACGACGACGTACCGTTCTAGCATAAGGGGTGAGGCCCCGGCAGTCATCGCCGGGGCTTCACCACTTTTTTAGACATGAAAAAATCTCAAATAGATCGGTTCGCGCACCTCTTCAAGGGCCTGGACCGGGCCTACGGCGTCGTGAACATCGCGGGGAAGGATGCCCGTGGGAAGCAAAAAGGGAAGTACAGCTTCGTCCACGAGCCGCGCACCAGGGCCACTTTCTCGGAACACCTGGAAGGTTCGCAGAGCATAGGCATCGTCCCAATCAACGAGGACAACCTCTGTGGCTGGGGTGCCCTGGACATCGACCAGTACCCGCTCGACCACCTTGCGATAGTACAGAAGGTCGAGAAGCTGGAGCTTCCGATGGTAGTCTGCCGCAGTAAGTCTGGCGGGGCCCACGTCTTCCTGTTCATGTTAGAACTGGTAGAGGCCGAGACCCTCCAGATAAAACTGAAGGAGGTCGCGGCGGAGTTAGGCGTTGGCGGCTGCGAGATATTTCCGAAGCAGATCCAACTTGTTCTGGAGCGCGGCGACAACGGCAATTTCCTGAACCTTCCTTATTTCAACCACGAGGACGGCCTTAGATACGCGATCAAGAGTGACGGCAGCGCGGCTACACTGGACGAGTTCCTGGACTACGCAGAGGCGTCGGCAATTGACCATCACGATCTGGGCAACCTCCTTACCCAGGCCGCTCCCGCCGTAGACGCGAAACTAAAGGACGGCCCGCCCTGCTTGCAGGCTCTTATGCGGCAGGGCTTTCCGGAGGGAACCCGCAACAACGGCCTTTTCAACCTTGGCGTGTACCTCCGCAAGGCGTACCCCGACGATTGGGAAACGAAAATCCTGGACTACAACCAGACAATACTGAGCCCGCCGCTTGACCTGAAAGAGGTCAACATCGTGGCCGACCAGATCAAGAAAAAAGACTACCAGTACAAGTGCGCCGACCAGCCCATCTGCAACTTTTGCAACAAGGACCTGTGCCGAAGCCGAAAGCACGGCGTCGGGGGCGGGGCCAATACGCCCACGGTAGCAAACCTGAGAAAATACGGCAGCGAACCTCCGCTTTGGTTCCTGGACGTTAACGGAAGCCCCGTCGAGTTGGACACAGAAGGACTCCAGAAGCAGCCCCGGTTCCAGATCCTGTGCATGGAGCAAATTAATTTCATGCCCCGGACGATCACGCGGGCCGCCTGGGAAGCCTTGATGAACGGCCTCTTGAGCCAGATGGTAGCAACGGAAGGTGCCGTGATCTCCACGTCCGACGACATCAGCCTGCGCGGTCAGTTCTATGATCTCCTGGAGGATTTCTCCACCCACATGCAGAGCGCCCTGGAGAAGGAGGAGATACTGCTGCGCCGCCCCTGGACGAACGAGGAAGTGGGCCGAACCTATTTCCGCCTGAAAGACTTCGAGGCTTTCCTGAAGCGCAATAAGTTTTTCGAATATAAATCCAACAAGGTTGCCCAGCGGCTTCGAGACATAAACGGGGCCGCCGAGCAGTTCCGGATAAAAGGCCGCACGATCCGTTGTTGGTCTATCCCGGCTTACGACAAGGTATCAGACGAATTCGAGTCCAGGTTCGATGACGAAGAAGACGTGCCGTTTTGAGGAGATTTTAATGTTCAGGTATTTTGGTCCGCCCGGAACGGGAAAGACGACCACGCTTCTGAAGCAGGTAGACAAGCTACTGGCTGAAGGCGTCTCTCCAAATGAGATAGGCTACTTCGCCTTCACCCGAAAGGCTGCCCACGAGGCCCGCGACAGGGCCACTGCACAGTTTGGCCTGTCCGAAACGGACTTCCTGTATTTCCGCACGTTACACAGTCTCGCCTTTTTCGCGCTTGGCATGACCGGCGCAGAGATACTCGGTGACAAGGGCCTCCGAAACTTTGCGGGAGAGGTCGGAGTGGACCTGATCTCCACGGGATTTGAGCATATTGCCGACGACGGATTTGCCTTGATGAAGTCCAGCAACCCCATCATGCGGGCGTTCGATCTCGCCCGGAACTCCCTCATGGGAACGCAGTACGCCTACAACGAGTCGGAACTGGACATTCCCTTTTACGAATTTGAGCATTTATACAAGGAGTACGAACGTTTCAAGAACCAGAACGGCCTGATGGATTTCACGGACATGATGGTCAAACTGGCCAACAGTCCGGGGAGCATCCCAAGGTTGAAAGTGGCCTTCCTCGACGAGGCGCAGGACCTGACGCCGCTGCAATGGAAAGTGGCACACCATATCAGCGAAAAAAGCGACCGGATGTACGTGGCCGGTGACGATGACCAGGGAATTTACCGGTGGGCCGGAGCCGACATAAACCATTTTATTGCCCTGCCCGGCGGCTCTGATGTTTTGTCGCAGTCGTACCGAATACCCCGGTCAATACACAGGGTAGCCGACTCCGTGGTTCAACGCATCGTACACAGACAGAAGAAGGTCTGGTCGCCGCGGCCCGAAGAGGGCACGGTCGAGCGGACTTACGATGCAAACACCATCGACTTCGGCAACGACAACTGGCTCGTCATGGCACAGGCAAACTACATGCTCGACGAACTTGCAGCGAGGATGACCTCCAACGGGCAATACTTCGAGCGGAAGGGATCCCCGTCTCTCAAGAAGACCATCCGGAACGCCATTGGCTCCTGGAACCATTTGCACGAGGAGCCCGGACACGAGGTCTCGATGAAGGAAGCCGTCAACCTGTACGACTTCATATCAAGCGGACCCTCCCGATTGAAGCGCGGCGCAAAGAAGATGCTAGCCGGGGCCAACGAGCAAGACCTCTTCAGCCTCGCTGTTCTGAAACAGCACTTCGGACTGGAGACCGACCACGACGAAACGTGGGACATGGCCCTCGACCGGATCGGCGACGAGGACCGGGCATACGCCTCGTCCCTGCTAAACCGAGGCATAAACATCTTCGAGAAGCCAAAGATCAAGCTTTCCACGATCCACGGCGCGAAGGGCGGCGAGGCGGACAACGTCCTTCTGTTCCTGGACCTGTCCGGCAAGGCGATAAAAGACCTGGAGAGCAATCCCGACGACGCCCATCGTGTGCTATACGTAGGGCTGACCAGGGCCAAGGCGAACCTTGTCCTTAAAATGCCTGAAGATTCACAAAGAGGATGGGCGCTATGAGCGTACTTATTTCGACTGCGGCGAAAGTTTTGACGAAAGCGGCGGACCTTGTCGGCGGCGAACGGGCCGAGGCCCACGGAGATTTTTTTGAAACGCACGACAATATTGCTCGACTCTGGAACGCGTACCTCCACAACATCAAAACCCTGACCGCCCACGATGTTTGCAACCTGCTCGAACTGATGAAGGTCGCTCGGCGAAAAAACGGCCAACGGAACGAGGACGACTACGTCGATGGTGCAGGCTATTCCGGTGGCGCGTGGCAGTGCGCGGTGCACGAGGATATGTGGAAAGAGACAAGAGATATACCCGATACGCTGTTCGGGGGCATGGCGAGGTTCCATTCAATGGAGAACGAGGACGAGGATGAACCCGACCCAACGGGACGAGTCTGAGTGTCCGGGACCATGAAAAAGAACCTCAAAAAGCCAGTCTGGGGCGTCAAGACCGAATGGGTTCCCGTCGAAGAACTCCCGGCCACGCCCGGCGGCATAAAAGAAATCGCAATCGACCTGGAAACGAAAGACCCGCGCCTGAAAAGCCACGGGCCAGGATGGGCCACGGGCCACGGAGACGTGGTCGGTATCGCAATCGCATACGACGGCTTCAACGCATACCTGCCCATTGGCCACGAGGGCGGTGGCAACCTCGACCGTGCAATCGTCTTGCGCTGGTTCGTCAAGGAAATTGCGAAACACCCCTCCGACAAGATCTTCTACAATGCAGCGTATGATGTGGGCTGGATCAAGCGCCTCGGCATAGACCTGAAGGGACGCCTCATTGACGCCATGTTGGCCGCGCCCCTGCTTAACGAAAACCGGTTCAGCTTCTCCCTGAATGCCGTCAGCTACGAATACACGGGCCGCTCGAAATCAGAAGCTGCCCTGCGCGAGGCGGCGCAGGACTTCGGCGTGGACCCGAAGGCCGAGCTTTACAAGTTACCGGCATGCTTTGTGGGAGAGTACGCCGAGGCCGACGCCAGACTGACGCTGGAGCTTTGGCAGATATTCAAGATGGAACTAACGAAGCAGGACCTGTGGCAGGTCTTCGATCTGGAGAGCCGCGTCCTGCCGATCTGCATAGACATGACGTGGCGAGGGGTCCGCGTCGATCTGGACGCCGCCGAGCGCCTGAAGCAGGAAACGCTCAAGAAGGTCAACGTCATCCTGGCCGACATCAAGAAACAGACCGGCCTCGGCGTCGATCTATGGGCCGCGAAATCCATAGCCAAGGTCTTCGACCACCTGGACATACCCTACGGGCGGACCAAGACGGGCCTGCCCTCCTTCACAAAGAACTTCCTGGCCCAGCACGAGCACCCGATAGCCCAGCAAATCGCAGAGGCGCGGGACTTTTCAAAACTGGGCAACACGTTCATTTCGAGCATCTTTCGCTACGCCGAAGGCGACCGCATCCACGGCCACATTAACCAACTGCGGTCAGAGGGCGGGGGCACGGTCACAGGCCGCATATCCTGCTCCAACCCGAACCTCCAGCAAATCCCGGCCAGGAACCCGGAGATGTCCGCAAAGATACGCGGCCTGTTCCTGCCGGAGGAGGGAGAGCAGTGGGCGTCCATGGATTTCGACCAGCAGGAGCCGCGCATCCTCGTTCACTTTGCCTCGCTCACTCATGCGGGGTTGACCGGTGCCGACGACTTCGTCAGGGCCTACCGGACGGACCCGAAGACGGACTTCCACCAGAAAGTGGCGGACCTTGCGTCCATTCCCCGCAAAATGGCTAAGACCATCAACCTCGGCATTATGTACGGAATGGGCCAGACCAAACTCGCCGAGCAACTGGACGTGGCACCGGACGAGGCGAAGCGTCTCATGCGGATGTACCACGACGAAGTGCCCTTCGTGCGAGAGTTGATGGACGCCGTGCAGCGGAAAGTGGCGCACCGCGACAAGGGCGGTGCCGTCCGCTCACTGCTCGGTCGGAAGTGCCGCTTCGATCTTTGGGAACCGAACCTTTTCGTCTCGGCTCGGGCACTGCCGAAAGAGGAAGCGCACATTGAA